>PJEL010005295.1_pt1 | contig 10430 bp, 7 predicted proteins | sample 1853271 | NCBI WGS metagenome assembly PJEL01 (sample SAMN08108733, study PRJNA415343) | Invertebrate metagenome, whole genome shotgun sequencing project. | host: Globobulimina | place: Sweden: Gullmar Fjord | collected 2015-08 | reverse complement strand
TTCATCTAATAAAAATAGCGGATTTTTAACACCGGCTTTTGATATTTTCTGAATCAACTTACCGGGTAATGAACCAATATAAGTACGTCGATGACCTCTTATTTCGGCCTCATCTCGAACGCCACCAAGTGCCATACGAACATATTTACGCCCGGTTGATTTAGCAATAGATTGCCCTAATGATGTTTTACCAACACCCGGTGGACCAACTAAACAAAGAATAGGGCCTTTTAATTGACTGACACGCTGCTGCACCGCTAGATATTCAAGAATACGTTCTTTAACTTTATCTAAGCCGTAATGATCTTTTTCAAGTACTTCTTCTGCCAATTTTAGATTACGCTTAAGTTTGCTACGTTTTTTCCATGGCACACTTGTCATCCATTCAATATAGCTGCGAACTACGGTTGCTTCTGCAGACATTGGCGACATCATTTTAAGCTTTTGCAGCTCTGCCATGGTTTTTTCTTTTGCCTCGGCTGGCATTTGAGCTTCTTCGATTTTCTTAGTGATCTGCTCTATTTCATCAGGCACATCATCCATATCGCCTAACTCTTTTTGAATCGCTTTCATCTGCTCATTCAAATAGTATTCACGCTGGCTTTTTTCCATTTGCTTTTTAACGCGTGTTCTAATTTTCTTTTCTACTTGTAGAACATCAATTTCACCTTCCATCAGTGCCATTAAATATTCTAAACGCGCAAATACATTGGTGATTTCAAGTACTTTTTGCTTTTCAACTAACTTCAATGGCATATGAGCTGCCATGGTATCAGCTAATTGTTCAGCATCATCTATGCCTGAAACCGATGTTAAAACCTCAGGAGGGATCTTTTTGTTTAGTTTTACATACCCTTCAAATTGAGAGATAGCTGAACGAACAAGAACTTCAATATCTTCCTCGGTTTGTCCATCTAAGGACAAATATTCAATATCGGCGGTAAAATATTCTTCGGTTTCAATAAATGCTGATACTTGTGCACGTTGCGCACCTTCAACCAATACCTTTACTGTGCCGTCAGGTAATTTCAACATTTGTAAAATAGTGGCAACAGTGCCGGTGAGGTATACATCGTCTTCTGACGGATCATCAACGGCCGCATCTTTTTGTGCCACTAAAAATATTTGCTTATCGTGTTCCATCGCAATATCTAAACAGCGAATAGACTTTTCTCTACCAACAAAGAGTGGAATAACCATTTGCGGATAAACAACTACGTCACGTAAAGCTAAAACAGGGATTTCTTTTATGCCAGATAACTCTTCGGTCATTGGATACTCTCTTGGAAATCAATATGAAATGGAAAGGTAACTTTAAAAGTATATGGGGTTTTAGATTTATCTTTCAACAGCGAAAATAAAAAAAAGAGCCTAGCTGGCTCTTTTTTAGTCAATTAGATATTTTATCTAATTTTAATTTTCAGACACGGCTTTATCTTGAGGTGTTTCATAAATAATTAAGGGTTTAGATTCACCTTTAATTACCGCTTCATCAACAACAACCTTGCTGACATTTTCCATTGATGGAAGCTCATACATTGTATCAAGCAATACGCCCTCAACAATAGAACGAAGACCACGAGCGCCTGTTTTTCTAACCATTGCTTTATTAGCGATGGCATGAAGTGCATCTTTTCTAAATTCTAATTCAACATTTTCCATGTCAAATAACGCCGTAAACTGCTTAGTTAAAGCATTTTTAGGCTCTTGCAGAATTTGGATCAAAGCTTCTTCATCAAGCTCAGCTAATGTTGCAACTACAGGTAAACGACCAATAAATTCAGGGATCAAGCCGTATTTAACTAAATCTTGCGGTTCTACTTCTTGAAAACGCTCAGTTAAAGACTTCTGTTCGTATTTACCACGAACTTCCGCGCCAAAACCAATACCGGTACCTGTATGACAACGTTGCTCAATAACTTTATCAAGGCCAGCAAATGCTCCACCACAAATAAAGAGTATCTTAGAGGTATCTACTTGCAAAAACTCTTGCTGAGGATGCTTACGACCACCTTGAGGCGGCACTGAGGCAATAGTTCCTTCAACCAGTTTTAATAGCGCTTGTTGAACGCCTTCACCAGAAACATCACGAGTAATTGACGGATTATCTGATTTACGAGATATCTTGTCGATTTCATCAATGTAAACGATACCACGCTGTGCTTTTTCGACATCGTAATCACATTTTTGCAACAGTTTCTGAATGATGTTTTCTACATCTTCACCAACATAACCAGCTTCAGTTAATGTGGTGGCATCAGCCATGGTAAATGGTACGTCAAGTAATCTCGCTAAAGTTTCAGCGAGTAGTGTTTTACCACTACCGGTTGGCCCCATAAGTAAAATATTACTTTTACCTAATTCAATGCCGTTGTGCATATCACCATTGCGTAAGCGTTTATAATGATTATAAACCGCCACTGACAATACTTTTTTGGCATGATCTTGACCAATAACGTAGTCGTCTAAGCTTTCACGAATTTCGATAGGTGAAGGCAGGCTTTCTTTATCTTCTTTTGGCGATATTTCTTTAATTTCTTCTCGAATAATATCGTTACATAGTTCAACACATTCATCACATACAAAAACAGAAGGCCCTGCAATAAGTTTGCGAACTTCGTGTTGGCTTTTGCCACAAAATGAACAATATAATAACTTGCCGTTATCACCGTCACCTTTTGTAATATCGGTCATACGGTACCTCTAAATCTAATAAACCTTATACAACTAAGTATTTCATAAAACTGGCAGATCTCAATGCCAATTTTCAATAAGTAACTTACTTGTCTGTTCTTTGTCCGAATATGGCATCAACTAGGCCATATTCAATCGCACTTTCCGCACTTAGGAAATTGTCACGGTCAGTATCTTGAGATACTTTTTCTAATGGTTGTCCGGTATGTTCAGCCATTAGACGATTTAATTTTTCTTTAATATATAAAATTTCTTTTGCATGAATTTCAAAATCTGAAGCTTGACCTTGAAAACCGCCAAGAGGCTGATGAATCATAACACGAGCATTAGGTAGGCAATAACGCTTACCTTTTTCGCCACCCGACAGTAAGAAAGCACCCATACTTGCCGCTTGCCCAATACAAACTGTGCTTATATTTGGCTTGATAAATTTCATCGTATCATAAATCGCCATACCCGCTGTAACGCTACCACCAGGTGAATTTATATATAAGAAAATATCTTTATCAGGGCTTTCTGATTCTAAAAATAGTAACTGAGCTACAATTAAATTAGCCATATGGTCTTCCACTTGACCACATAAAAATATGATACGTTCTTTTAATAAACGAGAATATATATCGTAAGAGCGTTCGCCTTTAGCTGTTTGTTCAACAACCATAGGTACAAGTGCGCTTTCAGTTAAATTAGTCATATCAGAAGAATTATTTTGAGTAGTAAACAACGGTTAGTCCTTATATAAAAAATGGCTCATATGTTCCCATACAAGCCATTTAAGCTATTGCTTAGCAATATGTCAATCTAAAGGTGCGTAATCTCTGTTTTCATTTTAACTTTGCTTATTTAATAGGCTTAAATTAAGCAAATAGCAGAAAAACACTTACACAGTTTTTACAAATGACAGAGACTATTTCCCTTCAGGGTTCATAATATCTTTAAAGTTTGCTTTTTTATCTTTTACTTTTGCGTTCTCAAGTAACAATTCAACTGCTTGTTCTTCTAATGCAACGTTCTGCATTTGTTGAGCTAGCTCTTTGTTGTTTTTGTAATACTCGATTACTTCTTGTGGATCTTCGTAAGCAGATGCCGCAGTTTCAATTAAGTCAGCAACTTTAGCTTCATCAACTTTAAGTTCATTATTCTTGATAACTTCACCAAGTAACAAACCTACTTTTACACGACGTTCAGCTTGCTCTTGGAACATATCAGCTGGAAGCTCAGGTAAGTTTTTAGGGTCCATTTGACCAGCAAAACGTTGCATTGCTTGTTGACGAAGCGCATCAATTTCTTGAGCAACTAATGCTTTAGGAAGATCAAGGTCATTAGCAGATACTAAGCCTTCGATAACTTGCTCTTTAACTTTAGTTTTTACAACTTGTGATAATTCACGAGTCATATTTTTGCTAACTTCTGCACGAAGGGCTTCAATTCCGCCTTCTTCAATACCGAAAAGTTTAGCGAATTCTTCATCAATTTCAGGAAGAATCGGACCTTCAGTTTTGTGAACAACAATATCAAACTCTGCATCTTTACCTTTAAGGTTTTCTGCATGGTAATCTTCAGGGAAAGTTACCTTGATTGTTTGCTCTTCACCAACTTTCATGCCAGTGATTGCAGTATCAAAACCAGGGATCATACGACCAGCGCCAAGTTCTAATTCGAATCCTTCAGCTTTACCACCTTCGAACTCTTCACCGTCTACACGGCCAGTGAAATCGATAGTTAGTTTGTCACCTTTCTTAGTTTTACGCTTATTCTCTTTCCAAGTTTGATGTTGCTTTTGCAAAGTAATAAACATTTCATCGATGTCTTTGTCTGTAACTTCAACAGCAGGACGTTCAACAGCGATTGCTTCTAAATCTTTCAACTCTACTTCAGGGTAGATTTCAAATGTTGCATCAAACTCAAATGCTTTGCCATCTTCATTGCTTTTAGCAACGAACTCAGGACGACCAGCAGGGTTTAACTTTTCAGCAACGATGGCTTCATAGAAATTGCGTTGCATTAACTCACCAGCAACTTCTTGACGTACAGATTGGCCGTAACGCTTTTGAATAACTGATGGTGGAACTTTACCTGGACGGAAACCATTGATTTTTTGTGTTTTAGCAATATGACGAAGACGATTTTTAACTTCAACATCTACGCTATCTGCTGGAACAGAAATGGTTAAACGGCGTTCTAAACCTTGTGTAGTCTCAACTGAAACTTGCATTTAATTACCTCAAAACTTAGCGTTAAATACGCTCTTTATAATGCATCTATACATGAAACAAAAACAACAGTGCTTTTGTTTCTACTCCATATAGCATGTGCTATTTGAGCCGGAAAAACCGAATAAAAGATGTCTAGATTAAAAATAATGACGCAGAATTATAGCGGTGCTTTAAACAAGAGTCGAGTAGTTAGGCAAATTAATTTTCAGGAAGTGAAAAAAGTTTGATATTTACTAACATTTATAACGAAATTGTATTTTATGAGGAACTATAAAGGAAAGTTGAATTGTAGAGAAGTGGTCGGTGATGCAAGATTCGAACTTGCGACCCCTTGGACCCAAACCAAGTGCGCTACCAAGCTGCGCTAATCACCGATACTGTTTTACTTTATTACCCGAAGGGAAATAAATGGGGTGGCTAAAGGGACTTGAACCCTCGACAACCGGAATCACAATCCGGGGCTCTACCAACTGAGCTATAGCCACCATAACTTATAACCATAAGAATGGCACGCCCTGTAGGATTCGAACCTACGACCCACGCCTTAGAAGGGCGTTGCTCTATCCAGCTGAGCTAAGGGCGCACATTACCTACAGTGCTGAACAAACTTTACTATAACAAAAAGTTTATTCCTTTTTCACTATAAAAGTGAAAAAGTGGTCGGTGATGCAAGATTCGAACTTGCGACCCCTTGGACCCAAACCAAGTGCGCTACCAAGCTGCGCTAATCACCGACATTTCGTTAAAAACTTACTCGCTTTCAACGGGGGCGGATATTACCTAGTTGCCCGTTACTCGTCAAACCTTTTTTTAAAATAAAAATGCGTTCGGTCACTTTTGCAGCAAGTTGGTTAAATAACGATAACTATTTCACCCTTTTAGCCTTTTTACCTATTCCCGCTAATATAAAGGTAAAAATTAACGGTTATACAAATTAAAGTAGGTTGTGACGAAATTTCACCTACACCTAAGATTCAATCTATGCGAAAATATCACAGTATTTTCCTAATATCTTAGTGGTTATGACAGCAACATTAATAGATGGCAAAAAAATTGCCAAAGAACTTAGACTTTCTGTAAAAGAAAAAGTAGACCAACGACTTGCTAAAGGCCAAAGAGCGCCCGGTTTAGCGGTTATCTTAGTTGGTGCAGATCCTGCATCACAAGTATACGTTGGTAGCAAACGCCGAGCTTGTGAAGAAGTTGGCTTTGTATCTCGTTCGTATGACTTACCAGTAACCACAACAGAAAAAGAATTATTAGCTTTAGTATCGGAGCTCAACAATGATGATGCTATAGATGGTATTTTAGTACAGTTACCTTTACCAGAAGGTATCGATGGCAATTGTGTGATCGAGCACATTAACCCTAAAAAAGATGTTGATGGTTTTCATCCATCAAATGTTGGCAAGCTTGCATTAAGACAGCCAGGTCTTCGTCCTTGTACACCTAAAGGTATTATGACCCTGATTCAATCAACGGGGGTAAATACCAAAGGATTAGATGCCTTGGTTGTTGGCGCTTCAAATATTGTTGGTCGCCCAATGTCGTTAGAACTACTACTTGCTGGATGCACAGTAACGACAACACACCGCTTTACTAAAGATTTGGAAAACAAAGTTAGAAATGCAGACTTAGTGGTTGTTGCCGTTGGTAAACCCGAATTTATTCCTGGCGACTGGATCAAAGAAGGCGCTTTGGTGATCGATGTTGGTATAAATAGACTTGATACTGGAAAACTTGTCGGTGACATTGAATTTAGCGTTGCCAAAGACAGTGCTGCGTTTATTACACCAGTTCCTGGTGGTGTTGGCCCTATGACCGTTGCGAGCTTAATTGAAAATACCTTAATTGCTTGCGAAGAGTTTGGCGTTTAGGTTTATTTATTAAGGCCATAATCGGCTAATTACAGCTTAAAATTAAATATCGCTAAATTTATTAGCAATAAAAAAGCTCTAACATTGTTAGAGCTTTTTTAGTTTATGCAATTGAACGGATTAAATAAGCTTAACCTTTACGCCAAGTTGTTTGTCCTGCACTGTCTTCTAAAATAACATTTAGTGCTTTTAATTTATCTCTAGCATCATCAGCAAGCGCCCAATCTTTATTTGTGCGAGCATCGTTTCGTTGCTTAATTAAAGCTTCAATCTCAGCAGTTTCATCGCTATTTGCAACATCTCCTTTGAGGAAGTCTTCAGGAGAGTTTTGTGCTATTCCCATTACAGCGCCAAGCTGAACCAGTATATAAGCTAACTGCCCTGCTTTTTTTTCATCACTTGCTTTAAGGCGATTAATATCTTTAGCTAACTCAAAAATAACGGTCATCGCTTCAGGACAATTAAAATCGTCATTCATTGCTTTTTCAAAGCGCATCACGTATTCATTTTCAGCTAATGGAACTTCAATCGGTGCAATACCGCGTAATGAGGTATAAATACGCTCTAAGCTTGCTCTAGCCTGTGTAAGATTTTCTTGAGAATAATTAAGTTGACTACGGTAATGACTCGACGTTAAGAAAAATCGTACCGATTCCGCATCATATTCATCAAGTACACTGCGCAAGGTGAAAAAGTTATTTAGCGACTTTGACATTTTCTCTTTATTGATTTGCACCATACCACCATGCATCCAATAATTGACATATGGCGTATCATAGGCACAGCAAGATTGAGCAATTTCATTTTCATGGTGTGGAAATTGTAAATCAGAGCCACCACCATGAATGTCAAAGTGTGTACCTAAATGTTTGCTGTTCATTGCTGAACATTCTATATGCCAGCCTGGTCGACCATTGCCCCATGGTGACTCCCAGCTGGGCTCTTCTGGTTTAGCCGTTTTCCATAAAACAAAATCAAGCGGGTTATGTTTGGCACTATCAACATCTACACGAGAGCCCGCCTGTAACATATCAAGGTTTTGCATGCTCAATTTGCCGTAGTCATCATACGAGTCGATAGAAAACATAACATCACCATTGTTGGCAACATAAGCATGTTTACGGTCAATTAAGCGCACGATTAATGCGATAATTTCTGGCATATGCTCGGTAACTGTTGGCGCAATATCAGGTCGCATGATGTTTAGATCATCAAAATCTTGATACATTTGTTTGGTCATACGCTTGGTTAAGCTATCGCAACTTTCATTATTTTCACTTGCGCGTTTAATAATTTTATCATCAACGTCGGTGATATTTCTGACATGCGTTAACTCATACCCTAAATGCTTGAAGTAACGAGCAATAATATCAAAAGCAACATATGTTCTTGCATGACCAATATGGCACAAGTCATAAATTGTGATGCCGCACACATACAAACCTACCTTGCCTTCCGTGATTGGTTTAAATAGTTCTTTTTTCCGGCTTAAGGTATTGTAAATTTGTAACATGAGTTGTGCTCTCTCCTATTTAACTATCGCTTTAATAAAACAAATATATTGGACTAATTGGCAATATTGACAAAGTACACTCTGCTAATTACACAATAGCCGCTAACTTATGCGCATTGTACCTGAACACTTATCTAGGGTCATTACGACATACTTAAAATTGTTATAGTTTTTACACATTTTGCCAAGCCACCGCTCTATCACAATAACAACAGTTACGTTACAATCTGCGCAAGTTAAATTTAAACCATAGAGAAATAGATATGATCACTTTTAAAACATCTTTAGGCGACGTAAAAATTGAATTAGATTTTGAAAACGCTCCTGTTACTGCGAAAAATTTCCAACAATATGTTGAAGATGGTTTTTATGACAAAACCGTTTTTCACCGTGTAATTAAAGGTTTTATGGTACAAGGCGGTGGCTTCACTTCAGGCTTAAATGAAAAAGAATCACGTGCGAGTATTCAAAATGAAGCAAATAATGGTTTAAGTAATAAGCGTGGCACACTTGCTATGGCACGTACACAAGACCCTCACTCAGCTTCAGCACAGTTTTTTGTTAACTTAGTTGATAATAACTTCTTAGATTTTCAAAGCGAATCAACACAAGGTTGGGGCTACTGCGTATTTGGCGAAGTAGTAGAAGGTATGGATATTGTTGACAAGATGACACTTGTTGATACTGGCCGTATGGCTGGTCATGACGACGTACCAAAAGATGAAATTATTGTTGAATCAGCAACTGTTGCTTAAATAGCGATACGTAAACAAAAATGATAACAACTCTAGATGACTCGGTAATTTATTTTATTGCCGATTTACATTTGGCAGAAAACAGGCCCGATATTACGGCCTGTTTTTTATCCTTTCTAAAAAATGAAGCGCCAAAGGCTAGTCAGCTCTATATTTTAGGTGACTTATTTGAAAGCTGGATTGGTGATGATGACGATAGCGAATATGTTTTACAAATAGCAACCGCATTGCACCAATTAAGCCAGCAAGGAACAACTCTTTTCTTTATTCATGGCAATCGAGATTTTTTACTCGGTAAGCGCTTCGCTAAGAAGTCAGGCATGACTTTACTCTCTGAAGTAACCACCATTGAATTATTTGGTGAAACTACCGTCATAATGCATGGCGATACGTTATGTACTAAAGATGTTGCTTATCAAGATTTTAGAAAAAAATCTCGAAGCTGGTGGTGGCAGGCTTGTATTAAAAGCTTACCGTTATTTGTTAGACGAAAAATTGCCGCTAATTATCGCAAGCGAAGTGCCTCGGCAACAGCAAATAAATCTCAAGAGATCATGGATGTTACCCCTAGTGAGGTAATAACATGCTTAGAGCAGTTTAATAGCCAATTGCTAATACATGGCCATACTCATCGCCCATTTGTTCATGAGATAAATGCAAATGGTAAAGCAGCGCAAAGAATTGTTCTAGGTGACTGGTATGAGCAAGGTTCATGGTTAAGTGTTTCAAAAGCAGGTGCTAACTTAATTTCAACCCCCTTTATTTAACGCAACACACCTTACAATTATTTGCATTCTCTTGGTGAAAAATTTAACGCACGCTAAAATTACAAAAAAAATCGCTAAGTCGTTTGTATAAACAAAGTAGCGATTTTCATTAGTTATGTTTTAACGTTTCAAAAGTAAAAAGAGCCTGTTATAGCAATTCCAATAAGTTTCTTCCCACTGAGCGGGAGCTAACTTAATTGACTTGATATTAGTTTGTTTTAACTTGGCTGACCCAATTATGAACCCGGCGTTCAAGCAACGATAATGGCATCGCGCCGCCACCTAAAATAGTATCGTGGAAACCTTTAATATCAAACTTATTGCCCAGTTCTTTTTCGGCATGTGCTCTAAGTGTTAGTATTTTCAGCATGCCCACTTTGTAAGCGGTGGCTTGTCCTGGCCAAACAATATAACGTCTAACTTCTGACTTAATCGCATCGGCGGCAACTGGCGCTTTTTCTTTAAAATAAGCAACGGCTTGTTCTTCAGTCCAACCTTTTGTATGTAAACCAGTATCAACCACTAAACGCACGGCTCGCCAAATTTCATTCACAAAACGGCCAAAATCAGAAAAATCATTTTGATAACCGCCCATCTCTTTTGCTAAT
>PJEL010005294.1_pt1 | contig 10430 bp, 12 predicted proteins | sample 1853271 | NCBI WGS metagenome assembly PJEL01 (sample SAMN08108733, study PRJNA415343) | Invertebrate metagenome, whole genome shotgun sequencing project. | host: Globobulimina | place: Sweden: Gullmar Fjord | collected 2015-08 | reverse complement strand
GCGAGCGAGCAATGTGGGACCCAATCCCAGTCCTCCTAGTCCTACCTGCAATCGAAGAGAAGTCTTCTACCAGTCCGTTTAAACCAATGAGTTGTGGATGGAGCACCGACCTGTTTCCCCTTTTGCGTTCTGTAATCAATACACATACTATGGCATACATACCACTAGAGAGCCCGACTGCAAAATGTGACCCATCGTCTTTCCATGCAACAGCCACCACCCGTCCGCAGGACGTGTGCTCTGGTACTGACCATGCGTTTAAACGGCTTTTTTTCTCCCAGTCCCACAACACCACCAGCTGTCTATAACAAATAAGTACAGTCCGTCCAACCTTTGGCTCGGGTGCAATGCAAACCACAGGTCCGGCTTCATCATTCGTTCCTACAAGTTCAGGTGCTGCACGCTCTGCTGCTATATAATACCCTGATGGAGACTTGCAGTCCACCTAGTTTTTCAAAAACACGCACAAATGATGAGCCAACAAAAAAAATGATCATGATTGAGAGGCTCATGGTGGTGATTGCTGGGGTAAAGCGCTTAGTGCTAGTGTGTTAGGGTTAGGGTTTTAGGTTTTAGGTATTACGATTTACGATTTACGGTTAGGGTTAGGGTTAAGAAAAAAAGACGAACCTGTGCCACATGTATGTGGCCTTTATTTGTCCCGAAGAACAAAAACCATTCACTCGTCGCGGCACACGTTACTCGCATACCATCCGGCCAGAGGCACTAAGGAACACACATGCAATGAACGTAAGTATACAATAATTCTCAGTCAGGACGTGCCTTGGCTGCTATGAGAAGGTGCGGCGCGAGCATACATACGCACACAAAAAGGAAGAGAGCTCGCCTGCCTTAATCAACCATGACAATAATACCTACCTCAGGGATGTGCCCCACAATTTCAGGGACCCCATCCGTTGTGCTCCAAGAAGTAATCGATCCTTCAGCGGCAACGGATACCAGATACCTAATAAGCGATCGATCAAGAAACGACGTTCATTCATTAGATGACTGAAGACTCATCAATCAGGACTATTATGTAGCTGGTGGTACATCTTCAATGCACTTCACAGTCTGTATTACCTTCCATAGCTTGCAAACAGTAGGAATTTTGTTCTACGCGTGGGGTCTTCAAGACGGATTTCTACCCCATTTTTCCCATATATAACTATGTCTCCATTCTTATTTGCCTGGGCAAATAGCATATGCTCGCCGTGAGACGATGATTGCGAACCAGAAGAACCAAAAGAACCAGAAGAACCAGAAGAACCGGTAGCAGTGTTCCTATCTTGATTCTCATGGCAGAACAGGAGCGCACATATGCTGGCTTCGTCCTGTAGTGCCCCGTACGTGGCAAGACGGGTAGGCATCACATAGAGGGGTTAACAATCCCCAAGGACGCCAGTCTGAGCCCTATAGCCCACTGGATATCTCCTGGTGCAGATTCTTGGCAGAGAAATATGAGAAGAAAAGTCTACAGTCGTAAAGGTGGTGTGTGCACCCGGCGGTAAGTAGAAAAGAGGTGAGAGATTTTTTTCAATTGCTACAAGTTCCAGTCAATAGCCCTAATAACGGTCGCTTGCGCCATCTTTTAGTGATGTGAAACTTTTCTCTTTTGCTGATTGTGTGTTACTTGTGGCTGCATCCGGCCCTTGTCGCTGAGGTTAGGGTTATGAGGTTAGGGTTATGGGGTTAGGATTATGGGGTTAGGTTTAGGGTTATGGAGTTATGGGTTATGGGGTTATGGGGTTATGGGCTTAGGGGGGTCATGGGTTTTGGGGTTAGACTTATAAGCTTAAACTTCGACTTGAGGTTAGGGCTTGAGGCCATCCAGTGGTAATAAAATGCTCTCGTGGATACGTGAATCGTTCTTGAGTTTCCGTTGTGTGTGTTGTTCTTGTTCTGTAGTAGAGATGTAGGTTGACGAACCAGGATCCGCTGCTGGGAGTAGTCTCGTTATATCGTAGGGTTTGTGATTGGTAACGTTTTGTTGCCGCTGATGGCGGCAATGTGTGGGTCATTGCTTTCCATTTTGGGGGGGGGTTATTTGAAAAAGATGCCATTGAATTCTATCTATGGTGGTGGTTCTGTTTACGTGTGTGTGTTATAGCATGCGTGCTTTATTTTATGCGCTAGAGGGCTGGCCACACGCGATCGGTAAACATTGCTACTATCGTTGAATTGGTGGCTTGTTCTTTCGAATTTTCTAATTTTTTTTTCACTTTCATCCCACCGTCAACCTACGCACTGCTCTTATATATTTTAACATTTCCCTTCACCATTTCTATGGTGGTCAAAAAAAATGTATCTTTCAGAAGAGAGAAAACCCAAAAACATGGGTGGATCAACGCATCGAAAAAGGCCCCACTCCGATGTAGGGACCGGGAGAAAGAAACCAGCCAAGCGTGGAAGTGAAATGACAGAGCGAATGTCACACCACATCATTCAGCAGGTGTTAGGTGTTTTATCTGCTTATACAGTAATCCATCGCGATAGGCAGCGGAAGAAAGACACTTGATTCATCTCCTCTCTTGCGTTACACTTTCTGGGGTTAGGTTATTGTTGGTAGCATTATATTATTGCCCCAGGATGTGTGATGTGTTATACCCATACCATTGACATACCTAACCCTACCTTAACCCTAACTCTCTCTCTCCATAATGCTAATGTATTTATTTTGTTGAATATTAGGCACGCTTGCAACGGAAAGAGGTTGAAAACGAAGAACAACAAGGAGAGGGAAGGAAGAGGACTGACATGACCTGTAGTGGAGGAGGTGAATTGTTGCCCTGGAAAAATGGGTTATCAAGCAGTGAAAGTAGTGATGCGGATGAAGATGACGACGATGAGGAAAATCATTACTCCTCTGGTGATAATGAATCAGAACGTTGTTCATTAATCTTGCAGGAAGGAGATTATGTAGAAGCTCATGGTTTGACGGAGGGCGAAGAGGCCAAAATGGCCCACTTTATGAGAGCTCCCGCGTTCCAACGTCGGACCTTTGCTGATTTAATTTTAGAAAAAATCAGGGAGAAAGAGGCGGGGGCAACGACGGATGAGGGGGCGGTTGGTAATGATAAAAATGAGTTACAAACTGCTGCCGAAGCATCACACCTACCTGATAAGGTTGTGGAAGTATATACCAAGATTGGTGCAATGCTGAAGTATTATACTGCTGGAAAACTCCCGAAGGCATTTAAAATTATTCCCAGTCTTAGTAACTGGGAGGAAGTACTTGATCTCACGTGTCCAGATGAGTGGTCCCCTCATGCTGTCTATGCGGCAACACGAATATTTGCCTCGAATTTCAGCCCAAAAATGGCACAAAGGTGAGGATGTTACATTTTATTTGCTCTCTCACGTTCCCCTCTTCCAGACAAATTGTGTTGCATTATAAGCGAGATTGTTATTTGTGCAACTCAGGTTCTACAATGATGTATTACTGGAGAGGTGTCGAGGAGACATATCTGAACACCAACGTCTCAACTACCACCTATATCAATCCCTTTGCAAGGTGAAATGCAGCAGCAGTGCAGCAGCATCGAATACATGACACCTGACCGAATGAATGAGGGAATGAATGGGCTGTGGTTATAATGCTGGCAGCTATTCTATTTCTTTTTTAATTATTCAATTCGATCTAAGAGGATGTCATCGTTCCCTACCGAAGGCTGTGTACAAGCCTGCAGCGTTTTTCAAGGGCATATTACTTCCCTTGGCAGCTGCTGGAAATTGCACATTACAGGAAGGGACAATTTTTGCAAGTGTTCTTGCTCGTGTGTCCATACCAGGAAACCACTCAGCTGTGGCACTTTTAAAGGTTTGAGCTACAAGAATGAATTGCTAGCCGTCTGATGCACCATGCTCAGCTCATTTCTAACACTAAACTCTAAACCTCCCCCCCATGTATGTGTGCTGAAAAACATGCTCTGTGCATATATATGCCCCCTTAGCTGGCAGCAATGCCCTACAGTGGTGTGACGAGCCTTTTCATCAGAGGTAGCTTTCAGACGTTTCTACTTACCGTAACCCTAGCCTTAACCTTAACCCTAAACCGTAAACCCTAACCCTATATCGCGATTCTCGGTTGTCATTCACACAGAGATAAAAACTGAAAGTATGTGTGTTGTAGCATCATCACTTTCCTAATAATCCATACCTTGCCTCCCAATGCACCAACAGTCTTACTCAACAAGAAGTACGCTCTGCCCCATCGGGTAATTGACCAGTTGGTGGTGAGCCTGAACACAATGAAACAGCAGATTGAGTCACAAATAAGAATATTTTGCTGCTTACTAATTCTTTGTTTTGCATGTGTTGACTCTAAACCGAACCACTCAGACACACTTCTGCTACTTTACGAAAAAGGTTAAGACAATAAGAAACAACTATGGGCCCATTTATTTGTTCTTACTCTCTGCTCCCCGTACACCCCGTAAGTAAATTTGTCTTTTTCTCACTGCTATGCTATTGCAGCCAAATGCAGTTCTACCTGTACTATGGCATCAGAGCCTACTGGTATTTTGCCAGAGGTAGGTGTACCTGCCTTCCACCTTTTCCACATTGTAGTAGCTGCATCAGCTCCTTCACTTTCCCATTTGGGTTTCTTGTTTGGGTTTCCCGTTTGGGTTTCCCGTTTGGGTTTCCCGTTTGGGTTTCCCGTTTGGGTTTCCCGTTTGGGTTTCCCGTTTGGGTTTCCCGTTAGGGGATGCAGCCATAGCATACTCACCAAACCCCTTGTTGAACCAACCCAACCCCCAACTGAATCAAACCCCATGCGTTTTCTTAGATATAAAGAAGACATAACTCTTAAAGACAAAGAAAGGCTGAAGGAGCTTCTGAAAGTCCACACACACCACTTAATGTCAGATGAGACTCGTCGTGAGCTGTTCTCGAATACTAGCAGAGGGGAAAAGAGAAGGAATAGTGTTCCAACAACAGTTGCTCACCTGCTAGCGCCGTCTATATGACGACTCGTTGTTGGGGTAGAAATGAACATCTACTAGGTTATGCACATACAAGATTTTTCTTGTTCTGAGGTTATAGTAGGTGGTTATGGGTTAGGTGGCTCGTGAGATTTCCATCCATTCTTACAGGTTATGGAGTACGGAAAATTCCATTTCCAATATTAGCAGAGAGTACTTAATTTGAAAGTAGTCTCTCTCTCTCTCTCTGTAATATCCAATAATAGTGGGTTATTGATTCAGAGTAGCCACTGCAACAGGACAGAATACCTGTGTGGGGACCACCTTGCGTGCGGGGAGAACTCTGACTGGTAAAATATGGTGTTGTATTGGTTTGTGTAACCGACTTAGTGTTGTATCGGTTTGTGTAAAAACCGACTTAGTGTTGTATCGGTTTGTATACCCGAAGAATTACTTCTTCATTCGGCTAAGCAAAAGAAGCTCTACCCTAGTGTGTCCTATCAACGATTTTGGCAGCAAATGAAACCAATGCATCTCTTTCTTCACTTGGTTCAAGACGCTGAACAGCTTCTATTGCAAGTTCTGCTTGAACAAAAGCAATGTTTCTGGCTCGCTGAATCCCATCGCTTGCCTCAACAAACCTTATCGTTCACGGAGAATCAGGGTGAGCGAGAAAACAGCAACAACAGTAGTGGTCGTCGTAGTTCCTTCACCTATCCAACCATCTACCCTACATCATCAGTTCAATAAGCTCTTGTCATTAATGCAACTCTTACCTCAGAGCAGCATCCACATCTCCAGGAGCTGAGAAGTTCCGATGCACTAACGCACACACCTTAAAAAAAGAGAAGAGGCAAGAGAATAGTAAGAAGAAGGCAGTATGGTATATTATTGGATGGGAGAGAACATATAGTGTTCATCTTCATCATTAGGTATTTTATATTGCTTTCCTCCTTAGGGAATGTATCAGCTGCCAAAAGAATTGGTGCCGTTGCCAACCCCTAATGTAACGACACAAAGGGAGGTTTATTAGGTGGTGATGGTGGTATGGTTCTGGTGTACAGTGGTTGATAGCAGCCTGACTATGCTCCCATTCTACCCCCCCTACCTGCGTGAGGTCATTTAGGGCAGGTTTCCCCAGTGATTGGCTGGTCCCTTCAAAATCAAGAACTAGATAGGGTATGGTTCACTCAGCAGCTTAGACTTTGAAGGAAAAAACACGCACACTAGTACTACAAATACTACGACTGCTCTGGAGGAGGAGCACTGATAGATTATTATGATACAGGCGGGTAAGCACGTTGTGTGTCTCTATACCATCATCAATGAGCTGAAAGGCCAACCCGATACGTTTCCCATATTCATAAGCGATACCCTGTGCATGTGGTTAAGAGAGAGAAAGAATATCCATCCCAAGTGTCAGAGGAATGAGGGAATGGAATGGATGGCAATAAATGACCCCCTGCATTTTCTCTACCTGAAGATCATCACCATGACCACCTAAAATTCCTGCCGCCCTACAGCTGTTGCTCATAAGGCTTCCGGTCTAAACAAGTGGGGAAGATAAGAAGAAAACTCAGGAATGGAATGGGTGTAGTACAGTTGCAGCGAGCGTGACTAGGGAGGAAGACAACACGTGAGGCAGTTTGGTTAGGATGAACCACACCCCTTTGTTTGTGTGCAGCAGGTACAAAAACTAGCTAGCTACTGGGCTGCTGAAGCATTCGGCGGCTACCTTGAAGTAATTCTTCCTAACATAAAGCTCAAATGCAGCAGCACGTGATTCTTGTGACAATGATGGTCTAAATCAAGATGAATGTTCATTGATAAGAGTTTGTTGTTAGTTATACCACCACCACCACCACCAATCACCCATCATGGATTGAGTTTGATTGATACTTTGGCAGATACACAAAAATATGCAGCAGCACAGACTACTGCATGCATACCTGAGTTGTTTCATCTGCAATACTTCACCGCGTACGAGGTGCTCAATTACCATTGAAAGAAGCTCAACCTATCAATAAATCAATCAAGGCAAAATCCAGCCCCAACGCACGAGTTGCAGCAGCCCCCCAATGGTTAGCTTAGGTTAATTGATATGATATAAAGAGGGTAGGAGGGGTAATATATCCTGCAAGGAGTGCAACAGCTATGGACACACCGTATCAAGGCAGCGAAGACGGGCCAGTTCCATTGAAGCCCGTGCTAGTACGAAATCTCCTGCCAAGATTGCCAGCTTGTTGCCAAATACCTGAATTAGAGCGAGTAGTTTAGCTGTTGAACATAACAGACTACATAAATTCGGCAGTAAAGAATGAGTTACAGAGAACATAGGCAGTCAGGATGGGGCTGGTAGGAGTAACTGCAACCGCCAGGGGTGGTAGTGCAGCAGTGCAAATGGAAAAAACTGTGCCACACAAGAGATAATACTACAGAACTGGTATCCAGTCAGCCTGGAGGAATAATAAGGCTGAGATTGAGCTAGGAACTATAGTCAGGGTGGTTATCAGTAAACCTTGTTTGCACTAGGACTGCCTCGCCTCATGTCAGCTTTGTCAACGACATCATCATGGAACAATGATGCAGTGTGGATCATCTAAGTAGTTGTTGAAGTTAGGATTAGGATTACGAGCCATAAGAAACTGGGTGTGAGAGAGAGAACATCCATTTTACTGCCTCGGTTATCTCTGCCATGCGTCGCTGTCGAGCCACATTCTGGTATGTGTAGATGAGGTTAGGGTGTAATTTGAAATGTGATTGTCAGAATTCAGGTCAGAGCTAAGATTACTTCTTGAGATACATGGCCACTCCCCCTCTTAACCGACGTTGTGTTCATTGCCCCTGACATAAGTAGGACCATAGTAGGCCTCACTTTCTTTCCTCCATCTCCAACATCGAAGAGGTACTGTGATGGATTTATTACTCTTGTCAATTCAAGCATGTTGTACCGAGGCACAAAAACAGTTATGGGTGGTGTTTAGGGTTATGGAGGGGTAGTTAGGTTTATGGGATGATTGGGGTTATAGAGCGAGAAAATGAAAAGCAACACAACACAACACACTTTTACTGCAGCGTTTAGAACAGGGTGATCCGCTCCTAGCAATTCCCTAACGAAATTTGGTGGTGAATTGAAGAGTGAGTTGTAGCATTGAAGTTGTACACATCGTATTACGACCTGCATCCTTCATTAATTGTGCTGATTTCATCTTTTACCAAAGCAAATGGATCACACAGCCTGCACTAGAAGGTAAGGAAGAGGGAGAGAGAGAGAGAATAGTAGCAGCCACGGCTGCACACGTTGCGGTAAAAAAATAAATGTTTACCCGTGTCTCCTTGCTTGTTCTATGAGTCCTCTGCAATGATCATTCCAAAGCCCCGAAATGACAAAAAAGAAAAAACAATAAACGAACAGATTAGGGTGGCACAGTGTCATGCAGCAGTACCTTGTAAATCTGTAACTACATAGTGTAGTGAAATTCATTCCAACAGCAGCAGTTAATGTTAACAGAGATAGAAACCTGGGGGTTCGACTCTCATCCACATCAAACTTGTAGGAGAACCTTGACGGCTCCTGGGAACCATCCACAGGTTGGTTCTCTAAAAGTGCTTTTACATGCTGGGCAACCTGCCTAACTCCCTGAGTCGTGGCATTAGAAAACAGTCCACTTGTTCGTAGACCTCTAGACGCTGTTATCGACAAACTGAAGCTTAGGTGGTGGTTGTTCCATAGCTTCCTCCCAATGTCCTTCCCCAGAATTCTGCATCTCATTGCTACTTAGGAAGAGAGTTAGGGTTCGGCTAAGGGGTCGTTACTATCAGGCATGGGTTACAGGGGCCAGGGTTATGAGGGTAAGGTTTCGATAGGGCTAATAGAATGAGAGTAAGGGCAGTGTTGTTCGTATAACTAGAGCATCAACTTCAGGTCATGAACAACAATATCAGCACTAATTACCAACATCAAACACGGAAGCAACAATAGCCCTAACTGTAACTCTAACCCTAAGTCACCAAAACGATGTGCAGCAACATTAATACCTGCAGGCAATCACCCGAACACAATAATAGCAATGTCAACTGCATCAGTACCGACACGGAATGTAACAACTGCAACAAATCCACTACAACCAATGAGCTCTCCAATGTACCTGTCTGTCGTCAGGATGAGTGTTAGAGTGTGTATCCTTGTATTCTACCCTAGCCGCATCAGAGGTAGTGTGATTTAATCACTGCAGTTACTGGGCAAAATGAGCATTTATTTATGATAGAGGGATGAGGCTGATAGCAATAAGGGCTCAAAACGCTCCCTCTCCTCTTTCTCCTATACACCCTTGCTGCTGGTGTAGCAGCTTCCACCTGCTTTGCAGTGGGGTTAAAATTAATTCAACATTAATAACAACTGTAGTCCTGTTCACCATAACCATCAATGACATCAACAACTCCAGGAATGGTTAGGGTTTTTATCACACATAGTGAAGAGGTAGGGCTATTATTGCAGACAGTTTAGGGTTAGCTTTAGGGTTGGGTTAGGGTTTAGGGTTTAGGGTTAAGGGTTCGGGTTTAGGATTGGGGTTTGGGGTTACGGTTTAGGGTGTAAGGCATATGATTAGGGTTTAGGGCGAGGGTTTAGGATTTAGGTTAATGTTTGCTTACGGTTAGGTTTAGGGTTTGGTTAGGGTTAGGGGGTTAAGGTTAGGTTTAGAATTAGGGTTATGGTTAGGCTTCGGGCTTCGGGCTAGGGCTAGGGCTACGGCAAGTATTAGAGTTACGTTTAGGGCTACAATTAAAGTTAGCGATAACGTTAGGGTGAATTTACGCTTAGAATTAGGGTTATGGTTAGGCTTAGGGGGTTAAGTGTTAGGGTTAGAATTATGTAATTAAGGTTAGAATAAAATAAATGTTTGGGGTAGGGTTACGACCACCAGGGACACCACTAGAATCAATGCTACGTTTGGCTATGGCTGTTGGCATCCACTAACCCCCAATACGACTCTGGGTTTGACCCCAAGCGTTACAGGTTTCTTTGTGAGAGACTGGGGAATTGCTGCTTTATATATACATATTTAGTGAAAATGGCTAGAGAGATAGCCGTCGCTTGCGCCGATGATACCTACATCGTTATGGTTTACTAGGGTTAGACTATTCCAATTTTTGGTGTGTGTTAGTTAAGTGGGTTAGGGTTGTGCAGATATCATTGAGTAGATGTGTATATGTTGACCACTTGATGTATTGATGCACTGTCTCGGTTTACCAGGATAAAACCGACATAGGGCCTAGACGATGTTACCGTCTAGGACGTTCCAATTAGAGCAGCTGCCGCCGGCCAAAAAGTAGCCGGCCATACCCGACACGTATATGATTCGTAGTTGTGATCGGGACGAATGAGTTGTGTACAGCGAAGCAGAGAAACGCAGAACGTAAAGGCTACAGTACTAGGAAAAGTAGAACGCTCATAGATAAATATTAGACCGCTATTTGGGAACCTTACACATATGCTCATTACTT
>PJEL010005292.1_pt1 | contig 10433 bp, 9 predicted proteins | sample 1853271 | NCBI WGS metagenome assembly PJEL01 (sample SAMN08108733, study PRJNA415343) | Invertebrate metagenome, whole genome shotgun sequencing project. | host: Globobulimina | place: Sweden: Gullmar Fjord | collected 2015-08 | reverse complement strand
CTCTTCAATCCGCTTTTCGTAAGCTTCTGCTTCGCTTTTGAAATGTTCATGTTCTTCATTATGCTCCAATGCAAAACGGGCTTTTTCATAATACTCGGCACTTTTCTTTTTATAATAGTCGATCATATTCATCCTTTGTTTTAGCCTGATAACGGGTAAATAAACTACAGAAGATTGATAATTAATACAATAGATTTTATCTTAGGTTTCTTAACCTCTACTTGTATAATATTACCCTTTTAAACCTTTATTCTTTCACTTTGCCATTTTTAAAGGGATTCGGAAGTTACGCGTTACAACCACTCATCTCTGAACAGCAAAAAACATAAGTTGTAATGTTATATATTTAATGAACTTTTGACTGGATATGACTTCTCAAGGTGTTCTTCTAGTGCTTACGAGATTAACTTTACTAAGGGACTCAGTGCAGCTTTAGCTTTGATGGGTTATATCAATTTCCGTTGAACAAAGTTTTTTAAATACAAGTGGATTATCCCCTGGTGATAAGGGGAAATTAATAGCTATAAAAAAGCCCGTTGCTATAGCTAGTAACGGACCTTTAGGAAATACAATATCGTTAGTCTGACTTAATCAGTATTAACCATGGTGATTTTTTTAGCGTACATTTGTAAAAAATAGTGAATGCGGTTAGAACGTCTTTTGGATAGCATTACTCTAATATTTCCGGCAAGCAATGCTTCACTACGTTTTACCTTAATCAATGGTACAAAAGGTTTATTATCAATACTGATAGTAGTCATATGATGACAGATTGCTTTTACTCTTGCTTGTTCAATATCCACAGCTCAAATCCTAGGAGAAGTTAATTAAAGGAATTATTTTTACCTATTGGTAATATTAAGCATATGATAACGAGCTTAAAAATTAGAACTGCTATAAGTTGTTTTAAAAATGTGTTTAATTGTAGTTACTTACAAATAACACCAATTAAACAACAACACTTTAACGGATTATTTACACCAAACTTTTCCACCAATCATTTTAAAAGCAGGTGTGCCTCTTATTAGGCAGTCACGGGCAAATAACTTCTCACATTGCGGACAGATACAAGGGCTTTGAGTGAAGTCTTGGCTGATGCGCTCTTTAAAACATTTAAGCAAAGCGCCCTTGCCCCCTTTTCGATACTTAAACAGTAAAAAGTTACAGCCCTTACAATACACATCAATGGTTTTGCTTGGGCCTTTTTTATTAGGTTTCGCCACGGTTATTTACCTTTACTTTTCTACCTTATTAACTCCTAGACTAGCTAGATTGTTGGCAATGTCCACTGCGGCAGTTTTAGGGTTAATATCTTCATCTACTTTTAAAATCTTTCCTTCTTTAGAAATATAAAAGGTAACTCGACTAGCTACTCTAAAAAGATTTAATACATCATAGGCTTTTGCAGTCGCTTTACTCGGATCGCTTAGCATAGGAAAATCAGCGCCTGTCTTCTTAGCAAAGTCACGATTATCATCTAGTGGGTCAACACTTGCCATGACATAGCTAACATCATACGCACGAATAAGATGGCCTTGTTCAGTTAATGATTTACATTCAATGGTACAACCACGAGTATTAGCCATAGGATACCAAGCAAGTACAACAGCTTTTTTTCCTTTAAAGTCACTGAGCTGATAAAAATCACCTGTCGTTGCTTGTAAATTAAAATCTGGTGCTGTATCTCCTACTTTGATTTCAGTAGCAGTAGCGGAAAATCCTATTAAGCTGACAAGGCAGCAAAGTAAGCGAATGTTTTTTATCATGGTGTATCTCTATTAAATAAACGTTATAAGAAAGTGTATTGCTTTAATTACCAGATTAAAAGTGACTATAGCAAGTGTATTAAGAAAAAGATCAATTAATGCACACGTTATCAAGCTACGTTCTTAAAACGGTCTCGATAATAAAATCCCTGTACAAAATCACAATTAAGTTGTTTGGCAAGTGACAAGTCTTCTTCCGTCTCAATTCCCTCTAAAATTATCTGCTTGTTGGCACTGTGTGCATAATCGATAATTGATTTAACTAACAGCATAAAATTCCGATTATGTTTGCTCTTAATAACAAACTTGTCGAGCTTTATATAGTTAACTAATTGAATCACTGATGTTGAGATCATTGATTGGGGATTACACACGTCGTCGATAGCGGTGGGTATATTACTCTTAGCAAGGTTATCTATCATTGCCAAACTCATAATGGCATCATTAATTTCTGAGTTTTCTATTAACTCTACCACCACATTAGCTTTCTGAAATTCTTTGAATAGCTTTAAAAATGGATTAGTTTGATCTATCACACCACTCGAAAAGTATGAATCTTGATCAAGGTTTACAAAAATATCATGGCCATTAACAGCATAAGATAGCTGTAATTTCTTTTGCTGATACTCTACTTGAAACAAACTTAATGGGCTGCTGTGCAAAGACTCATAAACAAGGTCGGGACGAATAGCTTGATTCTCTGCGGTGAAAAATCTTGCTAAAGATTCAAAAGCAAAAATCTCTTGGTTCTTACAGCTTATAATGGGTTGATACTCAACACCAAAGCGTTTGTTTTCGATAAGATCGATTAAACACTCAGCGTTGAGTAATTTTTTATCTTTCATTAACTTCAGCCGATAATTTCTTAGTCGGCATTCCTACAACATAAATGGAACCAGAATGCTAAATGAGAATCATTATCAAGTAAAGGTTTGTTTAACTATTAACGTTTGATTGCCATTAATTTGCGCGTTATCGCAGGGATATCAGTATAACCCTCTCCTTGTGTAATAAAGCTCAAGTCTTCATCGATATACTCAGGCTCAAGATCCTCAGCCTCATCATTTAAAATAGGGTCTTCACTAGTTTGTGTTTGAACTATTTGTTCATGTATTGGCTCACTCGTGGTGATGCCAGAGCCAATAATTAAAATTTCAATTTCTGAAGAAAGGTTAGAGTCGAGAGTAACCCCTGGGACAATTAGCACAGATCTATTGGTAATTTTGGCGCGTATATGATCAATTAAACCATTGTAAGTAGACAATTTGGGCTCTGACTTACAAAACAGTTGAAAGATTATGCCCTTGGCCGTGTCAATATTGGCAATAGATACCAGTGGGTTATTTAGCGCTTGGTCAAGTGCTTCAAACGCTTGCTCTTCAGAGTCCGCTTTACCAACACCTAAGATAGACTCTCCCTCGTAAGACAAGATGGTAGAGAAGTCATTCTTATCAACATTGACATAACCCGTTTCATTAAGCATTTGTACCAAAGCAATTAATAAATTCTTTAGCACTTCATTACTTTGATTAAATGCTGAAAAGAGCCCTACACTTTCACCTAAGCCTTTTAACAGAAGATCATTTGACAGCGTTATATAGGCATGAATAGGATCTTTTATATCTTCAATGCCTTGTAATGCATAGTCTAAGCGCATTTGTCCTTCAGACTCAAAAGGCAATGTTACTATCGCTAAGCAGTTGATGTTTAAATCTCTCGCTATTTGGGCAACTAATGGGCTTGCTCCCGTGCCTGTTCCACCGCCAAACCCTGCGGTGATAATAACAATATCACTGTCTGTTATTGCACTTCGTAGCAACGCTTCACTTTCTTGTGCAGCTTGATATCCTACTTTTGGATCTGCTCCTGCCCCATAACCATTAGTTAAGTTTTCACCTATGAGGATTTTGTTTTCTACATTGATACTATTTAATGCAGCAAGATCAGTATTTACCGCAATTAAGTTTACTTGTTTAGACAAATTATTTTCGCATAGCATGTTAACGGTATTGCAACCACAACCACCTATGCCTACTACGGTAATTAATAATTCTGGGTTGCCGTTAAGAAGTTCTTTCATATCATTCCCTAATGAATAATCTAATTTTTACCTAATCGCCAGAGAAATAACTAAAAATTTGGCGGCTAATATTAGGTCTTATTTTTATCTTATGTTGGTCTAATTTTTGTCGAATCTTACATTAATTACTCTTCATTATAGAGATCAAATTCTAGATGATCCACAGCAAAAAATAACTCTAGCCATCTAGATTTATATTCAACAAAAGCAATTCACAAATCACTATACGTTTCGTAAAAATACCCTAGGTTTCAACAAAGCATTTTGGCTATTACAAAATTTATACTTCCATAAAAGAGTCACAGAAATAGTAAACAGTTACACACAATAAGATTACAGGGTTACCAGGGTTGCCGCATCAAAGCCATTAAGAGTTACCGGAGTTACCGTGGCGTTAATTGCAGGGTTGTCAGAGTTATTGTGGTGTTGCACTATAGAGTTGTCGGGGTTATAATTATTTTTAAGCTGTTTTAGTGTTGTTAGGAGTTAAAAGTGAAGTATGCTGTTGTGTTTGTTTTTGAAGAAAAAAGTGCCTGTTATCAGGTGACAGTACCTGACCTTCCCGGTTGTGCAGTCACAGCTAAAACAGTTGATTCTGGTTTGGAAGAAATGACAAAAGCTATTCAATCGCACTTATCCATTTTGGCTGAGTATGGAGAAAAAGTTCCCAATGCGGAGAGTCTAGAGAGCCATAGGAAAAGTTATATGTTGGAGAACCCACATACTTTCTCACAAGCTTTTTGGGCAATAATTAATATTGATATAACCCCGTATTTAGGCAAGAGCCATAAAATAAACGTTACCCTGCCCGAGTTATTGATTGCTCAAATTGATAATAAAGTAAGTAAGTCTTCAGATTACAAAACACGATCTGGCTTTATTGCCAGTGCTTGTTTTGCCGAGTTAGCGAAGTAGAATTTACAGAAATGAAATGGTGAGATTAAATTTGTGTTTACAGTCATTCATTTATTTTTTGTTATCGTTAAAATAAATGATTGAGCTTAGTGTTTTTTTTGACTAGCCGAGTACGATATGAGATCACTAACTTTCGAATAAACATGTTAGTAAAGTTTTTGACGTAAATGTTTTCCGTTTTTTATTTCCCTGCTTTATTACAGCAAAGGGACTAGGTTAATTTTATTCGCTGCAATACTAATTTTGTTTTCAAAACTTAATTTGTTTCCTTGTTCATCAACATCTGAAACGTAATCGAATTTGCCGATGTTAGGTACTGGTAACAAGTGTTCAAGTTCATTAATATTTTCTGCTAAGTTATCCATCGATTCACTACTTGCACAATTTGCAATCCAAGCAATACATTCAAGACCGTCAGCTTTAATTGTTTCATAGGTTAATAGCGCATGGTTTAAACAACCCAACTTCATGTTTACAATCAGTACAACTTTTAATTGCGCTGCTTTGACAAAGTCAGATAAGAATTCATAGCGCGATTTTTTGTCATTAGAATTATCCGAATCGGTTCCAACACCAAGGGGTAAACGCCAACCACCCGCGCCTTCCACTAAAGTAACATCTGCATTTATTAATTTTGTCTGTTGATAGTGTTTGTAAATATCAGCAACGGTGATGGTTTGTTTTAGTTTTTTGGCTGCTATGTGTGGAGCGATTGGCTCTTCAAAAGCAATAGGGTTTATTTGACCAATGCTTTGCTCAACATTGGCAAATTCACTAAGTAACTTAGCGTCTTCATTTATAAGTTGGCCATCAACAAGTTCGCAGCCTGCAGCTACAGGTTTAAAAGCCGCAATTTTAAAAGGCTCATTGGTTAAAATATTGTTATGTTGTTTTAAAGCAGAAATAAGCGCGCAACTAACAAACGTTTTACCGGCATCGGTATCAGTTGCGGTAATAAAAATTTGTTTCATCATGGTATTACTAATGTTTACTCATTGAGTTTTGAGAGTTGAGAATTGAATTATTTATAAGCTAGCTACCAATTAGCGCTATCAAGAAATTAGTTTTCTATTAAGCGCCGTTCGTAACTTAAAAAAGGAAAATCTGTTCCTCTTTGCTTACTTATTTTTAAATTAGTTTTATTTAAATAGTTTCTTTAATTATTTAACTTAACCACTAAGCCTGAAAATAAACGGTAAGTCGCGGGGTAAATACCACTTGGCTCTAAGAAATCTTTATAGTGATCGGTCATTTTAAACCATTTATCTTTACCAGACAGACCTCTATTTTTCTTATGGGCTAAGTGATTTGCACCTAAACCTTTTAACTCGCGCGCTAAGTGGATAACATTTTGATATTCTAAAATGATGTCTTGGCATTTTTGCTCAATTAACTTACCGTTTTTGTTATTAAATAAAGTATTTAACTCAATAACCGTTTTAAAATCTATCACGTGCTGATCGTCATCAACTTGTTTCCAAGAAGATTTCAGCTCATGCAAAGTACCATCAACTAAGGTAGTAAAAATAAGTAAACCACCTGGCTTTAAAACTCTCAACATTTCGGTAATCGCTTCATCAAGAGGGTTGAACCACTGGATAACCAAATTTGAGTAAATAAAATCAATACTATTATCTTTTAACGGAATTTTGTGAGCATCAGCTTCTAACCATGAAATATTTTCATTTCGCGTTTCTTTTGCAAAACGAAGCATGTCCGTTGAAATATCTAGACCAATAACTTGGTCATAAGAGCTAGCCAATAAGTCAGTAAAAAAGCCGGTACCTGAGCCTAAATCTAACACGGTTAGATCATTACGATTAGGCAACCAAGGCATAAGATGTTTACCTGAAAATCGCTGCAATCTTGCTGAAACATCATAAGATTTACTAGCCGAGCCAAAACTTTTACCTATGTTTACTCTATTTTCATTTTGTTGTTCTGTTTGAACCATTAAGCTACAGCCTTATTAATGCTTTCTGCTAAATACTTGATATCTTGAGTGTTGTGACTTGCGCAAATGGTTACGCGTAACCTTGAGCTGTTTACAGCTACAGTAGGAGGACGAATTGCAGTTAACCAAAGACCTAATTTTTTGAGTTTCTCACTTAACAAAAGTGCTTTTTTCTCATCTCCAATTATTATGGCATGAATTGAAGATTGTGTAGTAACTAACTCAATGTTTGGTGAAAGTAAGTCAATAAATAATGCACTTAGTTCACTAATCTTTTCACGGCGCCATTGCTCTTTTTGAATCAGTTCAATGCTCTTTTTTGTCGCCCAAGCAATAGCAGGTGAAATTGCCGTTGAGTAAATATAATGACGTGAATAATTAACCAAGTACTCATGTAAATCTTCATTACAGGTTAAAAACGCACCACTAGTTGCAATCGCTTTACCTAGGGTAGCCATCGTTATATCAATCTCAGCAATGCTATTACTGCCCTCACCTTTATTACCAATAACACCAATACTGTGTGCGTCATCTAAATAAAGCCAAGCTTGTTGATCTTTAGCTACTTGCGCCAGCTCTTTAACTTTTGCTTGGCAACCGTCCATACTAAAGACACCTTCCGATGCGATCAACTTATCTGGAAAGCTTGATGCACTGTTTAGTAACTTTGATAGCTGCTCAATATTGTTATGATTAAAGCGCCTTACTTTAGCTTTACTTTGATAAGCACCATCTAACATGGATGCATGACTTAGCTTATCGAGGTAAAAATGGCTTTGTTCTGTCTTTCCCAAAGCATGAAAGATAGCCAAGTTGGCACTAAAGCCACTAGAAAAGAGTAAACACTTTGGTTTGTTTAACCACTGACAGATATCATCTTCAAGCGCCTGATGCGCATAATGATAACCGGTAACCAAACTTGAACTACTAGCACAGGTGCCAAATTTATCGGCACCTTGTTGAAGCGCTTTATTTATCTCCGCATGATTATTTAAACCTAAATAGTCATTTGAAGAAAAATTAAGGTATGACCTTCCTTTGATTACGATTTCTTTGCCTTGGTTTGTGGTGTTATTGCAAACCAATTGACGGTAACGAGACTTATCTTTTTGCTCATCAACGTCGGTGCGAATAAAATCAAAGGTCATAGTTTACTTATTACTCACTTATTGTTTGTCTTAGCTAATCACAGGAATTAAGTTTAATTACTGATATTTAATGTAAATAATAATTACTAGCATTATTTATACTTTCTAGGGAAAAATAGCGCTAGTAAGATTTTAGTATCAGTACTTAATACCAGTAGTTAAATTCAGTACTATACAGAAGCGTTGTAAAATAAGTCACTGTTTTGTTGGTCAACAATGGCTGTTTTAACTATTTTATCAGATAAAGCACTATCATCAGCAACTGTTTCAGTATTAATTCCTAACTTTTCAAACAAAGCAATATCTTGATTTGTTTCAGGATTTTCTGCTGTTAATAATTTACAGCCATAAAAGATTGAGTTTGCACCAGCAAGGAAACACATGGCCTGCATTTGTTCATTCATAGCGGTACGCCCTGCAGATAATCTAACATGACTTTTTGGCATCATAATTCGAGCAACAGCAATACAACGAATGAAATCAAAGCTTTCTAAATCGTCTACGTCAGATAAAGGTGTGCCTTCCACTTTAACTAACATATTAATTGGCACACTTTCTGGTTGTGGACTTAGGTTAGCAAGTTGTATTAATAGTGATGAACGGTCAACGGCTTTTTCACCTAAACCAACAATACCGCCACTACAGACTTTCATACCAGCGCCACGAACATTATCTAAAGTATCTAATCTATCTTGATAAGTACGCGTAGTAATAATTTGATTGTAATGTTCTGGTGAAGTATCAAGGTTATGATTGTAGTAATCTAAGCCTGCATCATTTAAGCGATCGGCTTGTTCACCAGATAACATACCTAATGTCATACAAGTTTCCATACCAAGGGCTTTAACACTCTTAACCATATCAAGTACATAAGGCATATCACGTTCTTTAGGATTACGCCAAGCAGCGCCCATACAAAAACGAGTAGACCCCATTTCTTTGGCTCTTTGTGCTGCTTCTAATACTTTTTCAACCGCTAAAAGGCTTTCTTTTTCTAAATCGGTTTTATTACGTGCACTTTGTGAACAGTATTTGCAATCTTCTGGGCAAGCACCTGTTTTAATCGATAATAAGGTACTTACTTGTACTTCATTAGGGTTAAAGTTTTCTCGGTGAACCGTTTGTGCTTTAAACATTAAGTCATTAAAAGGCATAGCAAATAATGCTTCTACTTCTTTTAAATTCCAATTATGACGAACGATAGAATTTGCTGATTGTGCGAGTGGTGAATCTACCACTGCTGTACTACTTAAATCTGACATAAAACCCAATTGCATCTAGTGAACTTAACGGGTAGTCTAGCCACACTCAGCACGATGTCAACGATTAAAGAGAATTTTAGTTAACAAATGAACAATAAACATACAGCACTGTCAGGTTCTGAACAGAATTCATTGCTTCGTTTTGATAAAGAAAACGTTTGGCATCCTTATACCTCAATGTCTGAACCGCTACCTAGCTACTTAGTTGAGAGTGCTCAAGGGGTAACCATCAACTTAGCTAGTGGTGAACAACTTATTGATGGAATGTCTTCATGGTGGTCTGTGTTGCATGGTTATAATCACCCCAAGTTAAATGCTGCGTTACAAGAGCAAGCTGCCAAGATGTCACATGTAATGTTTGGTGGTTTAACGCACCAAAGTGCAATTACCTTGTGTGAAAAATTAGTACGATTGACTCCTCACGGTTTAGATAAAGTATTTTTATCCGACTCTGGCTCGGTAAGTGTCGAAGTAGCAATGAAAATGGCCCTGCAATACCAACATGCGGTTGCTGAAAAAAACCAAACAAGCTTAACCAAAACAAAACTGCTCACTGTTAAAAATGGCTATCACGGCGATACCTTTGCCGCTATGTCTGTTTGTGACCCGGTGACGGGCATGCATCAAATTTTTGAACAAGTATTAATGCAGCACTACTTTGCGCCAGCACCTTCAATTAAGTTAGGTGAACAGTGGTCTGATGATGATCTAACTGAGCTAGCGGCTTTATTTAAACAACATCACAATGAAATCGCGGCATTTATCATCGAGCCGATTGTTCAAGGCACTGGCGGTATGCGCTTTTACCATCCAGAGTATTTAAAAGCTTGCCGTAAATTATGTGATCAATATGATGTTTTATTGATTGTTGATGAGATAGCGACAGGGTTTGGTCGCACAGGTAAGTTATTTGCCTGTGAATGGGCTGATATCAGTCCTGATATTATGTGTTTAGGAAAAACCTTAACGGGTGGTTACATTACCCTTGCTGCAACATTATGTACAACACATATTGCCCAAACTATCAGTGAAGGTGAAGCCGGTTGCTTTATGCATGGACCTACCTTTATGGGTAATGCCCTAGCCTGCGCCGTGGCTAACGCCAGCATTGATTTATTACTTAAAAATGATTGGCAAGCTCAGGTTAAAGGTATTGAGCAAACACTTAACAGCTTACTTTTACCTCTATTAAATCATGCCCGAGTAAAAGACACCCGAGTACTAGGAAGTATTGGCGCTGTTGAATGCCATCAAAGTGTCAATGTTGCACAAATTCAAAAACGCTTTGTTGAATTAGGTGTGTGGATC
>PJEL010005291.1_pt1 | contig 10433 bp, 7 predicted proteins | sample 1853271 | NCBI WGS metagenome assembly PJEL01 (sample SAMN08108733, study PRJNA415343) | Invertebrate metagenome, whole genome shotgun sequencing project. | host: Globobulimina | place: Sweden: Gullmar Fjord | collected 2015-08 | reverse complement strand
AGACCTGCTTCGAGTAATAAACGACATCCTCGACCTGTCCAAGGTAGAGACCGGACAGATCGAGCTTGAAAAGACCCCTTTTAATCTCATCAAGGTCTTAAACAATGCGTGTGAAGCCCAATCCTTGCATGCCCACCAGAAAAATCTCGAGCTGCTCAGATGGATCGGACCGGAGGTTGAGACCCGATTGTGCGGAGATCCGGTCCGGCTGGGTCAGATTCTATCAAACCTGCTCGCAAACGCCATTAAATTTACCAAAAAGGGACAGGTCTTTTTTCAAGTAAGCAACCAGGCGGCCCCGGCGCAGACCACTGCCGAAGAAACAGATGCATGTCCCCAGGGTCCGAAGGAAAAGAAAGTGGAACTGCTCTTTTCCGTATCCGATACCGGCCTCGGTATCCCGGCCGAAAAGCGCGATCTGATTTTTGACCGGTTTACCCAAGCCGACTCCTCCACGACCCGAACGTACGGCGGCTCCGGACTCGGCCTGACCATCTCGCGGCGGCTGGCGGAACACCTGGGCGGACGCATGTGGTTGGAAAGCAAGCTCGGACAGGGGAGCACCTTTTATTTTACGGCCACCTTCGAGGTTCAGCCCGGGGAGGCAGATGTTTCGGTCCCTGAGGTGGATATGGCCGGTGTAAAGACCTTGATTGTGGATGATAACGCGGCAAATCGTAAAATCCTCTCTGACATGGTCTCGCGCTGGGGCGCTGTGGTGACCGCGAAAAAAGACGGCCAATCGGGTCTATCTGAAATGAGACGCGCCGGGGATGCGGGAGATCCCTACGCGCTTGTCCTGCTCGATTCTCAAATGCCCGGTCTTGACGGATTTCAGGTGGCGGATTATATCAGAGAACATCCCGTGCTGTCCGGACCGGTTATTTTGATGCTCACCTCAGATGACCTCAAATCCGGCAGGGAGAAAAGTAAAGCCCTTGGGATTGCCCATTATCTGCTGAAACCGGTCAAATGGTCCGATCTTAAAGAGGAGGTTATTGCCGCTCTGGAACAAAAAGCGCCTGCGGCCGAGGTGGATGGGCAGTTGAAACAGCCCGCTGTCATGGAAAAGCTGTCTGCCTTGCGTATCCTGCTGGTGGAGGACAATCAGAAAAGCCGCCTGGTTATCCGGACATTTTTGAAACAGACACCGTATACGATCGATACGGCCGAGCATGGTGAAATAGCCGTTGAAAAATTCAAGGCCGATCAATATGATCTGGTGATCATGGATATTGAGATGCCGGTCATGGATGGATACGCGGCCACCGCTAAGATACGGCAATGGGAAGCCGAAAACCGGGTCAAGGCGACGCCGATCATCGCCCTGTCTGCACATGCACTGGTTGAACATGCGCATAAAAGTATTGCGGCCGGCTGCAACTCCCATCTGGCAAAACCGATCAAAAAGAAGGACCTTCTGGCAGCTATCCGAAAGTATGCACACGAGGGAAAGTCAACGCCGCTTAACCCTTCAAACGGCCTTTCGGCTGCACTGCCATGATTTTCTCGCACCTTAAAAACCAAACCGTGACAACTCGGTTTCGTGTCGGAAAATATCGGCCCGAGAGGGGAAGCAATGACATACAACAGTAAAACGGGGCGGGAAGAAAGGATCATCGTCCATGTGGACGCAAATTTAGAGGCGCTCTTGCCCGGATTTCTTAAAGACTGGCAGGAGGAGGTCAGAGCCATGCGGCAAGCCCTGGAAAAGAATAACTATGAGACCATCCGTAAGATAGGCCATGACATGAAAGGAATCGGTGGGAGTTGCGGCCTCGATGAAATTACCGACATGGGAAGCGGCCTTGCTGACGGCGCCAAGGCCATGGATCAGGAGTCGATCCGTAAGAATCTGGATACGCTTTCGGGCTACCTGGAACGCGTTGAGTTTGTGTATGAATAATCCGATAAATGAACGGGATTCGGGACCCAAAATTCTGCTGGTCGATGATGACCCTAAATTCCAAAAATTGATGCTGCGTGTCCTGGAGAAGCACGGATTTGAGGTAACGGTCTGCAATGACGGTATCGAGGCCAAAGAGATCATAGACGAAAGCGCTGCTGAGCTGGTCATTTCCGATTACAAAATGCCCAACATGGATGGCGTGGAACTGCTCAAAGCGCTCAGGGAAGACGGACGGGACATCCCCTTTATCCTGATCACGGCTTACGGCAGCATCGACAGCACCATGGCAGCCATCAAGTTGGGAACCGTAGAATATTTGACCAAACCTTTCGATCCGGAGGAAATCGTTTTGGCGGCCCAAAAGGCTTTGAATATGGGCCACGTAAACCGGGAGTTGTCCATGCTTCGCGAGGCGGTTCAGGCCAAATACAGTTTTGATAACCTGATCGGACAGAGCCCTTGCATGCAGGATGTATACAGAAAAATCCACAAGGCCTCGCAAACGTTGACCAATGTCTTAATCTCGGGGGAGACCGGGACCGGCAAGGAATTGGCGGCAAGAGCGATCCATTACAACGGACTCTCAAAAGATGGGCCGTTTATTGTGGTGAATTGCTCGGCCTTCTCCGCCGGAACCCTGGAAAGTGAGTTGTTTGGGCATGAAAAAGGGGCATTTACAGATGCCCACCGGGATCATAAGGGGAGATTTGAGCTGGCCGACCAGGGGACGCTTTTCCTGGACGAGGGCAGCGATATTCCCCTCAGCATTCAAGTCAAACTTCTCAGAGTGCTTCAGGAAAAACGATTCGAGCGGGTCGGCGGCCAGGAGACCCTGCGCTCGGATTTCAGGCTGATTGCCGCCACCAACAAGGACTTGAAAGATCTGGTCCAAAAGGGGCTGTTTCGTGAGGACCTGTTTTACCGCTTGAGTGTTATCAATATTACCATGCCCCGGCTCAGGGAGCATCCCGAAGATATCCCGCTTTTAACAAAACACTACCTGAAAATTTTCACACGAATCAACAAAAAGGACATCAAAACCCTTTCGCTGGAGGCCATGAGGTTAATGCAAAGCTATTCCTGGCCGGGTAACGTGCGCCAACTTGAAAATGCGATCGAGAGTGCCGTGGCCATGTGCGATGGAAACATGATCAAAGTCGCGGATCTTCCGCTGGAGATGACCGATCTTGCCTCTGAAAAGACTTCCGATTCAAATGAATCTCAGGGCTCGCTACCCCGGGCAGTGGCAGCGGTCGAAAGAAAGATGATCCGGCAGGCGCTCGATCAAAATGAGTGGGTCAAGGCGCGTGCGGCAAAGGTATTGGGCATCAGTGAAAGGGTCCTGTCGTATAAGATGGGGAAATACGGCTTTGCCAAATAAAAGTTGGAGAAGAACCAAAAATGTAGGCTCCCTGCAAAAATGTTGGTTTCCCGCGATGGCTCTTCATGATTCAGCGGTTTGCCCGGATATTCCAAAATCGAATAACAGTCAACATTTCAATTAGATACAGTCTATTTCCTCCCATCGTCGATCGGTTCTAAGGCCTGGCATCTTTTTTGCTTAGGCAATAACCTCAAGAACACCTATTACGCCACGAGTTATAATTTGGGATTTTAGATTGCGGATTTCGGATTGGTGGAATCGCTACGCTCTAACAATTATAATGGACAGAATTCCTTAAATCCAAAATCCAAAATCAAAAATTGTACTCAACTTGTAGAGGAACAAAAATGGGCTTAGAAAGCCTTTATGAAAATAAGCAATTTTCACCACCCCAGACGAAACCTATCTATCAGGGTCGGAATGGTAAAGGAGATAAGAATGAAAGAGGCGATGCATTCGGTCCTGGTTGTCGATGACAGCCCAAAGAACGTCGATTTACTGGTAAACACATTAAAGGATGATTATCGTCTTGAAATTGCACGAAGCGGACCCATAGCGCTCGATTATGCGAAAAGACTCGATCCCGATCTGATACTTCTCGATATCATGATGCCTGAGATGGACGGGTTCGAGGTCTGTTCCCGCCTGAAAGCCGCCCCGGAAACCAAAGATATTCCCGTCGTTTTTCTGACTGCAATGAGTGAAACGGATGATAAAACGCGAGGATTTGAAATGGGAGCAGTGGACTACATCACCAAGCCGTTTCGACCGGCGGAAGTCAATGCGAGGATCCGTGCGCACCTGACGCTTATAGAAAGGCGGGAAAAAATCCAACAGCAAGCCCTCAAGTCCATGGAACTCTTCCACCAGGCCCAAAAGGTTGAGGCCATGGGGACCCTGGCCGGCGGCATTGCACACCACTTCAACAACCTGCTCATGGGGATCCAGGGGCGGACTTCCTTGATGTTAATGGATATCGACCCGTCTCATTTGTTTTATGAACATCTCAAAGGGATAGAGAAGAATGTTGTCAGTGCGGCAGACCTGACCAAACAACTTCTGGGTTTTGCCAGAAGGGGTAAATACGAGGTCAGAACGACCGATCTTAACGAGCTGATAAAGAAGACTACAAGGATGTTCGGCCGCACCAAAAAAGAGATAAAGATTCATTGCAGATTGCAGGAAGACCTCTGGGCGGTAGAAATAGACCAGGAACAAATCGAGCAGGTAATGATGAATCTTTATGTCAACGCGTGGCAGGCCATGCCTGGAAGCGGCGACCTCATTCTTGAGACCCAAAATACCAAACTCGATAAAGATTTTTCCAAGCTGTTTTCAGTAGAGGAAGGCAAATATGTAAAAATATCCGTGACCGATAAGGGAATCGGCATGGATCAGGCGACGCAGCAGCGGGTTTTTGAACCTTTCTATACGACTAAAGGAATGGGGAAGGGCACCGGTTTGGGACTCGCCTCGGTTTACGGAATTATCAAAAATCATGACGGCATCATCGATGTCTACAGTTGGAAGGGAGAAGGGACCACCTTTAACATTTATTTGCCGGCCTCGGATAAGCGTGTTTCAGGAGGAAAGAAGCCGACCGGAGAGATTATTGAAGGCACAGAGACGATTCTTTTTGTCGATGACGAGGATATGATTCTCAAAGTGGGTGAGCAGATACTCAACAGGCTGGGATACAAGGTGATCATCGCAAAAAGCGGCAAGGAGGCGATCGAGCTCTATAAAAAAGATCAGGAAAAGATTGATATGGTCATACTCGATATGATCATGCCGGATGTCGACGGCAAGATGGCCTATGAAAAATTAAAGCAGATCAATCCCGGCATCAAAGTCCTTCTCTCCAGCGGGTACAGCGTAACGGGTCAGGCCCAGGAAATATTGGATAGGGGCTGTAATGGTTTTATCCAGAAACCCTATAGCCTGAAAGATATTTCACTAAAATTAAGAGAAATTTTGGACTCAGAGTAATCCTGGAAACCAAAAAAAGCAATGGAATCCTAACCTGCAATCCATTATTAATCCGTGTCGGGCTTTTTTTGAAATCCTTTAAATCTTCATCACCGACCGGGATCATCTTCTCGGAATCGGCTTGCGTGGCATGGACAATCGCCATGGACTCGTTGGCTGGTTTGATTAAAGAAACTCGATCGTTCTGTTTCGCATCCTATCCTCCGCTATAAACGTCTTCGATCACATGGGAAGGATCACCTTTGGCGCTATTGCGACTCGAGCCGACCAAATCCACCAGGTCGCCGACGATGGCCTTCATCCTACCGGACTGGGTGTTCATCTCCTGGGACGCCGAAGCCGATTCCTCGGCACTGGCCGCATTTTGCTGGGTAACGTTGTCCATTTCGGTGACCGCTGTGTTAACCTGATCGACTCCCTGGGCTTGTTCGTTGGAAGCCGCAGCGATTTCACCAACCAGTTCAGCCACCTTGGACGAACTCATGGCGACCTCTGAAAAAGCCTCCGTCGTGCGGCCCACCAGTTGCGTACCTTCATTGACCTTGATGAGCGTCCCTTCGATCAGATCAGCCGTATCTTTGGCTGCATCCGCTGCCCGCATGGCCAGGTTGCGAACCTCATCGGCCACCACGGCAAAGCCGGCACCAGCCTCCCCGGCACGGGCCGCTTCCACCGCCGCATTCAGTGCCAGCAGATTGGTCTGAAAGGCGATTTCGTCGATAGTCTTGATTATTTTGGAAGTCTCGTCGCTGGCTTTGGAGATTTGGTCCATGGATGTGTTCAGCTCCGTCATCGAATCATTGGCCTGCTGAACTACCTGATTGGCTTCCTTCATCAGGTTATCGGCCTGGCCGGCATGCTCGGCATTTTGGCGGGTCATGGAAGACATCTCTTCCAACGAAGCAGAGGTCTCCTCGATGGATGCAGCCTGCTCGGAGGAGCCTTCAGCCAACTGCTGGCTGGCCGAAGAAATTTGTCTTGAGGCCTCGGCCACCAGGCCAGCGCCTTCATTCAGGCGCTGGATAATGCGACCAAGGGGTTTGGAAATCAGCCGCACGATAAATAACCCGATTAAAACGATCAGGATGACACCGCCGCCTGCGATTCCGGTCGATGCCCAGAAGATGCGCCTGACGGCTGACATGATGTCGCTTTCAGGTACAGTTCCCATAAAATAAAGATTGGAATCACCCCCGGCTCTGTCATCCGCTTGGAAAATCCCCGCTGGGCTTTGGACCGGAGCAGCAGTGATATAGCTGATCTCTTGTCCGATACTGAATTTGCGAACTTCTTCGTTGTTGGCCCCTTTTATCCAGGATTCGAGTGATTCATCCACATCCAGACGGCCGTCTACCGCACCGCGATCTGAGTAGCTGAGTGTCGCATAAGAAGCGGTATCAAAGATGGCCGCACCGGCATTGCCATACCCATTGGTCTTCATTTCGCCGGCAACAGAATCCACCGCAGCCTGAAGGTTGGTCCAATCCAGGTAGGCCAGGAAAAATCCATTGGGGTTTGACTCCGAATCCCGGGTTTTGAAACTAAAGAGAAATGTCGTCGCCGACGGTTGCCCGAGTTGGCTCATGAACTCACTTTCCACCAGCGTTGCATGGCGATCAGCCTTGTTGATTAGTTCGGATGCCTCCGGGACATTGCGGCCCGAAATTGCTTCTGTGCTCGTACCCTTTAAATGCTCACCGACCGCCGCTTCAAAAATTTTCCCCTCTTTGTCAGTCACCATTATTAGAGCAAACCCTTTCTGCCCCTTGAGCATCGATTCGAAATGGCTTTGCAACTCCGCCGTGGTTTCAAATTCAATGGCCATACCGAAAACATCCTCGCGGGTCCAGTCCAGAAATACTGTTTGTTGGGCTTTGATGAATCCATTAATTTCCCTGGCGCCGTTGTGGCTTGTGAGTTTCATGATCCGTTCGCTGGTTTCCAGGGCGCGGCTGCGCGCGGAGGTATAGGAAATGCCCATAATCACCAGCATCGGGATTAACGATAACATCACGCCAAATAAAATTTTAAACCGAAGACTACTATCAAAAAACCACCGAAATATGAACATTATAATCCTCCTCGGCTCGCTGTGCTCACCGAGATGGCGAGTAGTCAAGGGCACCGCCGGCCGCCTGACTACCCGCATCTGCTGCTGCAAATAACGAATATCTCCCAATAGGTCTAAAATTGGCCTACTAGTTCCCGTTCAGTTTTGCCAGGACGGTCGGTTTTCCGGCGGCTGTACGCACCGCATTCCATTCGTCGCGGGACCGGACCGCATCTTCACCCGGAAGGCTGCTCAGTATTTCAAAATAATCCAGTTTGTACTTATCTTTAAGAACTTCGGCCTTTGGCTTGCATTTGACCGCGTATACGGTCTGCACCGACTGGTGGTCAAAGTCGCGCCAAACCTGTTTGTCCTTCAGGAGTTGGTATTCGTGTCCTTCCAGGGCCTTGATCACGGCGGCGGTGTCAAAAGTTCCGGCTCTCTCTACCGCGGCCTTATATTCATAAAGAATGGTATAGGCCGAGGCACCCGATGTGCTGGGATACCGATTATATTTGGCGGCAAACTTTTCGACAAATTCTTGACCCTTTGGATAGTTGTACTTATAGGGAACTTGCCAGGTCCAGGGAAGCGCTCCGATGACGCCTTCCATAACCTTGGGGCCGCCGCCTTCAGCCATGCCGAGGGTAACGTTAGGCACCACAATCTGCATATTCTTTTTCAATCCCATGGCAGTGGCCAGCCGCACCGCGGTGGACATGTCTTTGCCGAATAGCACCAATACCAGAACATCCGGCTTCATCATTTTGGCGAAACTCAGCGCTTTTTTGAAATCTTTATCCTGGGCTCCGGGAAATGGCGTCATCACCCCTTTGTGGGCGGTTTTATCCTCGGTATCACTGAACTTTCTGACCGACGCTTCGGTGGTCCAACCCCAAGTATAGTCGGCGGTGACGTAAAAGTATTTTTTGGCGCCAAAGTTTTGTTTTAAATAAGAGGCGATCGCTTTGGCGCCCATCCAGGCGTTGTAACATTCGCGAAAGATGTGGCTATGGCCTTCTTTGCCGGTTGTCGCGGTAGAGTATGTGAGCGTTCCAAAAAATATGGTACCTTTTTCCTGGGCCACCTTACCGGCGGCGATTGCAACGGAGCTGGCCGACCCGCCGAAAACCATCTTGGCCCCTTCCTGGTCAATTAATTCGGTGACATTTTTTTTGGTCACATCCTTTTTTGACATTGAATCCCGCATAACAAGCTCGATATTTTTACCCATGATGCCGCCGCCGGCGTTGATTTCCTCCGCTGCAAGCTCAGCCGCATGCAACTGATCCAGACCCTGAACCGAGTATGGCCCGGTCTTGGGGTAGTTCAATCCGACCTTCAACACCTCGGCCCCGGCAATCGGTGCCAGTAGCAAGCTGATCAAAAATGCTCCCCCGAAAAGTGATATTAAGGATAATTGCATGTTACGTGTCATCAGTCTTTTAATCATAATTTGCCTCCCTGTTGGATTTAATGAAAAGATTTTTTTGCTGATAATTGTTCGGGGCTGCTCAACTGTCCGGGGCCGATATAAGCAAGAGATTGAGGATCGAGGATTCGTTTCAAGAAATTATCAGCAGCTGAAAGAATAGTATTTAAGTATGAATTAATAGCAATTTTTATACCACAAACCCTAAAAAATCGGATAGCAACTTAACAGATTGAAATTATTGAATTAATCCGAGATGCGCAAAGAGGATAAAAGAAGATCACGACAAATTAGGCGTCAAGCAATCGTGAAAAGGACGGTTGGTAATTTGACACTTACAATGGTTCAATTATTCAATTTGTGGACACAATTGGAATCCCGATAACAAACGGCTATGGCTTCCAGGTTTGACCCAACACGCGCACCCAGTTTTGATGGGTCACTTTTCGCAGGGCTTCATCGTCATAACCTTTGTCCCGCAGACATTGAATGAGTTTGGGCATTCCCGCTGCGTCACCAAGCTCCAGGGGCATGATGGCTCCGTCAAAATCCGAACCCAGGGCCACGTGCTCGATACCAATGCGTTGGGCAACATAATCGATGTGGCGTACGATCTGTGATAACGGTGTATCGGCCTTCAGGAGTCCGTCCGGCCGCAAAAAGCCGACATGAAAATTGATCCCGATAACGCCGCCGGACTCACCGAGGGCATCCAGCTGTTTATCGGTTAAATTGCGGGTGGACGGACAAAGCGCATGGACCCCGGCGTGGGTTACCACCAAGGGCGCTGCGGTAAGCCCGGCCGTGTCCCAGAACCCCTTTTCATTGATATGGGCCAGGTCAATTAAAATCCCCAGGCGGTTGCAGGTTTTGACCAGTTCCCGACCGGCCTCACTCAGACCCGGTCCCGTGTCGGGTGAATGCGGAAACCGGAAAGGCACCCCATGGGCAAAACGATTGGGCCGACTCCAGGCAAGGCCCAGGGACCGCAGGCCGGCCTGATAAAAAACATGCAGCGCATCCAGTTCAGGATCAATGGCTTCGGCACCCTCAAAATGCAACACCAGGGCGATTACCTGATTTTGGAGGCAATGTCTTAACTCACCAACGGTGCGTATGACTTTGATCTGCCCTTTTGATTGGGCCTCGAGTCGAAACAAACAGGCCACCCCCTTAATGGTGAGAGATTGAGCGTGGGCCGGTTCAACTGCAGACGGCAAGGGTAATTCGTAGGCCGCTTTGCCGGTTTCTGCGTCAGCACCCGGGAACCCATCATCCGGTGTACCCGACGGAACAAATACCGCAAAAAAACCTCCGCCATATCCCCCTTCCCGCATACGCGGCAAATCAGTGTGCCCCTGATCGGTGTGCTTAAAAAAGGGTCGTGGATTGCCATTTTTGGGCAGGTAGATGCTTTGCAGGGCATCATTGTGGCCGTCAAAAATCGGTAGGTTGTTGTTCATTGTTACCCCGTTTCTAAAAAATTCTTTTTTTATGCCGTTGAGTCCTTAATCAGATAAAATTCCAAGCACCAATCAACAAATCCCAAACAATTTCCAAATTCCAATATTCAATGTTCCAAACGAGTCTTGAATTTGATTCATTGTTTTTGGGAATTAATTTAGATCCGTGTTTTCTAATATTCTTACATGTATAAATGAGACCACTT
>PJEL010005290.1_pt1 | contig 10434 bp, 6 predicted proteins | sample 1853271 | NCBI WGS metagenome assembly PJEL01 (sample SAMN08108733, study PRJNA415343) | Invertebrate metagenome, whole genome shotgun sequencing project. | host: Globobulimina | place: Sweden: Gullmar Fjord | collected 2015-08 | reverse complement strand
GTTTTTGCAAGTAATTATCAAATTGAAATGACAAATTTTGAGATTTTTTGGGACTGTGAGGGGAATTGCTTACCCATAATTTTCGTCACTAAACCATCACCCGAAAAGCGACTTGTTATCATCAAAACTAGTTACCTTTTTGCTGTGTAATTAGCAATATTTTTTACGCCACCATGCCATACGTCGCATTTATCTCATACAGTCACGCTGCAGATGGCAAGCTGGCGTCACAGCTCCAAGCCGCTATTCATCGATTTGCACGTCCATGGTATCGTTTGCGATCGGTCTCGGTCTTTCGCGATCAAACTAGCCTTGCACCGAGCCCTGCTCTGTGGGAATCAATCAGCAAAGTGCTAGACGAAGCTAGGTACTATATTCTTATAGCCTCACCCGAATCCGCACAATCCTATTGGGTAAAACGAGAACTTGAACACTGGTGTCGACGTGGAAAAGCACAAAACATTATCATTGTCCTATCCAGTGGAGAGATCGTCTGGAGCAAAGAATCAGGAGACTTTAACTGGAAGAAGACTACCGCACTACCCACAACACTCACCACTGTTTTCAGCGAGGAACCCCTGTTTCTAGATCTAAGGTGGGCACAGACAGAACTGCATCTCTCGCGGGATCACCCGATGTTCCGGGACACCGTCGCGAGTATCTCTGCAGTGTTGCTCGGGAAATCCAAGGATGAGATCACGGGTGACGATGTTAGACGACTTCAGATTGCAAAGTTGACAGCATGGTCGGCTGTCAGCGTGCTGACGGTGCTTCTCGGGTTGGCCATCGTTTTAGGTGTGATGTCCAACATACAACGCGAGGCAGCGGTACAGGCAAGAGAAAAGGCACTTGCCCGTCAACTTGCTGCGCAGTCGGAATTTTTTCGCAGAGAGAGCCCACGCAAGTTGCCGCTTAGTACGCTACTGGCGGTGGAGTCCATGCGCCACGACAATTCTTTCGAGGGGGATCAGGCTCTGCGTGGGAGCCTCAAGCACATAGCTCCTTTGATTGGCTCTGTACAGTGTGATCAATACGAGCAGGTATCGGCGATTGCTTTTTCACTCGACGATACCCTAGCTGCAATTGGTAGTGCCGATGGGACAGTGCGCTTAGTGCGGATACCTGAGCTCACCGAAATACACAGCCTTGAGCTTAAAGGCTATGTCCAGTGGGCAGCCTTCAGCAGCAGCGGTTCACTGCTTATGGTCAGCTACGGTAGCGATGGATCCGTCGTTGGACCAAATATTTCGTTTTTCGACACCTCAACATGGAAACTCGTGTTCCAACTCAAGCACGATGAACCGGTGTACGCTGTCTCACAACAGGGTGATCATCTTTTTACTCTCAGCGGAAGTCAGTACGATCAAAAAAAGAAAACTGTGATCATCGCCCGGATCCATTCCGACGACTCTATTCAGATAGAAAATAAGCATGTCTATGAGGGGTCAGTTTTTCTGGGAAGCGGATCCCTGGTTTTCGTCAACGCCCCAGACCAACAACAGCTCCTTGTTCAAGATATACTCACGGGAGAGTTAAGAACTCGTCTAGACTACCAACCAGACCTGAACAAGCTGGTTTCCAGCGAGGATAACAATTACTTTGCCAGCCTGATAGCAAATGACGATCCCCAAAAGCGATTCGTGCTGGTTTGGGACCTGGCTTCAGGAAGACGGGTCGCCAGCATCCAGCCAAGTCAGAGAATTTCTGGCATGCGCTTTGATTCCAGGGGACAGTTCCTGACACTGGCGAGTTACGATGGAACGATCCGTGTCTGGGAATTGCCGTCTGGCAAGGAAATTTTCATCGGAAACCACGCCAGCGCGGTCTCCTCCATCGATATCAGCAAAGAGGGAACGTGGATTGCGTCTGCTGGCCTGTCTGACTACGCGGCAAGGATTTGGAGCACAAAACGACAACAGGAGTTGGCAACACTACCCCATCCCGAGCCTTTTTCTCATGTCGGCCTGGTTAAATTCAGCAGCACTGAGCGCTGGGTTATGACCGCGCCATATAATGGCGGTGGACAGACAAGATTGTGGGGAGTCGTGGCAGGGGATGAAAAATCGATCGCGGTTCACGGCAGACGTGGTCTGCAGGTCCGCGCCATTGATTTGAGTCCCACTGAACCGCTGGCCGCCTCCGGAAGCGACGATGGAGCGATTTGGTTATTCAATATCGAAGACGAGGCAAAGCGGATAGGCCTGGAACAAACAGGGGCGATCAGTGCGCTTAAATTCAGCCCAGATGGACAACATCTGGCTGGCGCCGCATATCCGGACAAGGTGACTATCTGGAGGACCGACTCCGGAGAGCAAGCTGGAATATGCTCAACGACCTTTGGGATGCCGGATAAAATCCTCTTCAGCGCGGACTCCCGATATCTTGCTGCTTCGCACAACGGCTCCAATCGTGTCGAAATTTGGGAAATCCCTAAGTGTAAACAAGTTGCTTCTCTCGGTCATCAGAAAGATCGTGGTAATCAACCAGCAAATATCAGGTCGCTCGCATTCTGCAAAAACACCGAATGGCTGGCGACTGCCTCAGCCGATCGGACAGTACGACTCTGGTCGACAACAAGCTGGCGTGAGATAATTCGCCTGACGCACAACGACGGCGTAGCAGACATTGCGTGTGCTCAAGATGGCCAATCGTTGGCGAGCATTACCGACAATGGAGCAATCCATGTCTGGGATCTCAGGAATGTATCCGAACGGGTTGCTTGGAAAACCAGGGCGCCCGGACAAAGTGTTTTGTTGAGCCCGGACGCAAAGTTTGTTGTCTCAACACCTGTTTTGGGTGAAATTGCCACCGTGTGGGATGCGGCGAGCGGCAAGGTGGTAGCCGAGCTGTCCCACGATGACATCGTTACCGGTGTGGATTTTGATCCAAGCGGGCAGCGCCTCGCGACCCAGTCCGACGATGGCACCGTGCATATTTGGGACACCTTTTCGTGGAAAAGGACTGTCCGAATGACGCACGCGGGGGGGCCGGGCTATGGCTTGTCATTCAGTGCCGATGGGCGTTACATCGGTAGCTCGGCTGGTGATGGCACAGCGCGGGTCTGGACCACTTCAGCTGATGATCTCATTGCGTTGGCATGTTCGCGTTTGAATCAGAATCTCAACCAAAGTGAGTGGCGTCAATTTGTTGGCGAACTTCCTTATCGACCAACTTGCAACTCTACCACAGGAACCGTTGCTGCGGATTAAAATAGCATGTGATCATCTAGGGTGTTGATGGCACAGTGTGCCCAATCAGCGCGTTTAGTACTTCAGGAGTATAGTGATCTTTCCCCAATTTAGTGGAGAGTCAGTTAAGCCACTTTTTGATAATTAATCCATTCATTTTCAAAGTATGCTGGAGATTTGTATCCATTCGTAGAATGTCTTCTTCTCCTGTTGTAGTAAATTTCAATGTAATTGAATAAGCTTTGCTCAGCTTCCTTTGAATTCTGGAAACTCACATGGTGAGTCAATTGAGTTTTTAAAGTGTGAAAGAAAGATTCAGCAACAGCATTATCCCAACAATTTCCTTTCCTGCTCATACTCTGAATAAAGTTGTGTTTCTTCAACATTTTCCGAAAATCACTACTGGCATACTGAACGCCACGATCACTATGAACCATGAGATTACGACCAGGCTGTCGTCGCAGTATGGCCTTGTTCAAAGCATTAATAGTTGAATGTCTATCAAGTGAGGGACTCAAATCCCAGCCAACTACAATTCTTGAAAAAAGATCTATAAATACAATGAGATAATACCATTTTCGTCCAACCTTCAAATAGGTGAGGTCTCCAACCCAAACCGTATTGGGAGCAGAGACATTGAATTCTCTATTTAATAAGTTTTCTGCGACTGGCTCATTGTGTTTAGAGTCAGTCGTTACAACGAATTTCTTTACAGTTTTGCACTTTAGTTCATCTTCTTTCATCAGCCGAGCTACCCGGTTTTTTCCTACCTTTGAAAATTCATCTTCTGCGCGGAGATAAGCAGTGATCATTGGGCTACCGGCCATACCTTTATGTTCATGAAAAAGCTCTTTTATTCTCTGCCTCAATCGTTGGTTAGCTCTATACCTTTTGCCCTCTGGACGATTTAGCCAACGATAATACCCGCTCTGGGAACAACTTAAAGCATGGCACATTTTCACCACAGGAAATGAGGAGCGGTTTTTCTTTATAAATTCGTATCTCATATCTGTGACCTGCTGAAAATGGCCGTTGTGAATTCAACCTGTCAAGGCAACACTCTCCATTTCAGTGTCCTTAAGCTTCTTCTCAAGTTCACGTATTCGCTTTTGGTCTTCTGTTAAAGCTTCTTTGCCATTCCCTGGAAATGCAAGCTGCCCTTTTTTATTGAAAGCCTTTTTCCACTGGTATATTCGGTCACTATTGATGCCAAGTTTTTCTGCAACCTCTGAAACCGTCCGGCCTGGCTGCTGGGACAATAGTACGGCATTTAATTTAAAGTCTGAATCATATTTTCTTCGATTTTGAACACCCATTGTTTTCCTCCTGTCGTTTGCATTATAACGACTTAACTTGGTGTCCACAATATCGGGGAAGGATCACTTTTCCTTCAATATCTTTCTTTCGTAAAAAAACAAACGGATATAGCCCATTCGCATTTAATGTGAGCCCAGATTGAGCATTATTGTGAGTCCGGGCATTTATGATTGCAAGCCGCTATATCTAATATTAAACAAAATCCTATGAAGGATTTCATCCTCATGTTTAATTAGACCCAATAATTTATCTCCCAATCGGATCGCTAATTGTTGCACCACTATGAGAGATAGTAGAATCGAGAAGAGAGATGATTAATACCAGTAAAGATCTCCAGGCCTTGATGTCCCGGGCCAAGCAAGTAGAGGCCGTGGCCCTTGACACTGAGTTTGTCTGGGAGCGAACCTATTTCCCGCGCCTTGGTCTGATCCAGCTCGCTCTTTCTAAGGAGGAGTGTTTTCTTATCGACCCCTGCGCCTTAACTGACCTCTCCCCCTTGGGAGAATTACTTGCCAACCCGGCTATCATGAAAATATTACATGATGCCCCCCAAGATCTTTTTATTTTGAGTCGGGCCACCGGAGTAGAAACGCAGAATGTTTTCGACACCAGGCTGGCGGCAGGCTTTGCTGGCCTGAGCTCTACCCTCTCTTTAGCGGCCCTAATAGAAGTCCTCCTTGGCATTAAACTAAAGAAGACTGAAACCAGAACTAACTGGCTTAAACGCCCCCTAGACCCACGCCAGGAGGAATATGCTCAGGACGATGTTCGTTATCTTCGAGCCTTGCGGCTTCGCATTTTGGATCGCACCACCCCTAAGGCCAGGAAATGGTTGGCGGAAGAGCTGCAAAGGCTTGACTCCCGGCAGAGCTATAACGGCATTGCTGATCAGGACCGTTATCTGAAGATCCGGGGATCAGACCAGCTGGATCGTCGCTCTCTGGCCATTCTTCAGCAACTTGCTATTTGGCGCGAGCAAGAGGCCCGCAAGAGGAATCGGCCCCGGGGGCATATTGTCCGGGATGGTATCCTCCTCGCTATGGCCCGTCAGCAGGTCCAGGATCAGAGGGCCATCCAAAATTGCGGTGAAATTTCGGCAAAGAGTGTGGCCAGCCATGGTCCGACTCTGATTAAGATAGTAAACAAAGCGCTACAGCTGCCGGAGAAGAACTATCCAGCCTCCCTAAGGAAGACTCGTCTTAATAGCGAGGAAGAGAGAAGTTTAGGTGGAATCCAGGCTTTTATTGCCCAACAAGGTGAGAGCCTAGGCGTTGATCCGATCCTGGTTGGCAATAAGGCCGAACTGCAAGAGCTGGTGAGGTCGCCTGGATCTCCGGGGAGACAAGGATATGGTTGGCGCCAACAACTCCTTGGTGAGTTAATTCCTGTCCTGGCCGCTAATTAACCGAGGCCCATTATCATTGATTCTGTGGATTTCGTGGCCAATATTAGTAGGTTAACATTGCCAAATCACATTTCTCATTATCTCAATTTATTGAATACTTAACATGCTCTGCGATCACTTCAGGTAGGGCTGGTCGCAGATGAGAGATTTTGATTTTTGATACGTATATAGGACGTTCTTACGACACATGTTAAATTAAGGAATTTCTTTAACGGTTGAGATTGGCAATGGTATGATTGTGAATTTTGCAGTTTTTCTAGTACGAATTTGATCAGAAACTATCTTTAAAATTGCCTGATGCAACATTGTTGGTAGGAATCGTTAAAGCCACCTGGTTTATGCCTGAAATGAGGACATCATTAGGGATTGGTGGTGGGAAAATTCAGATATGGTTAGTCAGGATTATAAATCTGACGAATTTATGTTTTTCACCGAAACTTAAAATTATCCGAGGCAAAATTTCCATCATTCTTCCTTCTCGTTTGACACATTATCATCTTACTCCCTATACTTTTCCCAAGTTAATGTTGTGTAGTCAACAACTGAAAATACTGAGAGGATACTCAAATGGTCCCCAAAGCAACTTATGAAGAATTAGAACAAAAGGTCAAAGAGTTAAATGAAAAAGTTGCTACATACAAGCGACAAACTTTAACGACGCAAAACAGGTTCGTCTTCTCAAAGACCATGCTTGATGCAACTCCCGATTTATTTGTCATCAAGGACCAAAATTACGTATACCAGGCCATTAATTCTGCTTTCTGTGATTTTCTTGGCAAACAGGAAAAAGAAATTATTGGTAAGACGGATTTCGATCTCTTTCCGCATGACGAGGCTGAAAAATACCGCAAGGAGGATATAAAAGTAATAGAGAGCGGACAGTCTCAAATTCAGGATGAGCACGTAACTGGTAAGGATGGAATGAAATTCCTCCAAGTCGCCAAACGCTTGGTTTTTTGGGGGGAAGAAGCAGAGTTTGGAAAAGGGGTTCTTTGTTCTGTAAGAGATGTCTCAGATCGTAAACAAGCAGAAGACGAACTGCGTCTGAGTGAAGAACGTTACCGAACTGTTGTCGATAGCCAGGCTGAACTGATCTGTCGCTCTAAATCCGATTGTACGCTTACTTTCGTTAATGATGCCTATTGCCGCTATTTTCACATGAATAGATCTGACCTTTTGGGGAAAAAATTCATTGAGCTGATTCCTGAAGAGGAGCACGAAAGAGTATTAAGACACTTTTCCTCATTTTCTCCGGAACAGCCTATTCATACGCACGAACATAAAGTCAAACTCCCTTCTGGGGAGATCCGTTGGCAACAATGGACTAATCGGGCCATATTTGATGAAAATGGACACATCGTTGAGGTTCAAGATGTAGGGCGAGACATCACCGAACGCAAGCAGACGGAGGAGGAGTTACTAAAGGCAAAGAATGAACTGGAATTTCAGATTGAGAAACGCACAACAGAGCTTGCAAGAAAAAACATAGCGCTGAAGGAAATTCTCGATCAAATTGAGTTGGAGAAGAAACAGATGTCAGAACGAGTGAGAGCTAATGTTGATAAATTATTATTGCCAATCATAAAGAAACTGACAGGGAAAAGTTCGCATCTTGACAAAGGATATCTTGAGATGTTGGAGAAAAACATAAAAAACTTAACAGCATCATTTGGAATCAATCTAGGCAGCAATCACTTTAACCTGACCACCAAAGAAATCGAAATTTGCAACCTGATCAAGGAAGGTTTTACTGGTAAAGAGATTGCTACTATGCACAATCTTTCCTTCAAAACAATCGCGTCTCATCGTTATAACATCAGAAAAAAACTTGGAATTTCCTCAAAAAAAATCAATTTGGCTTCCTATCTCAGATCATTGTAACTTCTACCATGCACACCTTAGTTTTCCTAGGGGATACATAGGGGATCTACCAGCCTTCCATTTTTCATTTTATCTGAGTTAATTAAGCAGCAATCAGCTTTTCAAAGTGTTCGGCTATTATGCTGGGCCTTCGGTCTATCGGTAAGCAGTTATTATCGCTGGGTCAAATGTTCGGTTGGCAAACGACAGTGAAAAAATCAGGTAAGGAAAGATCACCCGCAATACTGATCTGTTTTTTTTAACCAAGTCCACTGAAGGTGATGGGAAAAGAGAATGAAAAAATTGTTCATTAAGGTCTGCTTATTGTTTTCTTTCGTTATGTTTCTATCTGCAGGTCAAGTTCACGCAAACGACCAACTTACCCTATGGGTACACCCTTATCTCCCGGCAACAGAGCTTATCAATAAATTCTCTCCCCTTGCCTCCTATCTTAGCAAAAAAATTGGACAGCCCGTCGAAGTAAAAGTTTCAAAAAGCTATAAGTCTCACATAGAAAGAGTTGGTGAGGACCAGATTGATTTGGCCTATATGGGGGCGGCCTCTTATGTGAAGATGACGCATACCTATGGCAAGAAAACAATTCTCGCATGTCAGGAAGTAAACGGCAATCCGTTTTTTCATGGCATGATTATAACTCGCCAGGATTCCGTAATTAAGACCATGCATGACCTGCAAGGAAAAAGATTTTCCTTTGGTGACCCAAATTCTACCATGAGTCATTTAGTGCCACGGTATATGCTGTGGCAGGCAGGGATTGACGTTGAAAATCTGAAGAAATTTGAGTTTCTTGGTTCGCATAACGACGTCGCACTAGCTGTGTTAGGTGGTTATTATGATGCCGGTGGGGTGAAAGAGGGAGTTTTTTATAAATACCAGGAGCGTGGCTTGAAGATGTTAGCAAAGAGTCCACCCATTGCTGGTCACGTTCTTGTGGCAAGCAACAAAATTTCGGAGCAAACCATCAACACTCTGCGTCAATCATTGGTCGATCTCAAGGACAAAACTATACTTACCTCCATAGAAAAATCTGTTACGGGTATGGCTTTAGTCAAGGATGAGGATTATGACACCTTGCGCGCTATCCTTCAGCAATTTGATAAGCTGGAGGTTGAGTAAAATGGCTGAACCTATTAACTATAACAGGGCAATTCTCGCCTTTATGGTCGCTCTGGCTCTTTTTCTTGTTTTTCTTGATGCTGTTATTGTCTCACGTGAGCGTCGTGTGCTTTATGCTAAATTTAACGAGCAAGCCCAAAATGAATTCACCCTTATTGAAACGTTTATTAGCAATCCATTATTACAGGAAAAATTCACGATAGTTGAACAGCTCATAATGCAATGGGGCGAGAAAAAATTAGATATCGTCAAATTACAGTCCTTTTCCCCTCAAGGTTTGCTGCTTGCTGAATTTAAACGTCCCACCCCTGGCAATGATACTGTTATATTTCGCCATTCGGTCCATTTCAGAGACAGACATCTCCTTGATTTAGAAATCACCAAGGATCTCTTCCCTGTAGTCAGCCACATACAGCACTTTTGGAAACAACTTCTCTTTAAATCTTTTTTTATTACAGTGGCTCTTGGTATTGTTTTATGGGTTATTCTCAAAAGTCAGATATTACGGCCATTAGAAGCAGAGATTGCCAGGCGGAAACAAGCAGAAGAAAACTTGCAAATATCTAAAGAGCAACTGGAAGTGCGGGTGGCGGAAAGAACTCTCAACCTGCAGGAGCAAAAAGAACAGCTGGAAGCTATCACTGATAATGTGCCTGGAGTGGTTTTCCAGGCTTATGCTCGCGGCGATGGGGAGCTCGGAATCAGGTATGCCAGCCCCAAATTACGCGATATCTTTGAGCTGGAATTTATAGATGATCCTCCTGTCCTTTTGCAGACATTTATTGCAAATATCCATGAAGAAGATCGTCAGCCTTTCATTGATTCCGTCCATGAGGTTGTTGAGAAACAAATACACTGGAGCTGGAGTGGACGCTATGTGAAGCCTACCGGGGAAATAATATGGTGTGAAGGGCATTCTTCGCCAATTGTCCGCAACGATGAATTCATCTTTAACGGCATCTTGCTTGATATTACAAGCGTCAAAAAACTCGAGGAAGAACAGAAAAGAACAGAAAAACAGCTGCATAGGAGTCAGAAAATGGAGGCTGTCGGTATGATGGCCGGTGGAGTGGCTCATGATCTGAACAACATATTATCCGGTATCATAAGCTATCCGGAACTGCTGCTGCATGAGCTGCCGGAAGACAGTCCTCTACGGCGTCCCATTGAAACGATTATGAACTCCGGACTTCGAGCTGCCGCTGTGGTAGCTGACCTACTCATCGTTGACAGAGGTGCTGCGGCAGCTAAATCGGTGTGTGACCTCAATAAGCTACTGCTGAAATACCTGGAAGATCCTGAAGTAAAGGGGCCTTTGCAAGCTCAACCGGGAATTATACTCCACACGAATCTTGCGCGGGATCTCTTGACTCTCAACTGTTCAGCCATTCATATCCGCAAATGCGTGCTCAATCTCTTAGTTAATGCCTGTGAGGCTGTTGGGAAAGTCGGTACTGTTACCATTTCACCCAGTAATTGTTATATTGACAAGCCGCTCAAGGGGTATGATGAAGTTCGACGGGGGGA
>PJEL010005289.1_pt1 | contig 10434 bp, 8 predicted proteins | sample 1853271 | NCBI WGS metagenome assembly PJEL01 (sample SAMN08108733, study PRJNA415343) | Invertebrate metagenome, whole genome shotgun sequencing project. | host: Globobulimina | place: Sweden: Gullmar Fjord | collected 2015-08 | reverse complement strand
CATGATGGTGGGTACCACGCGCTCTTGGTGTGACTACTATGCCAGCCTTGCCAACGTCGACGTTGGGCGTTTGCCCCTATGATTATTGGATGAAATGAAACGAAGCGAAGCCGTGAGAGCTTCGGCGGTGATGCTGATGATGAACCTCCACGAAATACTGCACCCCGAATGTGTCAAAGTTCCTCTGGTGGAGACCCGGAAGAGCGCGGCGATTGAAGAGCTCGTTGATGTCTTGGCGGGTCACTACGATTTGCCGGATGTGGGAGCGGTCAAGACCGCGGTGCTGGAGCGCGAGAAGATCCGTACTACAGGGATTGGGCAACGCTTGGCGATCCCACACTGCAAGACGGGACTGTGCGGCGACCGGTTGTTGGTGGCCATTGGTAAGCCAGCGAAGCCGATTGATTTTGAGTCAATTGACAAGAAGCCCGTCGAGCTGATCATTTTATTAGCGAGTCCGCCGGACCGGACGAGCGATCACATTCAGGTTTTGGCGAGTGTGAGTCGTTTGATGCTACAGGATGATTTTCGTGCTGCGGCGTTGGCGGCGACTGCACCGGGTGAGCTTTATGATCTGTTTGGGCAAGCGCAACCGACGCAGAGTGGTGCGTGAGGGTGGTGATGTTTGAGGTGTCGGGGAGGCGGGGTTATTCGATCAGTTTGAGAGTGTTCGGCGCGGAAAGTTTTTCGCCGCTCGGTCCTATTCGGGGTGAGCTGCGGTGCGCCATTCCTGAGTAAGGAGTGGGAGCCATTCTTCAAGTTGGATTCCGCCTGCGTCGGTGGTGATGAGCTTGCCGTTGCGATCAATGATGAAGGTGGTGGGGATGGCATCCACGCCCCAGGCGACGGAGAATTCGCTGCTCCAACTATTACCTTGATAGTATTGCGGCCAGGTGATGGCGTTTTCATCGCAGAAGGACCGGAGTCTTTCGAGCCCGCCTTGGCTGATGGGTTGATCGAGGCTGATGCCGATGAATTCGACGCCTTGGCTTTGGTATTGTGCATGGAGATCTTTGCGACGTGGGAGGGCTGCCACGCTGGGGCTGTACCAGGTTGCCCAGAAATCGATGACGATGATTTTGCCACGCAGTGCTTCGGTGGAGACTTCGCTGCCGGTGATGGCGTCGGTGAAGGTTAGTTGGAATGGCTTGCCGACGCTGTTGATTTGACGAACTTTGCCCGCCCAGTATTTGGCGCTGGGGTGGTCGGGGTATTCAAGGATGAGTCGTTCATAGATGGCGCGTTTGCGACTGGCATTCGTGGTGAATTGGGTCGCGAGTGTGGCTAGGAGTTTGGCGCCACGTTGATCACGGGGGTGCGATTCTGTGAAGGCGCTGATGGCGGCGCTAGCGTCGCTGGCGGCACCCTCTTGGCCGGCGTGGGCCAGGGCAATATGCGCCTCAGCGCGGGCGTAGCGGGCTTCGAGCACAATGGTGGGAGCGAGGGACTTTTGTTTGAGTGTCTGTTCGACTTCGACGAGCGCTTCTGCGGGTCGGTGCAGGGTATTGGAGAGGATGAACCAGCGTTGGGCCAGGAGGCGATCGATGCCGGGATAATCAGGGTCGGCGCGGAAGAGGTCCCTAATGAGCGCTGCCTTGGATTCGAGCGCGTCGTTGCGCAGGCCGAGATACTCGGCGCGGTAGGTGGGCTCTGTTTGATCGCGATCACGATCAAAGGGCGGCATGGCAAATTCATGGAGTTCACGCGCCACGACACTTGCGGATCGAACCGTCAGCGTGCGAGCTTGATGCTGTGCGTGGGCGGCGATGGGTAATAGCGTGCACACTGACGCGAGCGCCAGGAATTGGAAGCATGAGTGAATCGATCGCCTTGCCATGAAGAGATACCCCGATGAATCGGTTCGAAAGTTGGACTTTGCCGTGCTGCGAAGTTGAACCGTACTTCGTCGTGGCAACACGTGGGCCTCTCTGCAGTTGTCCGTCAATCGTACTATCGGATTAATTGGCAGCCTTTGCCACGAGGATCAGGGGTTGGTTGGGGTTCGTGAGCAGTATGGGCGGTATGACCGTAATGGTTATCCCGGTTTAGCTGGCCGATAACTTTGACCTGTGATGGGGGCGCAACAAACCGGGTTTGGATGCCAGTGGATCAATGGTCTTCCCCGTGTGCAACATTGAGGGACATCCCCATAACTCGGTAAGTCTGGAACTGAGGATATACTCTGTCCGCTTACCGATGGAAGGGCTGACTTGAAGAACCGTACCGAGGCTGACCAATTAGAGGCGCAGAGGCGAAACGCAGGGGGTGCGGATGTTTTGGGGACGAGTGGTGAGGTAGCGCCTGCCTTAGATAATGGTGCGGAAGCGGGCTTTTCTTTGGCCACCGCATTGGGATCGCTGGCACCACAGTCATTTCGGCCGATCGTCCGACGAAATTATCAGCATGAGTTGATGGCGGCGCTGACGTGGCCGATTGCGGTTTCGATGATCGAGGGGGCAGTAACCAGCGTCATTGCTAAGAAGGCGTTTGCCGATACGCCGGATTGGGTGATTGCGACGTTGGTGGCAGCGCCGGCTTTTTGTAACATCAGTAGTTTTCTGTGGACGCATTTGGCGGAGGGGCGGATTGCCGTGCGGGCGTTGAACATGATTCAACTGTGTGTGCTGAGCATGATTCTGGTGATTGCGTTGGTGCCGATTAATGCGGTGGGACTGTATGTCTTTCTGGGGGCAGCGCTGACAGCCCGGTTCTGCATGGTCGGGGTGATCACGTTGCGCTCCGTGATTTGGCGGGCAAATTATGCACGATTCGAACGCGCCCGAGTCACGGGAAAATTGATTACGGTGCAAACCTTGGTGATGGCGAGTGTTTCGATTTTCCTCGGCAAGGCGATGGATTGGAATGAGGAAGCGTTTCGTTTGATCTACCCGTTGGCGATCGTGTTTGGTTTGGTGGGGGTATATGCATATTCGCGATTGCGGGTGCGCCGGCCGTTCTTGATGCAGCCTTCGGAGCGGGCGCCGATTGATCTGACAGATTACGGGCAGCCGGTCTTTCTGCCGAGGACGAGGCGGTTGCGGGAGTATGGGCATTATTTGACATCGGCGTTCCGTTCGAGTGTGGCGACAGCATCGCAAGCGCGGCGAACGGTGAGGCAGATGCTTCGGGTGCTGCGCGACGATCATGCCTACCGGGGGTACATGGCATGCATGACATTAACCGGGGTGGGTAACTTGGCGGTTTCCGCGCCATTGGTGTTGGTGGTCACGGAGAAGTTTGGATTCCGTTATTTGGGGTCGCTGCTTCTGTTGCAGTCGATTCCGTTGTTGATTATGCCGATTTCGATCCCGTTCTGGTCGAGGTTTCTTGATCGGGTGCATGTGATTCGTTTTCGATCAGTGCATGTGTGGGTCTTTGTTTTGGCGCATGCGTTGACGTTTTCGGGGGCGTTTTTCTGGTCCGTGCCGTTGCTGGTGGCCGGGCAGGTTGTGCGGGGGGCGGGGTTTGGTGGTGGTGCGTTAGCTTGGAATCTGGGGCACAATGATTTTTCCTCGGCTCAGGATGCGGGGTTATATATGAGTATCCACGTCACGTTAACGGGATTGCGGGGAATCTTTGCGTCGTATCTGGGGGTGCTGATGTATTCGGGCTTGAGCTGGTGGATCTTTAGCTTCCCGGCACTCGAAGAGTTTTCGTTTATTTTCTGGGGGGCCGTGACGGCGCTGGGGGCGTTAGGATTTGCTTACCTCAATTGGCGCTATCGCCACTTGACCGAGCGGGCACCTGCGGAGGGTTAGGCCCGAACTACTCAGGTGGGGTGTTGGCTGCGAGTATTCTTAATTGCTCAATGGCGTGCTGGATATGCGGGTGATCATGCTGTGCGATCTCGATGGCGCGTTGTGCTTTTTCATGGGCTTTGCGGCGAATTGAACCGGAGTGTGAATCGCAGAGGTTGTCATAGACATCGGCGAGTTTGATAAGATGGGTTTGCCAATTGGCGTTGGCGAGTTGTTGGTCGTAGGCGATTTCACGTTGCGCTTCGGGAAGCCGCATGTCTTTGGTGAGACTGGCGACGATGTCAGCTACTTCCTTGTTGCACGCTTGGACAATATCATCGTAATCTGCGGGAGTATCTTCAATGACATCGTGCAGGAGCGCTGCGGCGATGGTTGCTTCGTCGGTGATGTTGAAGACGAGTTGGATGGTGAGTGCCACACGAAAAGGATGCGCGTGGTAGGGCGTGATGCCGTCTTTGCGAAATTGGTGCAGATGAAGGCGAGCTGCCATGGAAGCTGCGGTTTGCCAGAGTGTTGATGGAGCGGTGGTCATGATGGGAGCGCTTCAGGTTGAAGGGTGGGTTTGCAAAAGGACGACGGCGTGTACTTCGACGGCTTTACCTTGGCCCACGGCATCGACTTTTTCGTGCGTCTTGCCTTTGACATTCACGCGGTCGGCTGGAATCTGCAGCAGCTCCGCAAGCTGTGCGCGGATCGCATCTTTATACGGCTGGAGCTTAGGTCTTTCGAGGATGATGGTGATGTCAGCATTGGCGATTTCGTATTGCTGGGCGCGCATGCGGGTCACGGCTTCACGCAGAAAAATCGCTGAGTTGGCATTGACCCATTTAGGCGAGGTATTGGGGAAGATCTCACCGATGTCAGGTTCACCGAGCGCCCCGAGGATAGCGTCCGTGACGGCGTGCAGTGCAGCGTCACCGTCACTGTGACCGACTGGTCCTTGGTCATGCTCGAGGACTATTCCGCCCAATATCAGTGGTTTGGCGTGTTCAGCGGTCGATGAAGCCGATGGCGTGGAGCTGAGCGGTTCCAGGCGATGGAGGTCATAGCCGTGGCCGATTCGATACGGGATGCGGTTGGTGGACGTCGTCATAGGCAGAATAACAATAGGTAGGGGTGTCGTGGCGGTCTTTTTTATGGGTGTGGAAGGGTCTTTGGTCGTTGGGTCAAAGGAAAGCGGTGAATCTGGTCGATGCCATACGGTACGATAGAATATTCGTCTGAAGGGCCACTGCCAGTGAGTGAGAGGAATCGGAAATGTGGAAATTAGCTATTGAAATGAGTGGGATCGTTCGCTGGGGAGCGGTGGCGAGTGTCGGTGCTGCCTCATTGATGCTGAGCGGGTGTACCGGGTGGATTCAGCCGGGAAGCAAGGGGTATGACGGTTCGAAGCATGTCTGGACAAGCGCCCGAAATCTGCCCCAGAATGTCCTGCTGATCGATACTCGTGATGATTCCATGCTCTGGGAGATGGAAATCCCTGCTGGCCAATGGCTGGTGACGAAGTTGATTGACGGCGAGGCCAATGGTGATGATCCCGATCGCCCCGATCTACTCAAGTATCGGATTGTTGCTGCTGGTACGGCGCGGACGACGCTGAAAAAAACGGTGGATGTCCCCGCAGCGGAATTTCGACGGTGGGAATTGGTGCTACGTGATCCGACCCAATTAACAGCCGTCACGACTATTCCGATGATTGAGCTTGAAGAAATGGAAATTGGTACCCCGGTAATGGAGAGTATCGACCTATCTGAGGAGGCTGAAGGAGAATCTGAGGAGGGTTGAGGGGCGTGGAATGGGTCACAGCCGAGCATAAACGAAGAAAGCCGACGACCTTGAGGGTCGTCGGCTTTTTTAGATGTAAATTCCTTTGCTGAGGTACCGTTGCTTGCACTACCAACGGCAATGCCAGTGGGCACCATTCAGCATAGTGAATTAGTCGTCCCAGAATTCGTCAGGATCATCGCCATCTTCTGAATCACCGGCGACGATGAGCCAGATGTCTGATCCGCCAGAACCGCTGGAACCTTGTCGTTCGTCATTTTCGACGAAGAGATTGTCAGCGAGGTTTTTGGACTCGTCGACATTGCGGTAGGTGATGCCGGAAGGCGCAAACGCCAACTCGAAGCCATCAACACCAATTCCGAGGCCGATCATTTCGGTGAAGCCTTCGGCATGGTTATCGTTGTAAATGACGTTTCCACTCCACATGGTTCGTGAGCCGTGCTGGAGGTAGGCACCGGATGCCTTGTCTGACTCACCATCTCGGGGACCGCGATCCGAAAGGACTGCGAATGAGGAGTTGAGCGAATCGGACCATTCCTTGTTCATGCGACTGCCGATGGGGGCACTATTCGCATAACTGACGCTGCCGCCGGCGTTGCCGGTGAAATCAGCAGAGAAGCCTGAGTCCCAGGCAGCGTCTTCAGGAAGATTGGTGTTCTTGCCGCCGTAGTCGTAGTCGGTTGCTTCACGGACGCCACCATTGGCTTCCGAGGGGCAATACACGAGTTCAGGCGAATAGAAGTTGTTGAAGATCAAGATGGAGTGGACGTTGGCAGTCGAGTTGCCAGTTTCCGCACTATCGTCAGCAGTTTGCTGACTTACCTTGATCGGGACCGGATAACGATTCCGGTTGCTTTGTGAAAACAGAACCCACGCACTGTGGACCTGCTTGATTTGGCTACGGCACTTGACGTACTTCGCATTGGCGCGAGCACGACCCAGGGCGGGTAGCAGGATACCGATCAACAACGCGATAATCGCGATGACGACCAGCAATTCGATAAGTGTGAATCCAGAACGTCGTTTCATAACAGTGGCTTCCTCCAATAAATGGAATAGAAAAATGATGGGAACAAAGCCATCGACTTAAATTCAATGTACGGAACGTCCGCACATCGGTCAATACAAATTCAATGAGGCAGGTGTGTACCAAAGGTGGGGCGATGATTCAGATCAGCGATCGCTTGAGTTGCGCCGAGGAGTCGAAGACGAGTGTGAATACACCTTTTGACGCAATCCCGGAGAATAGGGATTGGCGGTGAATCCTGCAGTACATCGACGGCTGTCAACTTCAATGTTGACGGCTGGGCCCGGCAAATTCATGCTTGGCTTGGTACATTCGGATTGTCAAGTGTGAAAGAGGGGGAGGAGGGGCCATCCAAGGCAGATAGATGAGATGCATGGATGGAATAGTTCAGTTGCTTCCTGGAGGTCCGTCCGTCCTGAATTCTTTCGAGCCTTTCATCACTTAGCGAACAGTGTTCATTCATGGGCCTTCAAGGCACAATGTTATGACCGTTCTGTTGCTCTGTACGTTCAAGATAGCGGATGTGTTGCATCTGTCAACCCCTAATTTGTGAGGAATGATGAATAAATGCTCCAGATATGCAAATTTTTCTCCGAGGGGTGGATGGGAATTGGATGGGCGGTATGGCGGGGCCTTTGAGACAAGCCAATGGGCGAATCTTCGAATTTCGATCGTCTCATTTTCAAAAAAAAATCCCCGCAGGCTGTTGAAGCCCGCGGGGATGATTTTTGCTTCCTAGGCTGGCAAACACCTCATGGTGAGCACCAGACGAACAGCAGGGTCAATTCTGGTCCAACTCGGGATCAAAGAGATCACGATAGTTGGGGTTCTTCTTCATGCTGAGCTTACCATCTTTGCTTTGCTTGTAGGATCCGAAGATGCCCCAGAAGCCGAGGTAGATGTCCGCACCATTCTTGCCATCATCCATGGCAAAGACGTTATCCGGGACGTTGCTGCCATTGAAGTAGTAGATGCCGTCCGGCGCGAAGTTCATTTCCTCTTGGCCGTCGAGGGACTGGCCGAGGAAGTCCTTACGCTCGGAGTAGCGATCGATATGGTTGTCATTGAAGAGGAGATTCCCACGCCAAGTCTTCTCGTTACCGTGCAGGAGGTTAGCAATGGTGGGGGTTTGAGGGGCATATTTGCCGTCTTCGACACCGCGATCGCTAAAGATGGCAAAGTTGCCGTTGCCGCGAGTGCTGTTCCACTGCATGGTCATGCGTCGACCGAATTGGAAGAGCATGGCGTATGAAGTGTTGCAGATGTTGCCTTCGTTATTACCATTGGTCCACCAACCGTCAAAGTTGCGGTCCCAGGGGCCATACTCGTCATCCACGGAATAGTCATCATCTTCGGTGATGGCTTGGTTGATTTCGCTGGGGCACATGGCGGTTTCAGGATCAAAGAACTTGTTATAGATCAAGATCGACATGACATTGGCATTGGAGTTGCCGCTGTTGAAGGTATTCTCATCACGACCCTTTTCGGATGAATGCTCGAAATCAATCAATTCGGGGACGGGGTACTGCTCTTTGTGACCTTCTGCCCAGAACATGAGTCCTTGGTGGACTGAACGCAGACGGGAGCCGCATTCCATGAAACGAGCGGTGTTTCGTGCTTTCTGCAGTGCTGGCAGCAAGAGGCCGATCAGCAAGGCGATAATGGCAATGACGACCAGCAGCTCGATGAGCGTGAAGCCGAAGCTGCGGGTTTTTCGTTGAGTCAACATTGTGTAAATCTCCAGTTGTAATTGGCGAAAGTATTTTGGGGGGTGAAGGACCATCTTCTGGTTGGTAGGCCGCATGCTCCATGCATTGGGCCCATCCTTCGTCATTCCCACTTTCACCGGGTTTCAAATTCCATTTCGTTGCGGTATCGATCTCGTTCTAAGATCCGATCCTTCGTCGATACCGTTGGGGTGGGAAACTCGGATCTGCGTGATTGGAAGCTCTTGCGTTGGTCTCTTGGATTTGTCAGGGCGAAATTCCTCGTGACGCCGGGGCAAAGTTGGTCCAATTTATTCGAATACTTCGAATATGACCTTTTCCTGAAGCTCCATCAAACAGACTCCGGATGTTTCTCATCTGCGATGACTGTCTTCAAATCCTTTCTCTATCTGCCAGAAACTGCATACTGAGCCGTGTTTCGGGGATTCCCGCAACGCAGAAGGTGATTGGCTGTCATGCCGGGGTCCTGAGAAGAGCAGCAAATTTGCTCACTCATCGTTTGGTAGGACGGAGTACCTCAGAAGAGTTCTCTCGCAGCTCTTAGGGTGGATTGATGGCTTCGATACCCGTATGCAAGGGTAGTAAAAACATGCAGTATCCGAGAGCTTTGAAGGTAATCTTCTAGCGCAGCGACGGATCGAATTGTCGGCTATGGCTGGGAGGGGGGAATTGACCGGCGGATGCCGGCAAATAAGAACAGGGTTGCGTTGCTCGATAATAGGAGGAGCAGTTTTTCGCTAAGGCATATAATGTTCTGGATGTTCCAGCCCGTTCTGCCATTCAAGTTTTTCTAACGGTTCAAGTTGTCAAATTGTCCGAAATGAGCCGATTCCGTGGTCGGAGCCTGCCCAATTCACTACTACCTTACCGAATCCTTTCTGGGTTGTCAAGAGTTTTTTGGGGTCAAAACCATGAAAATCTACGTTATTTGAGTGCCTTTGGTTCCCCCAATTGGCGAAGTTGCCAGGATAGACAGCTCGGGTACCGTTTGAGGTGGGCTAGAAGCTGCCAGGAGGTGCATTTCACGTAGGTGGGTATGGCGAATCGGTTGCTAGACGGGGAGCATCAGCTCAGCGATTGTGGTTGCGGCATTGGGCCAATCGGTATTTTGCAGTGCTTGCGTCGCTGAGCTTCGGCGGTCGGGATCGATGAGAAGTAATTTTAGAATCTTCCCGATCGTCGATAGATTCGCCTCAACCGTAATGCCATCCGCCACCAGCCAGCCCCCACCGAGTTCGACGATCGGCTCCGCATTGAATTTTTGATGCTCATCCGCGTGATAGGGATAGGGTGCAAAAATCGTGGGGACGTGATTCATCGCCGCTTCCGCTACACTCGAAGCACCGGCACGACTCAGCGCCAAATCGGCCGCACCCCAGGCCGCCCCCATGTTGTGACAATAAGGCAGCCCAAGCGCAGGAAGGTTGTTGGCTTCGTAAGTTGCGCGGAGGCCAGCTTCGCGATCCGGACCGGCCAAATGCAACACCTGCCAACCTTCAAATGCGGCGCGGTAATCTTGGTGACCAACCATTGTGGCGACCAGGTCATTAAACGTGCCGGCCCCCTGACTGGCACCGGTGATGAGGAGCGTTTTGAGATCCGGGTTCAAGCCCAGCTTGGCGCGATTCTCTTGCGCAGTACCACTAGCAATCGCTGGGCTGCGAATCGGCATGCCGACGACTCGTGCTTCACTAAAGCGCGGCGGGGCGGGGGGTGATGGGCAACGAACTGCAGAGACCATTTCATCTGCCCAGCGCGCCGCGAGTCGATTGGCTTTGCCGGGTACGACGTCAAGATTGACCAGCAGGACACGAATATCGCGCTGAGCGGCTGCCTTTGCAACAGGTGCTGCGACATAGCCTCCCATTAATACTACGGTGATATTCTGGGATGCGCCACATTCTTGAAGCGCATGGTCGAGATTTTGCCCCGCTAATTTGACGGATTTATGCCAACCCCCCACAAAGCGCAAGAGCGATTTAGGAAACGGTCGTATGCCAAAAGGTCGTGCGGGCATGGGCCGAAATCTGACGTTGGCTTTGCCGAGGATCTCTGCCACCGCCTGCTCATTGAGGTACGCGTCAAGCCGGTGGCACCAGGGACACCACGGGGCAGAGAAGTATAGCAGCACCTTCTT
>PJEL010005288.1_pt1 | contig 10434 bp, 9 predicted proteins | sample 1853271 | NCBI WGS metagenome assembly PJEL01 (sample SAMN08108733, study PRJNA415343) | Invertebrate metagenome, whole genome shotgun sequencing project. | host: Globobulimina | place: Sweden: Gullmar Fjord | collected 2015-08 | reverse complement strand
GCATGCGGTAATTTACCTGGTGACCGCCTTCTTCGCCCTGGCGTTGATGTTTTACCTGCTCGGCGCGCCACTGGTGGCGGCCTGGGAGGTCGTCGTCTATGCCGGCGCGATCATGGTCCTGTTCCTTTTCATCATCATGATGCTTGGTTTGGCACCGCAGGAAGTCCCAGAGGGCCCGGGTTGGCAGCGTTGGGGGCCGCTGGTCTTGTTGTCTTCCAGCCTGATGGTCTGCACCCTGCTGCTGATTTTCCAGGATCCGATGGCGAGCAAAGAGATCGGTGATTTTTACCTGGCGCCACAAGCACTTGGAGAAGCCCTCTTCGGTCGTTACGCTCTGGCTGTTGAGATCGTTTCCTTCCAGCTGCTTTTTGCCACCATCGGTGCCTATATGCTCGGTCGTCCCTTACCGAAGGGAGACGACCAATGATAATTCCCTTCGGACATACCCTGGCTTTTGCCGCTGCTCTCTTCGTGCTCGGCCTGACCTGCGTGCTGCTGAGACGACAGATCATCATGATTCTGATCGGCGTGGAGATCATGCTTAATGCCGCTTCGCTGGTTTTTGTCTCTGCCTCCGCCTACTGGCAGCAGGTGGATGGCCAGATCTTTGTAATTCTTCTCATGGCGATCACTGCGGCCGAGGTTGCCGTGGCTCTGGCCATGGTGGTTTATTTGTGGCGACGCAAACGTACGCTGGTCGCCGACGAGTTTAACGGGATGCGCGGATGAACGAGAGCCTGCTGTTCCTCATACTCCTACTGCCGCTCTTCTGTGCGGTGATCAACATGCTCTTCGGCATGCGTTTACCTCGCCTGTTTACAGAGGTCATGGCGGTCATCGGCGTGGCTGGAGCCTTTGTGCTGACAATGCTCTTCTGGGGTTACGCCGAGGGCGAAGGGACCCGGGCCGTACTCTTTACTTGGCTTAACAGTGGTGCAGTAGACGTCTCCTTCGCACTCAATTTCGATAGCCTGGCGGCACCGATGACACTGATGGTGACCGGGGTCGCAACCCTGATTCATCTCTATGCGGTTGGTTACATGCACGAAGAGGAAGATTATGCCCGCTTCTTCGGCCTGCTCAATCTCTTTGTGTTTGCCATGCTGGCGATCATCCTCGCCGACAATCTGCTGGTACTTTTCCTTGGCTGGGAGGGCGTGGGTTTATGCTCCTACGGCCTGATCGGTTTCTGGTATCGCAAACTGGATAATGCCAAGGCCGGCACCAAGGCCTTTCTGGTCACCCGTGTCGGTGACGTGTTTCTAGGCATCGCCCTGCTCTGGTTGTTTGCTCTGACCGGCACCCTGTCGATCAGTGAAATTAACGCCCAGGCGGCATCGATCTCACCGGGAGTGGTCATCGTCCTGACCCTGTTGTTGCTGCTCGGAGCCTGCGGTAAGTCGGCGCAAATGCCGCTGATGACCTGGCTGGCAGACGCCATGGCCGGTCCGACACCAGTCTCGGCGCTGATTCATGCCGCGACCATGGTCACCGCCGGAGTCTACCTGCTCTGCAGATTGTTCCCGCTGGTTTCTCTTTCGGCGGTCGGCATGACGGCAATCACCGCTATCGGCGCCGTGACGGCAATTTATGCTGCAACCTGTGCCATGGCTCAACGTGAAATCAAGCGGGTCCTAGCTTATTCGACCATGAGCCAGGTCGGCTACATGTTCATGGCGGTTGGTGCCGGTACAGTCACCGGAGCCATGTTCCACCTGCTGACTCACGCCTTCTTCAAGGCGCTGCTCTTTATGGCCGCCGGTTGTGTTATCCATCTGGCCGGAGGTGAAAATGACATTTTCAAGATGGGCGGTCTGGCTCGCCGTGGACCAGTTGAACTCTTCTGGGTCTTTCTGGCCGGGGCTGTTTGTCTGGCCGGGCTGCCCTTGACCGGTGGCTTCTTTTCCAAAGACGGTATCCTGTTGGCGCTCTACACTCATCCTGACCCCACCTACAAGGTGTTCTGGCTGATCGCTGTACTGACCGCCCTGCTGACGGCGTTTTACACCTTCCGCCTGGTTTACCTGGTGTTTGCCGGTGAGTGGCGTGGCACGGGCCAACCTCACGCTATTTCATTGCAGATGCGCTGGCCTCTCTGGCCCCTGGCCCTGCTTGGTTTGGCCGGCGGCTTACTTAACCTGCCAGCTTTCGTTGGTGGAGGTGAAGCTCTGCATCATTGGTACGGGGCTTTGGCCGGACGTGCAGTGACTGCCAGCCACGAGTTGGAATGGATGCTGATCGGTCTGGCCGTCGTCATCGCTGCCGTTGGCTGGTTTGCTGCCCATTGGCGCTACCGCAACTATCAGGCCCCCCTGGATAATGCCACCAGCCGGTTCCTGTTAAGCGGATGGTATGCGGATGCTCTGGTTGACCGGGTCTTCGTTCGTCCGTTTGCGGCCATGGCGAGTTTCTGTTCTTCCGGCTGTGACCGTGCTCTCTTTGACGGCACCATCAATGGATTGGCACGTATGGTCTCCGGTTGGGGATCCATGCTTGTACAACTGACCACCGGGCGTCTGACAACTTACCTGTCTGCCTTTGCCTGGGGCTTTTTGATTCTGCTTGGCTGGTTCCTGCTGAAACTGGTCAATGGGGGAGGGCACTGATGATTACAAGCCTTCCACAATTTCCCTGGCTGACCCTGCTGGTGCTGCTGCCGCTGGCTGGTGCACTGCTCTGTCTGTTTCACAGCCAACGGCCGGCAGAATGCCGTTGGCTGGCACTGGTTACTTCTCTGGCAGTCTTCGCTGTAACGGTTTTCCTCTTTGTCTGTCATGGCCAGGGTGATGGCCGTTGGCTGCTTTATGAGGACGTTACCTGGATCGAGCGTTACGGTATCCGCTATGTGTTGGCGATGGACGGTATCGCCCTGCTGATGGTTCTGCTCACCGCATTCATGCAGATGGCCGCAGTGCTGCTTGCCTGGCGGGTTGAGCGTCATATCGCCAGCTTCTTTGCTCTGTTGTTATTGCTGGAAGCGGGCCTGATGGGAATTTTCCTCGCCTACGACCTGGTGCTTTTCTACCTCTTCTGGGAAGTAGCGCTGATCCCGATGTTCTTCCTGATCAGTGTCTGGGGTGGCGCTAATCGCCGTCAGGCCGCGCTCAAGTTTTTCCTCTATACTCTGGTCGGTAGTTTCTTCATGCTGATTGCGATCATTGCCCTCTACCAGATTCATGGTGCACAGAGTGGTGTTTATACCTTTGTCATTGGTGACCTGCTACAAACACAGCTGACTGCTGCCCAGGAAGGCTGGCTCTTTGCCGGCTTTATGGCAGCCTTTATTGTCAAGTCACCGCTGGTACCGTTTCATACCTGGTTGACCGATGCACTGACCGAAGCCCCCGCTGCAGGTTCTCTCGATCTGACCGGCCTGTTACTGAAGACCGGTATCTACGGCCTGATTCGCATCGCGTTCCCGCTCTTCCCCAATGCCACTGCCAACTTCCTGCCGGTCCTTGGCGTATTGGCCCTGGTCGGGCTCTTTCATGCCGCCTGGAGTGCTTATCACCAGGATGATATCAAGCGCCTGCTTGCCTATTCGTCGATCTCCCACCTCGGCCTGGTGGTCCTCGGTCTGGCGGCCTGGCAGTTTACCGCCTGGGAAGGCAGCATTCTACTTATGGTGACCCACGGTATTACCACGGGGGCACTCTTTGTTCTGGTCGCCTTGATTCGCGAACGGACTGATACGCGCAGCATGAAGGAACTTGGTGGCCTCTGGGGCCAGGCTCCCTGTCTCGCCTTTATGTTTTTACTCTTTTCGCTGGCTTCGCTCGGTTTGCCCGGGCTGGCAAACTTCGCTGGCGAGATCCTGGTTCTGCTCGGCACCTTCCAGCAGCATCCAGTCTGGGCAGTCGTCGCCCTGCTTGGGGTGGTCTTCGCTGCAGCCTACATGTTGCGACTGATCCAGGGTGTCATCTGGGGTCCGGCCCAGAAGGAACGGACCCTGCCCGACCTGACAACGCGCGAATGGCTGATTCTTCTACCCATGGCAATCCTGGTGGTCTGGCTCGGGGTCTACCCGGAACCTTTCCTGGCGCCCATGCACGGCACCGTTGAAACCCTGCTGGCGGGAGGTCTGCCATGAGCTTACTTGACCTGCACGCCCTACTGCCAATATTGATCCTCGTCTTTGGCGGCACAGCTATCCTGATGGCCGGAGCCTGGTTTCGGGAGCCGCTCCCGCTGATCGCCGGTGGAGTCGCAACTGCCTTTTTGGGAGCCGTTGCAGCAGGTTTACTGCAACCACCGACCGCTGAGATTGCCGGTCTCTTCAGTGCCGGCGGTTATGCTCGTTTCTATACCATTCTCTGGTCGTTGCTGGCCGCAGCCGGGCTGATGGTTGCGTCCCGCTATATCGTTGAAAAGAAAATTGGCGCGGGTGAGTACGTGTCACTGGTGCTCTATGCCGCAGCAGGTATGGCACTCCTCTCCTCGGCCACCCACCTGCTCGGTCTCTTCCTTGCCCTGGAGACCTTTACCCTGGCGTTCTATATCCTGATCGCCAGCAACCGGCGCTGTGAGCTGTCCGCCGAAGCCGGTCTCAAGTATCTGCTGATGGGCGCAGTGGCTACCGGTTTTATGGCCTTCGGCATTGCCTTGATTTATGCAGCGTCCGGCTCTCTGGCGTTACCTGATGCTGTGGTCCAACTCACGACAGAGACAGGTGAACTTCATACCTTGGGACTACAAGCATGGGGTCTGCTCGGCTGGGGTATGGTGTTGATAGCCGTTGGCTTCAAGATTTCCCTGGCACCCTTCCATCTCTGGACACCCGATGTCTACCAGGGCGCTCCCGCACCGGTTGGTGGCCTGCTGGCAACCGGTTCCAAGGGAGCGGTGGTTGCTGCCCTGGTCGGTGTCCTGGCAATGGCCGGACCGGTCTGGCATGACCTGGCTGACCTGATCTGGCTGCTGGCGGCTTTAACTATGCTAGTCGGTGCCTTCAGCGCGCTTGGCCAGAAGAACCTGAAGCGTCTGCTCGCCTACTCCTCTGTGACGCATATGGGGACGCTCCTGGTTGGGCTGCTCTGTCAGACCTCTGAAGGCCTGGCCGCGACGACCTTCTACGTGGTGGTTTATGTGATCGCCAGCTTTGGTGCCTTCGCTGTCATCGCCTCCCTCGCCAACGAACGCGGTGAACCGATGGAGTTCGATCAGTGGCGCGGTCTCGGCTATCTTTATCCCGTGCGCTGCGGAGTGCTGGTCCTGATTCTTTTGTCACTGGCTGGCCTGCCGGCCACGGCTGGTTTCATGGCCAAGTTTGCTATTTTTGATGCAGCCCTGCAGTCCGGCTATGTTGGTCTGGTTGTGATCGGTATTTTTGCATCGGTGATCTCCTTCGCATTTTATCTGCGTGTGACAATGCTGCTCTTCCAACCCGAAGAATCCACATCCCGCTGGCATAAAGGTACAGCACCCGAGCATGCTGTCCTCGCCGTTTGTGCCAGTGCGGTCTTGTTGCTCGGTCTCTTCCCCGGCATCCTTTTTGACCTGATTGGCCGTATTCTTCCCTGAAAAGCCTTTTGGGCTAATAAAGGTAAGCATTCAGCCCAATACAAATCTTGTTGTAATTAAAGTAAGAAAACACTATTACTGAGCAGCTATCAATAAAGGAACTTTCTTATGACTATATCTGAACGTATTGATACTTTTTTGAGTGCAGACTCTTTCGGTGTTGTAGGTGCCTCATCCAAGCCTCACAAATACGGAAACAGGGTGCTGCGCTGCTATCAGCAGAATCAGCACACCGTGGTGCCGGTGAATCCGGTAGAGAAGGAGATCGAGGGTCTTGCGTGTGTCGCTTCAGTCAGCGACCTGTCTGATCAGGTCAGCAGCATCTCGATTATTACCCCACCCCAAGTGACGGAAGCAGTGGTTGAACAGGCCATCGCCAAAGGGATCAAAAACGTTTGGATGCAACCCGGAGCTGAGAGTGCACAGGCCGTTGCAGCTTGTGAAGCGGCTGGAGTCAATGTCATCGCCGACGGCAGCTGCTTACTGGTGGTTCTCGGTTATCACGAACATTGAGAAAACTATTTATTGTAGCTAGCACGCATTTTTTATAACTTGCACTGAAGGGCTGTAACCGCCGGTTACCTTAATCTTTTCTATGCTTATTCTGTTTAAAATACTTGTTACCGTTGCGGTTATTCTGTTGCTGGTGGCAGTCGCCGAGTTTGCCAGCCCTCGTCTTGCCGGTATTCTGGCAGGATATCCGATCGGTACGGCCATTGTTCTCTACTTTTACGGGTTTGAACATGGTGTCGATTTCGCCTCGGCCAGCGCCGTCTACAACCTCGTCGGCATGGTCCCCACGCTTGTCTTTGCCTGCTGCTACCTGGTGGTCTTACGCAAGGTTCCTGATTGTTCGCCCTTGATGCCAACCATGACGGCTCTCGGCGGTTATCTGGCAACCGGCCTGTTCCTTGGTCAGTTTCATTTCAGCCAGGAACTTGCGCTCGGCATCGTTGTTGTGGCGATTCTTCTCGCTAGTCGCCTGACCCGACCAAAAGGAGAAACACCAACGGCTCCCCGTTTGCCCTACACAGCCGGACGAATCTGTTTCAGAGCGATCATGGCCGCCGGCCTGGTGGTGTCGATCACAGCTCTTGCGGGCTGGGTCGGACCGCGCTGGGCCGGCCTTCTGTCTGCCTTCCCGCTGGCCTTGTATCCGCTGTTGTTAATGATTCATCTTCAATACGGTTCGTCCCAGGCCAGTGCTATTCTCTGTCATTTCCCGGCGGGCCTCTGGTCTGTCTTGAGTTATTCTCTAACAGTTGCTCACACTTACCCGGCTTACGGGCTGTTCCGTGGAACACTCTATGGGTTTGCTGTTGCGACGGTTTGCCTGTTGCTTTTTAATATCAAAACCTTTTACAGTTTGGGTCTGCAGTTGGCCAGAGTACCTCAAAAAAATTAACAGCTGCTGGGTTGTCCATGACGTTCAAAACACTAAAAATAGACTGGCTTTACAACTTGAAGAGAAAGATTCTTCTCTCCATTCTCTTTGTCCTCACCGTGTCCATCCTGGTAACAATGGTTTTCATCGCCGTTAAACTTCGTGACACTCTCGTCAATGACAGCAAGACCAAAACACAGGAACTAGCGGTAACAATTGATGCAAACCTCCATCACCTGATGATCCTCCGATCCCCTGATGCAATTCAGGATACTTTGGAGAAACTGGTGGAGAAGAACGATACTGTCTCCCTGGCGTTCATACTGAATAACCAGGGTAATGTTATCTATTCGTCCGATAAGGCCGAAATCGGAACATTTCTGGACAAATACAAAGAGGAAACCTGTCGCGTATGTCACACGTCTTCCGGTGCCGCACCAGCGACCGATGCCGTAGTTTTGGATACTGACGGGGAAACTCATCGGAATATCTCGCTCATTTACAACGAAAAATCCTGCTACGAGTGCCATGACTCTGCCTATTCCATCAACGGCAAACTGATCATTGATCGCTCACTGGAATCCACTTTTTCACTGATCACAGAGATCGAGCTGATTCTCTTTGGCTCAGGCCTTGTCTGCCTCCTCATCCTTGTTCCACTCTTTTCCAAACTGCTCTCCCGGGGGATCGATAAATATATCCTCGAGATCTTCACGCGGAATGAGGAATTACGTCTGCTCTATGTCATGGTGGAACGCCTGAGTAAGACCTTGGATATGACCCTGCTCAAAGAGATTGTGATTGAGATCTTCAAAGATATCCTGACCGCCGACGAAGTCATTCTTGTGCTTGGTCGAGGTCAGCAGGATTACAGCGTCTCGGTCTGGACAAGTGAGAGTGGCCAGGTCGAACGAAAGAAAATTTCAGGGGACGACTCAGAAAACGAGATACTACAGAACTGGCTGGACGGTAAAATTGATGCCACGAGGGTCTCTGCCGATGCCAGAGAAATCTACATGCCGATTGAGAAAGGCGGAAACCGGCTTGCCCTTGTTGTCGCCAAGAGAAATGATGGCAGCTTTGATAAGACGCGTCTTAATCTCAGCTCGGTTATCAGTAGCCACATTGCAGTGGCTTTCGATAATGCAAGGCTTTACTACATTGCGATAACTGATGAGCTTACCAAGACGTTTACCAAACGACATTTTCGCCAGTGCATCGACAAGTCCTTTTCAGACTTCCAGAAGTACGGCAACAAGTTCGCTTTGCTGATGATGGACCTGGATAAATTCAAGCAGGTCAATGACACCCATGGTCACGTTGCCGGCGATGCGGTTTTGCAGAAACTTGGTGAGATACTCCATCAATCGATCCGTGAAAATGATCTCGTCTTCCGCTATGGTGGTGAAGAGTTCACTGTTATTCTGCCAGCGACTGACGCCAAAGGGGCACACTTTGTCGCCGAGCGTATCCGGGCAGCAACCGAAGCAGCAGTTTTTGAACCAGGCACGATTGACCTGAAACTCACCATCAGCGTTGGCGTTGCCACTTGCCCCGATGCCCCCTCGATCCACGATCTGATCGTCGCCGCCGACCAGGCTCTTTATGCAGCAAAAGACCAGGGGAGAAACCGGGTCGTCCTTTCAGAAAAGACATACGATCCGATCCCTCTATAAAATCTGACTTTTGGACTTCGAGGTATTACTATCAATCGTGATTTATAAGAGGATCTCATGCCTTGGTGGTACAACATTCAGTCTTTTTACTAGAACCACCCCTAACCCTGACAGGCCCTTGCTTTTCCGGGTGCTTACCAACTTTATCGTGGTAGTACTCCTCCAGAACCATAAAATCCGCCTCAATATCGCCACTAGGTTCAAACATACGATCTATGCCAATCCGTTTGCGTGGATAGTCGATATACGCTAGAGCGATTGGCACGCCTGCCGCCAAGGCAATACGGTAAAAACCTTCCTTCCATTGTTTTGTCAAGCTACGCGTTCCCTCTGGAGCGATCACCAACACAAATTGATCGCGGCTTGCAAAAATATCGATCACCTTTTTAAGGAAGCCGGTACTTCCAAGCCGATCAACCGGAATGCCACCAATCGCCCGCATGATCGGCCCGAGAAGCCCTTTAAACATGGTATGCTTACCAACCCAGTTAAAACGCAAGCCGCACGCACATATCCCCAGAAGACCAAGAGGGAAATCCCAATTGCTTGTATGCGGAGCACCGATCAGGACGTACTTGTCCCGGGATGGCAGAGAGAAAGAAACCTGCCAGCCGACAATCTTGAGTACAGTTGTCGCGATAGTTTTGATCATTGGGTAGTTATTCTATCTGACAAGCAAGAAAATGGCTACTCGGTGAATAACCAGGTAGTCATAATTATCCGGATTAAAGAACCTCGCAAAAACCTCTATCAGTAAGAAGCCGTTTCCATGCTCTCACCCTGTCGTTAAATTCTCAAAATCAGCGCTCTAAATCCAGCAGCCACTCCTGCAGTGCGGCGTCAGAGAGGTCCGTTTCAACCATCTGCCGAAAATGCTGGCCAGCACGCAGATACTGGACAGCATCAAGTGACGGTAAAGTCTTGGCAGATCCATTAGCCAAGTTTTCCCCATGATCATCGGCAGAGAAAAAATCAAGTAAAAAGGAGAGTAAAGAACGAGTCGTCAACAGACGTGCAACGCGGCGAAGAGGGAAATCCGGCTCTGTCAGCTTTTTTCTGAAATATTGCCAGGCTGCGTCGCCGCTCAGAACCAGATCGCCACTCTCGGTGCAGGTCATAAAGATGTATTGACCGACAAGTGTGTCTCGATACTTTTTCGGTATCTCATCTAGCCATGAAAGAATTAATTGCTCCGGATCGTTTTTTAACATCAAAGATTAATGCAACGCCTTGTAGGTTTGACTTCATTGAAGGTTTGAATACATGGAAAGCTCTTTACATTACCTACTGCCTTTTTTAATTGATCTGCGGTTGCGAGTCAATGATCCGAGGAAGAGGAATGGGTCGTCCATGTTTCTTGCGCCATCGATTGCATATCGAAAGCCACAAGAGTTATAATTACCAAAAAGGTTATAATTGCGTTGACAAGCAAAAGTACTATTTCAAGAATTTCTGGCCGAGGAAATTAACCATGCACTTCACAACGCTTATGATTAAGGTTCAATTGATCGCAGTTTTCCTACTGGTATTGCCTGACCTTAGCCACGCCGAAACAATCGTTTTGCAACCATCCAAGGACAACACACTTTACGAAAGTAACACTGGCGCTTTGAGCAATGGCTCGGGAAGCAGTCTGTTTGCCGGAAAGACTGCAGTCAACATGATCCGTAGAGCCCTTCTGTTCTTCGACGTCGCAGGCCATATTCCTGCTGGATCTGAGATCAACTTGGCCACCCTGAACCTTACAGTCACCCGCAGTTCTTCTGCAACCGAGTCCGTCTTGCGGGTTCATCCCGTGACCCGGGATTGGGGTGAGGGCTCCTCGAATGCAATTGGCAACGAAGGGAGCGGTGC
>PJEL010005287.1_pt1 | contig 10434 bp, 10 predicted proteins | sample 1853271 | NCBI WGS metagenome assembly PJEL01 (sample SAMN08108733, study PRJNA415343) | Invertebrate metagenome, whole genome shotgun sequencing project. | host: Globobulimina | place: Sweden: Gullmar Fjord | collected 2015-08 | reverse complement strand
AGGCGACGGAAGGGGAGAAGGTGGTGCGCGCGGAAGTGCTGGCGGCCTTCGCCCGGCTGGTCGACCGGGGCGAAGCGCGGCCGCTCTTCGGGCTTCCGGCGGAGACCTTCTGGCGCCGATCCGGCGACCTCGGCCTGGCACTCTTTGCCGAGGATGCGGAGACGTCGCTGCCGATGCTGGAGCGTGTGGCGGCGCCCTTCGCAGAAGTTTCAGGGCTTGAGATTTCGATTCTCGAAACTGGCTCCGAGGTGATGGCCGGGCAGGACCTGGCGACCTTGGCGCCGGACGCTGGTCTGGTGATCGTGGTCGGACCGCGCCCGAGGCTCGCCGAGATTGCCGCCGCCAACGATTTCAACAAGGGCATGCTGGCGCGCTTCGAGCTGGGCACCTGGCCTTTCATGTTCACCTTCACGGAAGACCGGCAGCGGCGCGGCGTGGTGCTGCTGGCCGACGACGAGCCCGAGAATGCGCGCGAGGCCTCTTTTATCCTGGCCACGGTCTGGGGCCTGGGTGGTGTTACCCTGGGGCCCGAGCTGACCGGCCTGGTCAGGGATACCCAAACAGGCCCGGAACTGACGCCGCTCGGTGCGGCCGTGTTCCGGCTGTTCTTCCACGAAGACCTCGACGTCGGCATGCCGCTCACCGATGCGGTGCAGCGCGCCGAGACTCTGCTGCCCCAATAACGTAGTCGGATAGCGACCGATGTCCGGTACCAACAGCACCCGCGAAGTGGACTTGCCGCCGGGCCCGGTGGTCATCCTGATCGCCCCGCAGCTCGGCGAGAACATCGGCATGGCCGCGCGCGCCATGTTGAACTGCGGGCTGACCGAGTTGCGTCTGGTGCGTCCGCGCGACGCCTGGCCCAGTCCTGCCGCCGGGGCCGCGGCAGCCGGTGCGGACAGGGTGATCGACGAGGCAAGGCTCTTCGACACCACCGAGGAAGCCATCGCCGACCTGCACCGGGTCTTTGCGACCTCGGCCCGGCCACGCGACATGGCCAAGCCGGTGGTGACGCCCTTGCAGGCGGCCCGGGAGTTACGGGCCGAGGCCGCGGCAGGGAACAAGACCGGGCTGCTCTTTGGCCCGGAACGCTCCGGGCTGGTGAACGACGACATCGCGCTGGCCGACGCGGTGCTGACGGTGCCGCTCAACCCCGCCTTTTCTTCGCTGAACCTGGCGCAGGCGGTGCTGCTGGTCGGGCATGCCTGGTACACCGCCGCCGACGAAACGGCGCCGCGCAAGCTCGAGATCGGCAGCGGGCGGCCGGCCACCAAGGCGGAGGTCGTGAACTTCTTTACGCGGCTGGAAGCGGCGCTCGACGAGACCGGCTTCCTCACCCCGCCGGAGAAGCGTCCGAACATGGTGCGCAATCTGCGCAACCTCTTTCACCGCGTCGCGCCGACGGAGGCCGAGGTCAACACCCTGCACGGCATCATCTCGGCCCTGCGCAGCGGCAGGAAGGGCGGCAAGGGCTAGCACACGATCCGGCAAATCAAACCGGCGGTTCAATTGTTCGGCTGTTCATGAAATCGGTTGGCGTCACTTTCGATGGCGTTGGAGAAAATTTGTCGCTCTTCTGCACAAAAATGACACGCGCTAATTGTTATGTGTCATTGCGCCGGGACTACAGTACCTGCTGCCATCGAAAGACACAGAAAGGCGGCGAAGCGGCACCGATAGGTGCCTGCCAATAAAGCTTGCTACCTGGAAGGCGCAACGCGGTGTCGCCAGACCTACCTCTCTGCAACTGCCTCCTACGGCAAAGAAACGGAGAGCAAAATGGTCGATGAAAAGAAACGCAATCAAGATACCTACAAGCTGGTCGTGCCGCTTGATGCGAGCGGAATAGGCGACCGTGAACCCGGCGAACTGGTCAAGGTTGCGGCCCGCAGCGGCGACGGCAAGATCGTCTCGGCAAGCGTGAAGCTCGAGAAAGGCGGGACCGGGCGCGCGACGCTGGGTTTCGCGTCGGTTCCCAAGGCTCTTCATGTCGCCATCGGGCCGGCCGATGCCTCCGACGAGGAGTTGATGGCGCTGCAGACCGTGACCCTCGATGTCACGGCCCGGCAATGGGCGGGCAAGCGGGCACTGGAACTCGCACCTGTCGCCCTGTCGCCCTACTATTGGTATTGGTGGCGGCGCTGGTGCCGGACCTTCGTGATCCGCGGCGTGTTGCGCTGTCCCGACGGCAGCCCGGTTCCCGGCGCCAAGGTCTGCGCCTACGATGTCGACTGGTTCTGGTGGTGGAGTAGCCGGCAGCTGATCGCTTGCGACACCACGGATGCAAGCGGCGCCTTCGCGATGAAGTTCCGCTGGTGTTGCGGTTGGTGGCCCTGGTGGTGGCGGCGGCGGCGTTTCTGGCGCTTGGAGCCCGACCTCTTCAAACGTATTCAGCCCGAGTTGCTGCGCGACCCCTCCCTGCCGCGCATCGGCGACCCCATGCCGAAGCCTTCGCTGGAGATCTTCGAGACCCTGCTGTCGGAGGACGGCGCACCGGCCACGCCCGGGCTCGCCAAGCTGGATCCGGAACGCCTTCCGGCCCTGGCCGAGCGCCTGGTCAAGCGGTTGCCGCGCATTCCCGAATTCGAGTGCTTGAGAATCTGGCCCTGGCGGCCGTGGCTGCCCTGGTGGGACTGCCATCCGGATATCGTTTTCGAGGCGACGCAGGTCTGTGACGGCGTGGAGCATGTTGTCCTTACTGAGACGGTTTGGGACACCCGTTGGGACATCCCGACCGTCCTGGATGTCTCGCTGGTCTCCAACGACGAGGCCTGCTGTCTCGGGCAGCGGGATGACCCGGAAGGCGACTGCCTGGTGATCGACAGTGCCTGCGACGACCTGGTGGCCAACATCGGCGGCAATCCACCGGCTGCACCCGGTGTCGCGGCGCCGACGGACGGCTTCCGCAATCCCGCCGGCGGCTCGACCTGGAGCGACCGTCCTTATGCCGGCAACGTTCCGATCAGCGGCCGCTTTGGCCTCAGCGCCGACGTCGATTTCTACGAGTTCGAGATTTCCGACGACGACGGACTCACCTGGGGTTCGATGCCGCCGGCCGCGGCGGGGAATTTCTCGCGCCTCTACTGGGGCCCGAAGGTGGGTACCATGGACCCGCCTGCCTGGCACACAGTGCCCTTCAGCTTCAACATGGTGGAGGACACCGGCGGTACCGACCACTACGTGGTCAGAAGCCGCCAGCGCTTCGAAGCCGACAACGAACCGGCGAGTTGGGGAACGTCTCGCTTCTGGTGGAGCGTGACCATGTACCGTCTGATGACCTGGAAGACGGCTGGCCTCTTCGCCGACGGACGTTATCGTCTCCGGGTGCGAAGTTGGACGCTCACCGGTGCCAAACTCGGTGCATCGGAGGTGCTGCCGCTCTGCAATACGAAGGACGATAACGGCATCGTTGTGACCCTCGACAACCGCACGACCACCGGCGGGCCGACCAACGCCAACGGTCAGGCCTGCGGCGGCGGCACCGTGCACATCTGCACCACGGAGCCGGATACCGATATCGTCTCGGTGAAGATCCTTCACCCCGACAGCTCGGTGACTGAGGTCGCTCCCTGTGGCAATGAGCCGGTGACGGCCGCCGATCAGGTGTTGATCGACTTCGTGGCGCACGATCCGGACGGACACTTGGGTCAGATCACCCTGAATGCCCACTGGGGCGAGGACCAGGTGCACAGCCTGCTGTCTTTGGGCACGCTGTCGCCGCTGAGCCCATCGCCGGTGGGTTGGGCGCCGACGGCGGCTCAGGTCGGGCCGACCTACGGCGCGGCCCAGAGCTTCCCGCAGACGGCCGTGCCGCCGATCTGGCACGGCGGGGCGATGCGGCTGACAATCAGCAATGCAACCGATGCCTTCCCGATCAGCTGTTGCTATCTCCTGCGGCTGATCGCGCGCAAGCGCACCATCGTCAGCTGTGATGACGATACCTGGACTCACGTCAACCGGAGCGAACGCAGCTTCATGATCCAGGTTTAGGACCCGATCGGGCCCGGCTTGCTCGTAGCAAGTCGGGCCTCCTGGGTGCCGGTTCGATTTCACGGCATGAATTTCCCATAGGTCTCGGGTGCCCGAGTCTCTAAACTGCCGCGGCTTGGGCCGGTGCCGCCGGTCTCATGAAAAATCCAAACAGAAGATTTGCGGAGGAAGGTTATGGCGAAGACGGCATTGGTGACGGGCGCGGGATCGGGCATCGGCAAGGCGACGGCCCTGGCGCTGGCCAAGGCGGGCTTCAAGGTGGCGGTCTGCGGACGCCGTGAAGAGGCCTTGAAGGAAACCGACAGCAAGGCCGGCGGCGGCCTGCTGGTGCTGCCTTGCGACGTCACCGACCCCGAGGCCGTTGAGGCCATGTTCGCCAAGATCGAGAGGGACCTGGGCCGTCTAGACGTGATCTTCAACAATGCCGGCACCAACGTGCCCGCCACCAACTTCGGCGACCTCGAATGGAGCGCCTGGAAGAAGGTCATCGACGTGAACCTGAACGGCATGTTCCTCTGCGCCAGCGGCGCCTTCCGGCTGATGCAACGCCAGAAGCCCCAGGGCGGGCGCATCATCAACAACGGTTCGATTTCGGCCCATGCGCCGCGCCCGGGCGCGGCGCCCTACACGTCGTCAAAGCACGCGATCACCGGCCTGACCCGCTCGATTTCTCTCGACGGCCGTGAGTTCGACATTGCCTGCGGCCAGATCGACATCGGCAATGCGGCCTCGCATATGACCGAGCGCATGGCCGGCGGCGTGCCCCAGGCCGACGGCTCGATGAAGCCTGAGCCGACCATGGACGTCGCCCACGTGGCCAACGCCGTGGTCCACATGGCCGACCTGCCGCTGGATGCCAATGTGCAGTTCATGACCGTCATGTCGACCAAGATGCCCTTCGTCGGGCGCGGCTAGGGGCGCCTAGTCGCCTGTCAGAAAGTGGCCGACTACTTCGACGGCGCCGTCATTGCCGATCTTGAGGACCACAATCTCGCCGGAGCGCGGATAGACGCCGGTGAGGGCGGTGATGTTGACCTGATGGCTGACCAGCACTGCAGTCTCTCCGTCGGGAAGTTCCGCCAGCAGGCGCCGGGTCGCTTCGGTCTGGGCGTCGCGGGTCGAGCGATCAGCGAAGAAGGAGTTGAGCGCCGGTGCTTCGTTGACCGGCCCGAGGTCCAGCAGTCGAGCGGTCTCCGCCGAGCGGCACCACTGGCTGGACAGCACCTTGGTCACGGAGACACCGGCTGCGCGGATGGCCGCGCCGATGGCGCGGGCCTGGCTGCGGCCCCGGTCATCGAGATTGCGCTGGGTGGTGCAGTCGCCAAGGCTGAAGCTGGCCGGGTCGCCGGTGCCGGGCGCGATGGCATGGCGCATGATGGCGTGGGTGCCCGGCTCACCGAGGCGCTGCAAGGCCTTGGTTTCTTCTGTCGCGGCGCTGGCCGAACTGCCGGTCAAAGTGGCGAAGTAAAGGAGCAAGGCGACAAGGGGGGCACAACGCATGGCGGCTTTCCGCAGTGGATCCTGTCCTAAGACCTAGGCGGTGCACCGCAGGCGGCAAGTGCCTCAATCCTCGCGCGGCGGCCTTTGGCGGGTCTTTTTAAGGCTGCCGCGTTGCACCTTTGATTCCAGGCGGCGTTTCTTGGCGCCCAGGGATGGCCGGGTCGCTTTTCTCAGGGTGGGACGGACAGCCGCTTCTTGCAGGAGCTCGACGAGGCGCGCGACGGCGTCCTCGCGGTTTCGCTCCTGGCTGCGAAAACGCGCGGCGGTGATCACCAGCACGCCGTCCTTGGTCAGGCGCTTGCCGGCCAGGCGCTCGGCGCGGTTGCGCAGCGGCGGCGGCAGGGAGGGCGAGTGGCGGATGTCGAAGCGCAGCTGAACCGCGGTGGAGACCTTGTTCACGTTCTGCCCGCCGGGGCCGCCCGCACGGACGAAGGTCTCCTCGATCTCGGCCGGATCGAGGTCGATTGAATCGGTGATCCTGATCACGGGACGGCCACTCTGCGGCGCCGCCCGCTGGCGATGGCATGGCCGGCCAGGGTCGCGACCACAAGGCCGCCGCCGGCCATTGCCAGGTCGCCCGGGTACTCATCGATCACCAGCCAGACCCAGAGCGGTCCCAGCACGGTTTCCAGCAGCATCAGCAACCCGACCTCGGCGGCCGGCAGGTAGCGCGGCCCCAGGGTGATCAGGTTGAAGGAGATCGGCACCACCACGAGACCCATGATCAGGGTATAGCCGAGCTGTGTCCCGGCGAGCGCCAGGCTGTCGGTTTCGAGCAGCAGCGACAGGGGCAGGGCCACGATCGCGGTGAGCGCCCCGGTCAGCGCCATGGCGGGCACCATGCTGACGGCGCGGCCGTGCCGGGCGATGGTGAAGGAGGCGCCGATACAGATCGCGCAGCCGAAGGCGGCCAGGTCGCCGTAGATCGAGCCGCTGCCCAGATCGTCGGAAACCAGCAGGGCGATCCCCACCAGGGTGAAGGCGATGGCGAGCCAGGTCCGAAAGGCGACTTTTTCCCCCAGGAAGCAGAGGCTGAGCACGGCGGCGACCAGGGGCGCCGCGGCGACGATCACCAGGACATCGGCCACGGCGGTATGGGCCAGGGACAGGATGAAGAACAGGGTGCTGCCGGTGAACACCAGGGCCAGCAGGATCCCGGTCCGGCCGATGGCCCGGAACTGCGCCACCACCCGTCCACGGTGGACCAGGGTGAGGATCGCCAGGACCCCGAGGGCCTGCAGGCCGCCACGCCAGACCAGCAGGGTAAAGGGCTCCAGGTCGATCAGGCGCACCAACAGGCTGTCGGGCGTCAATGTAAGGACCCCCAATACAGTGACAATGAGGCCTTTTTGATGATCGGGAAGAGGCCGCATGCTAGGGAATCCAAGCCTTTGGATGGTTACTCGCAATCTGCTGCCGGGCGGTTTGACAATCCGGCGTCTCTGGGTATAGTCCCGGCTTCCTTTCCGGGAATGTGGGAGGGCCAAAGAGCCCCAACCCCGTCCAGGAGCCCCAAAGGTTTGCCCTAAAGGCGATAGCTTTGGAAAGGCCGATTTTAACCGGCCGGCCCTGGAACTACCGGAACAACAAGGCCAGCCCCGAAATATGGGGCGGCATCGTAAAAGAAAGGAGCCGCTCGGCCATGTCGAAGCGTCTTGCCTCTAAGTACAAAATCAACCGCCGCCTCGGTGTGAATCTCTGGGGCCGCCCCAAGAGCCCCGTCAACAAGCGCGAATACGGCCCCGGCCAGCACGGTCAGCGCCGTCGCAAGCCGACCGATTTCGGCATTCAGCTGGCGGCCAAGCAGAAGCTCAAGGGCTACTACGGCAACATCGGCGAGAAGCAGTTCCGCCGCTACTACGAAGAGGCCGGCCGGCGCCGGGGCGATACCGGTGAGAACCTCATCGGCCTGCTGGAGCGCCGCCTCGATGCCGTGATCTATCGCGCCAAGCTGGTGCCGACGGTCTTTGCCGCGCGCCAGTTCGTGAACCACGGCCACATCACTGTGAATGGCAAGCGCGTCAACATCCCCTCCTATCAGGTGAAGGACGGCGACGTGGTGCAGGTCAAGGCCAAGAGCCGCGAGCTGCCGCTGGTGCTGCAGGGCGTCGAATCGGTCGAGCGCGACCTGCCCGACTACATCGAGGTCGACCACAATCTGATGAAGGCGACCTACATCCGCGAGCCCAAGCTGGCTGACGTGCCCTATCCGGTTTCCATGGAACCGAATCTGGTCATCGAGTTTTACTCGCGCTAAACAGAGTTTCTTCTGGAAAGAGGGCCGGCCGCGAACCGCAGAGGTTTCGCGCCGGCCCTTTTTTTATTTTCGCAACGCCTGACGATCGGCAAGCAGGGGAGCCTCAGGACCATGGCCAAGCTTCGTATCACCGCCGGCGGTGTTTCGATCCTTGTCGAGACCCGTGGTACCCAGACTGCCGCGGCGATCGTCCAGGCTTTGCCGATCGATTCCATCGCGCGGACCTGGGGGGAGGAGGTCTATTTCGACACCCCCGTCAGCCTGCCGCGGGAGCCGGACGCCAAGGCGGTGGTGGAGGCCGGAGAGATCGCCTTCTGGACCGACGGCGACGCCATTGCCATCGGTTTCGGCCCGACGCCGATCTCCCAGGGTGATGAGATCCGACTGGCCTCGCCGACCAACATCTGGGCCGATGCCCTGGACGACGTGCGGGCGCTGGCCCCGGTACGTGACGGCGATCCGGTCACGGTCGAAGCGGCGGACTGACCCGGCGGGAAGCTTGTCGATGGCGTTCCTTAAACTGAAATATCAACATTAGAGAAATGCGTTAATTAGCTGATATTTATAAGTTAAAAGTCTGCACTTAAATCGGTGGGTGAGGCTGCGGCGGGCCGGGCGGATGCACCGAGATGTAAAAGCAGCCGCCCTGTGGCAGGACCGCTAAAATATGCGGGGCATAGGCCGCCAGGGCGCCGGCGGCCTCCAGGCGCTTGACGAAGTTGTCGGTCTCGGACTCGGCCAACCACACCAAGCCGCCAAAGCGGCTGAGGATCGGCCGGCCGCCGGCTTCGACAATGGCGAGCAGGCGCGCGTCGGCGTCGAGGCTGGGAGGGAAGACTACAAACATCCGGCCGCCGAAGTAGCTGGGCAGCGCCGCGAGGTTCAGGGAGAACGCCATTACGGCGATCCACAGCCCCCCGAAAAGCAGCAGGAGTTTGAGGATCAGGTGTCGAGTCGGTTTGGCCATGCTTACGCGCGCCGCTGACTTAGCCGGCAGTGGCCAGGCGGGCGACGCCTTCTTCGCGGATCGGCCAGTGCACCGCGGCGGCCAGCAGGCCGAGGGCCACGCCGGCCCACCACACCAGATCGTAGGATCCGGAGATGTCGAAGAAGTAGCCGCCGAGCCAGACGCCGAGGAAGGCGCCGACCTGGTGACTGAAGAAGACGATGCCGAACAGCATGGCCATATGCTGGGTGCCGAAGAACTGCGCCACCAGGCCGGAGGTCAGCGGCACCGTCGACAGCCACAGAAGGCCGATGGCGGCGGAGAAAGCCAGTACGCTGAAGTTGCTGATCGGCAGCAGGATAAAGAGGGCGATGACAATGGCGCGTGCGAAGTAGAGGGCCGAGAGCAGGTACTTCTTGCTGAAGCGTCCCCCCAGCATGCCGGAGGTGAGGGCGCCGACGATGTTGGCGCCGCCGACGATGGCCAGCGCCCAGGCGGCCAGGCCGGCGTCGAGGCCCATGTCGGTGATGTAGGCCGGCAGGTGAGTCTGGATGAAAGCGACGTGGAAGCCGCAGACGAAAAACCCAAGAGTTAGAAGATTATAGCTGGGGTGCTTGAAGGCTTCCCTCAGCGCAGCACCAGTCGTCTGGTGGTGCTGGCCGCCGCCGTGCGAGCGGCCGGTCAGTGCCGAAGCGCAGGGCACCATGATGAGGGCGATGCAGCCGAAGAGGGTCAGCGCCATGGACCAGCCGTAGGCCGAAATGAAGGCCTGGCCGAGCGGGACCATGAAGAACTGCCCGGCCGATCCGGCGGCGGTGCCGATGCCCAGCGCCAGGGAGCGCTTTTCCTCCGAGACCAGCCGGGTGAAGGCAGCCAGCACGATGGCGAAGGAGGCGCCGGCGACGCCGATGCCGACCAGGACACCGGCCGAGAGGGTCAACATGCCGGGGGTCGAGGCGTTGGCCATCATGAACAGCCCGGCCGAGTAGATCAGCGCGCCGACGGTCAGCACCCGGCCGGAGCCGTAGCGGTCGGCCAACCCTCCGGCGATCGGCTGTGACAGACCCCAGAGCAGGTTCTGCAGGGCAATGGCGACGGCAAAAACCTCGCGGCCCCAGCCGAAGTCGGCGGACATCGGCGCGAGGAAGAGGCCGAAGCTCGAACGGATGCCGAACGACAAGAGCGCCAGGAAGCAGCCGGCGCCGATGACGATCGCCGGCGTGCGCCAGCCGGGGGCGGCGCGCTGCGACATCGGGTCATGTGTTGGGCTCATGCTGCGGGCTCCGTATGTTCCGGGAAACGACCTCGGGTGCCCGGCGCTGGGCGGAGGCGATCATTCAGAAATGTAATCTAGGGCGGAAATGATTATTCCACCAATGCATTTAGTGAATTATGTAAATGCGATTTCAGCATGATTAGATTGGGCAAGGGTCTGCCGCAAAGCGCTTTCCAGGGCATCGACGACCGTTGAGAGCGAGCCAATGAAGCGCCCCCTTACGATCCAGACAGCCATACGATAGTCCAACTCATCGACTTGGATGCTGTGCAGCTGATCGCGGTAGGCACTGTGTTCCAGCAGGACCGACGGCATGAGGCCGATCCCGTTGCCGCGCGCGACAAGAGAAAGCTGCAGTTCCTGATCAAAGGCCTCCACGGCGACGTTGAAGGGGACCTTGGCCTGGGCCAGGGCCCGGCGCAGGGCGGCGCGATAGCTGCAGCCCTCCGGGTGCACGACCCAGCC
>PJEL010005286.1_pt1 | contig 10434 bp, 2 predicted proteins | sample 1853271 | NCBI WGS metagenome assembly PJEL01 (sample SAMN08108733, study PRJNA415343) | Invertebrate metagenome, whole genome shotgun sequencing project. | host: Globobulimina | place: Sweden: Gullmar Fjord | collected 2015-08 | reverse complement strand
CCTTTTACCCAGATTATCCCATTTATTGATGTTGCATATCCTATGCGTTATGTTGAACCGTCATGACCGAAATACCATATCCGGTATGTGTTTTCATTATCTTTTAACACAGTACTCAGTATAAGGTGCACATCATCCCAGGTCCCTCCTGCACCAAGGCCGAGCAGCGGGTTCAAACTATATTTGGTCCAGTTAATCCCGTCGCTCGAAGTGGCATAGCCGATCCGCCAGTTCGTTCCGTCGTAACCCGAATACCACATTTTATATGTGCCGTTGTCCTTGATTACGTGGGGATGCGCAACATGGTAATCATCCCAGGTTCCACTAACGCCAAGGTCCACAGCCGGGCTTGACGCGTGCCTGGTCCAGCTCTTGCCGTCATTTGAAGTCGCATATCCGATCCTCAGATACACCCCGTCGCTTCCCGAGTACCACATCTTGTAGACACCGTCGTCTTTTATAACGGAGAGACCGTAGAGGTGCGCATCATCCCAGGAGTTGGCTGTACCAAGGTTCATAACAGGATTGGATGCATCCTTGGTAAACGCGCTCACAAGAGTGCTGTTTGCCGGATCATACAAGTCAAATGTACCCGCCCCGCTGCTGGAGGCTGATGCACTTGCATTTCCATAATACATGTACAGATCATTGACGCCGAATGTCTTGAAGCGGACGGTTGCCGAAACACCGTTTATCCTGCTCTCTATCCAGTACGGCCGCTCAGACCCGGTTGATACATCATAGAACCTCAAGTCACTGAAATCAGTCTGCATGTCCGGGTCATATGGAACGGTAACGCTCGACTGATGAAAGCTCGCAAAACCGGTTATTGTAAGCGGGAGTCTCCTGGTCCAGCACCCTGCTCCGCTGTTTGAGAGTAAACCTTCCTTCCTGCCCCTCACGCGGTATGTGTACGTTGTAGAATTGCATGCCGATGTATCGTCATAAGATATTACACTGCCGGCAACGCTGCCTATTTCTGCAAAGTTACTGCAGGATGCGCCCATGCACCGCTCTATACTGAAGCTGCTCTCAGACGCAGTATTATCTGTCCATGAAAGATGTACATCTGTTGTATTAATGCCGGTCGCCGTCAATCCATCAGGCTCCGCAATGGTTGTGACTGCAGATGATGTATTACTGTAACCAGTAGTCCACGGGCAGCTCGCAGTCTTAAAGGCATTCACACGATACGAATAGGAAGTGCTCGGGGCAATACCCTCGTCACTGTAGCTGTTGACATCAGAGGCAAGGGTCACCAGCGGCGCAAAATTACTGCATCCTGCCCCGCTGCATCTTTCAAGCACAAACCCGCTTTCACCGGGGGTATTATCATCCCAGGCAAGGTCTATACGGACTTCTGATACCAATGCTGCGGTTAAATTCGATGGTGCTACCTTTACCGGTGTCGTCGTCTCCTGAACGGTACTGTAGCCGGTTTCCCAGAGAAGGTCCTGATAGCCTTTGACACGATAATTGTAGGTAGTATCTTCACATGCGGTAGTGTCGGAATATGAAGTCACGTCAGGACCTACTACCGCTATTTCAGAAAACACCGTGCAGGACACTCCCGTGCAACGTTCAATTATAAAGCCGTCTTCCACTTGATTGTTGTCCACCCAGCTAAGGTCCACCTGTGTAGTGGTGACCGCTGTTGCGGTAAAATTAGACGGCACAGGAGGCGTTGTTACACTCTCGGCTTCAGGAGCGAATGCGGTAGCCCACGCGCATGCAGCATCTTTATATGCATATATACGGTATCGATACGTCTGCCCTACAGCAAGGCCGGTATCAGAGTACATGCTGCTGCTTATTCCCGAATTATAATGTGTGAGAACTTCAGCGCCGGAAAGGGCCCGGTCAAAAATAACGACTTCATCCAGTGTCCCGTTCGTCGGCCAGGTCCCGTTCCTGCTGCCGATATAAAGAGAGTGGTTATTTACCGGCATCGCGGGGATTGCCGATGTATCACTCGCCTTCAATACTCCATCGATATAGATTGCCCGGTAATCATTCACCGTATCTATTATTCCGACGACATGGTGCCATGAACCTGTGGTAAATCCCTGACCGGTCGGGTAGAACTGTTTCCATCCTCCATTGTTATAAGAAATAAGAATATCCCCTGTGTTTCTAACCCACATACCGTAGGCTCTCGCAGAGCTTGTATTCCCCTTCATCGCTATCAGATTCCATTCTGTGGGATATGAATTCACCTTCACCCATGCCTCTATAGTTATCGCTGAGGTAATGTCCAGAGACGCACTATCAGGGACTTCAACATAGGTGTTTCCGCTAAAGCTGCCGCCCCTTCCATTTTTGCCGCTTGATGTCGTGCCAGCGCCGTTCTTTGCTGTTCCGTTATTATTACTCCCCGACGCATCCAGGGCTTCTCCGGCAGTCCCGCTCCAGGAAGACTCATCCATATTCAGCATCAAAACATTGCCCTGTGACGTAGCAAGCACCGTTGTAAGAGGTGCAAAATTATTACAGCCAATCCCCTGGCAGCGTTCAATTTTAAAGCCGGTCTCATCACTCGTATTGCCGGCCCAGGAAAGGTCTATCTGTGATTCAGTGATCGTTGCAGCAGTAACGGCTGACGGAGCAGAGATCGACGGAGTGGTGTGATCCCCTGTGGGTGCTGTCCAGGCCGTTGCATATATCGGATCTGTATCTTTTTCCGCCAATATACGGTATCTGTAAGTGACGTTCTCGCAAACTGAAACGTCTGAATACGTAGTCACGTTCATCCCGATTATGAATTCATTGACAGTCGTGAAATCACATAATGTACCCGTACACCTCTGTATCCTGAATCCTGTCTCGGAATCGGTATTGTCATTCCATGACAGGTCTATCTGTGTTGTATTAATAACATTTGCAATCAGTCCGTCCGGCGCCGGCGGGAGCATCGTTGCCGCATCATCGGTATTGCTGAATGCACTATTCCAGCTGCATGAAGAGCTCTTGTAGGCCCGAACACGATAGGTATATGTCGTTCCTGCATTAAGCCCTGCATCCGAATACATCATATTCCCGCCATTGGAATGGACCTGAACCTCTGCAGCGGTCAACGCCCGGTCATAAATAACCACCTCATCGATCAGACCCGCAAAGTACTCAGTGCTGTTTGCGGGATTACGGCCGATATGAATATTGTTATCTGAAGTGTCATTGGCAATAGTTCCGGTGCTTACAGGAGCACCGCCGTCTATATAGAATGTAATCCCTGTCCCCGGCTCAAATACGGCAACAATATGCTGCCACGTGTTCAGGGCAACGCTTTTTCCGGTATTCCAGGAATTGCTTCCGGTAAATATAAACCATGTCCCGCCTTCACGAAGGAGCGACCAGTCATAGCCGCCGTTATCAGAACTTATAACGTGATGCCTACCGCTGCTCGTGCTCGTTGGATACACCCATGCCTCGAATGTGTATGCCTTTGATCCGCCCTGGTCAATATTCAGCGGCGTACTCACAGACTGACTGCTGCCGTCAAAATTCCCGGCCCGTTTAATTTTGCCTCCTGCAATCGTATCAGCACCACCCTGGGCACTGCCGTGGTTCGAACTGCCTGAACCGTCAATGACGTCACCTGGGGTGCCGTTCCAGGACGTTTCGTCCATGTTGTAGTAAAGAATAGTGCCGGAAGAAGTGCTCACCGCATTCGTTGTGAAAGTAAAGTCAGCATCCAATGTACATGACGCAGCGTCACCAATGCACCGCTGCACTTCGTATCCGGTCTCATACTGCATGCTGTCAAACCAGCTAATGTCTATCTGCTGCTCTGAGAGCGCGCTTGCTGTGAGTGTCAATGGTGCGATAAGGGAATCGGTTAATGCAGATGCTTCATTGCTGTAACCGCTGCTCCATCCAGAAAGGTTAAACGCTTTCACCCGGTACTTATAGACCGTATTCTCACAGGCCGATATATCCGCATATGACGTTGCATTAGCCCCAGTTGTAGTTATTTCCAAAAAGTTCGTGCATCCGCTTCCCGTACATCTCTCAATACTAAATCCGTCTTCAGAATCAGTGTTGTCAGCCCAGGAAAGATTAATCTGAGAAGTACTCGCTGTCTGAGCGCCCAGAGCATCCGGCCCTGCAATAGTGGTAGTATCCGAGTCCGGAGTACTGAAGCCGGAGGCCCATCTGCATATTGCATTTTTAAACGCTCTTACCCTATATGTATAAGTAGTAGAATGTGCAACGGTCAAATCATTGTAATTAAGCAGTACGTTAATCCCGTTTGCATAATGGTCCTGCACCTCTGTCAATGATAATGCCCGGTCAAACAGGGCAAAATCATCTATCGTTCCAAACTGCTGGGATCCTCCCCAGTAATTTCCTATTGATTTTATGTCAGAAGTAGATTGATAGTCCGATGTTCCGACCAAAGCACCGTCAATGTAAAATTCGGTTGAACCGGCACTCCCTACGGCTACCATATGATGCCAGCCGGCTGACAGTGTACCCATATTGAATCCGCTGGTCCTGAAAGCCCCGCCCCCGTTGTCATAAGTCCCGAGCAACTGCGTGCCCACCTCGACAATGATCTGATGGTCTGCCGATGTGCCGCGAGTCAGAGTATTCCACGATGCGGTGGATGGAAGAGGATATTGAAACCAGACATCTATGGTCCACGCGCTTCCCAGTGACAAACTGCCTACATCTACATGATCGCTGTTTCCGGAGAAGCTGCCGGCCCTGCCATATTTCCCCCCTGCTACAGTCGCCGCGCTTCCCTTTGCCTTACCATGCTTCGCACTGCCGCTGCTGTCCCTGACTTCATCAGCCGCTCCGCTCCATGAGAGTTCATCCATTTTCAGGAGAACGGCTGGTGATGAATTGTAAGGAGGTGTCTGCTGAACACTGCTGGTAAAGTCAGTATCGAGTGTGCATGACGCAGGCGCTCCTGTGCATCTCTGTATTTCATACCCTGATTCATCGAATGAATTATCGACCCACTGAAGGTTCATCTGAACTTCTGAAAACCGAACTGCTGTCAAACCTGTCGATGCCGCCGAACCCACAGTAGTCACGGTTGCCGTGTTGCTGTAACCCGTATTCCACCGATCTGTTTTATAGGCCTTCACCCTGTAACTGTAGCTTGTTGAGATACAGACAGTATTGTCAGTATAAGTATTTACATTCGTACCGAGAACGGCTATTTCGGTAAAGTTAGAGCAATTTACTCCTGAACATTTTTCTAACCTGAACCCCTCTTCTCCCGTAGTAGTATCGGTCCATGCCAGGTCAATCTGCGTTGTATTAACTCCCGTTGCAACTAACCCCGTAGGCACCGATGGAACAAATGTAGTAATTTCCCGCTCTACCCACCTGGAGGTCTCGCCGTTGTTCCTGAATGTTCTTATCCGGTAACAGTAGGACGCATTAATACTTAAATTGGTATCAGAATATGATATGTCGTTAGCAACTGCAGTATGAATCATGACCCATGGATTACCCGATGAGCATACTCCGGTTTTTCTCTCGATATGAAACCCATCCTCAAGCAGAGAGTTGTCAGTCCAATTTAATATGGTATCTTCATAAATCGGAGTCACAATAAATGGAGCCGGTGCCTGAAGCTGATTGTTCGTAACTTTATATACAACGTAGTCGGAGTCTCCATTCGTGTTCATGCCGTATCCGCCGACGAATGCCTCACCGATATTATTCACCGCAACCGCAGAAGCACCATCGTCCGAGTCAGCACTGCTGTTATAAATTGCGCCTCCAAGAAACGAGCCCTGACCGTTGTACTGGACTGAAATAATATCCATATTCGTGCCATTGTCCGTATCACCGGCAATATGGATAGTCCCGGATAAATCTATGTCCATCGCAACGGCAAAATCATTCTCAGCGGGCCTGTCAAGAGTTCGTTCCCAGACAACACTGCCCGATGCATCGTAGCGTATGAGATGAATGTCATTATTGCCGGAGCTGACAAGCGTTGAACCGCCGACGAGTACTTCAAAGTTAACCGGGTCAATTTTAATTTCTACTGCTTCATCAATTCCATCAGCAAGACCGTTGAAGAACTTCTCCCATAACCTTGTACCGTTTGTACCGTCATATTTAATTGTATAAAAATCTTCATTTCCTGAAGCCGTGAATGCGGTGCCTGTAATATACACATTGTCTGAGCTGTCAATTGCGATTGATCGTGAATAATCATTTCCCAAACCCGCAATATCATACACATCCGTCCAGAGTACCGAACCATCAGTACCGCTGTACTTTCGCGTAAAGTAATCATAGTCCAACCCATTGAAAGTAAAACCAGTGACAATTATGTCACCTGATGAATCATAGATAACATCTGACGGATAATCATGCCCCATTACCCCGCCATCATAAGGAGTGGCAGCCCATGCGATAGTCCCGTTGGATAGATACTTCACTACGTAAATATCATCGTTCCAATCCACGTTCCTGCCATAACCGACTACAACATAGTTATTGGAGCTGTCACTGGAAACATCCACGATACTTGAACGGTCATCGTCTCCTGCAGGCCCGTTGTATTGGCTGTTCCACTGTTCGGGAGGGCCTGTTGAAGGATATTTAATCGAATATATGTCATTAGTGTTCGCCATGGACTGCACGCTGAATAGATAGGAAGTTCCTGATACAAGAGCATCATTATTACTGTCAACAAGAATTGAGACCGCCATATCCATATCATTCTGGTCACTGTCATATCTTGAACTCCAGATATCGCTAAGGTCTGCCCTGTCGAGCTTCACTGTGTAGTAATCGAACTGTCCTGCAAGAGAATAACTGTAGCCTGTCACAACAGGACTGTAATCCGGACCTGTCGCCAGCGCCGTAACCCTGTCATCCCCGACGTCCTGGCCATTGTACACATACACAACTGATGGGATGACGAAAGAGACGATCGTCGTGACCGCATAGTCTTCGTTGCTGTAATGGGAATCACCGTTTACGGAATTGTACGCACGCACCCGGTAATAGTATTTAGTGTCAGCAGTCAATCCGCTGTCAGTATACGCGGTCGCGCCAGCGCCGACCGTCGCAATCTGAGAATACGGACCGAAGTCCCCGATCTTTCTCTCTATCTTGACGCCGTCTTCATTGGACGAGTTATCACTCCATATAAGGTCTACCTGAGATGCCGAGGATGCCGTCGCAGTGAGGCCTGTCGGAGGATTCAGCAGACCAGGATCATATTTAATAATATAAAAATCATAGTCCGAAGCCCCCCCTGTCCATAAGTCTGAATATCCAGCTACGACAACCTCTCCTCCGGCAGTGAGGCCTATACCAACCGGTCTGTCGTTCTTGGAAGCAGCCCCGTTAAACACTTTATTCCAGAGCACGTTGCCGGTATTCTTCGAGTACTTCAACGTCAGAAAGTTATAATTATCTGCCAGTGCATCGTATGTGTCGGCAGTGACAAACAAATCACCTGATACATCTACCACCATGCTGACCGCTTTATCATTATTACCATCATACGAATTATATATATCACTCCAGAGCATTACACCGGTAGCTCCGCTGTACTTTGCTGTATAAATATCATCAGCGCTGTTAATACCAAAACTGTACCCGGTTACGTATACATCATCAAAGGAATCAATGAACAGGTACGAAGGCTCGTCATTGTAACCACCGTCATATGTGTCTTCCCATAAAACCGTGCCGGCAGCTGACTCATACTTCACTACATATATATCCTTACTGGAACCATTATAAAGAGTACCGGTCATCAGTACGTTCCCAGACGAGTCCATGCGCACAGCCTCTGCACGGTCATAGCCTGATGCTGATTTTCTCTTCTCCCAGATGATGCTGCCGTTATACCCTATCTTAATTGTTACAGCATCAAAGTCAGGAGTGCTGTTCTCGGACAGGCCAGCGACAGCAAGACCGCCAAGCCCGGCTGTTATAGAGGTGATCCTGTCATGACCGCCTGCAGGACCGTTGTATGTTGTCTGCCAAATTGGAGTACCGTCCGGGTTGGGTCCGTTTGGACTGTACTTAATCACTACGATATCGTCCTGCCCGGAGCCGGACTGGGAGTTACCGCCGATATATACATTATTAAGACTATCTATTGCGACCGAAGTGTTATAGTCATCCCCGTTAAGCGCTGCGTTAAAAGAGTGTTGCCATACGACTGCACCGTCAGCTGCAGCATATTTAACAGTATGGAAATCATAGTTTACCCCGTTCCATAAGTAGCCTGTGACAATCACGTTATCAAGTGAATCAAGCGCAACTCCAGTAGAGTAGTCGTTGCCGCCAGCCCCATCATACACAACGCTCCATAAGACCCCGCTCCCGTCAGCCTTCAGTTTCACTGTATAGTAATCATCTGAACCGGACTCGTCTGAGAAACCGGTTACTATAGTGTTCCCGGCAGAATCAACTACCATTGTCTTAGCTTCCTGTTTGCCCGCCTGCGGAGTCACCCCATACTCCCAGATCACATCACCCGCAGCCGCATACAATGAAACAGGTAATCCGATAGATAAGACAATAAATAAAATAACCATCCGCAGAGACAGTCGATACAATTGAATCCGGTCATGGATGTTTCTTTGAGTCTCTATGTTTTTATCAGTTTTCATTTTTTTATCATAATTCGTAAATCACAAATCGTAATTATTTATCTCCCTTACCACGGTGTTACGTTATTCCACCGTTGCTGTGTCCAGGAGCCGCCCTCTGCACTTCCTGCTTCATGACATACCCACAAAGAGTTCTTGGCCCTGGGATACCGCCCCCTGTTTGACCTATACGAACCTCCGGCAGGCACTCTCCCGAAGTGGTTGTAATCAAGACAGTTCGTCTGCATCAGTTTGGGGAGTCCCGAGTTGTGGGGCTGGTGGCACTTGGCACACGGCCATGAGTGTTCGGTATTCGTACCCCAGCCTTTCACCGATTCGTGAATTCTGTCCCTTGTCTTGAACACTGTATTCTTGTTAATACCGTCGGTAAGGTTCTGCTTTAGGTGACATCCAAGACAGAGCCCGGCAAACTGAGATTCGTCCTCAGCTATCCTCGATCCTCCGAACGTACGGCGGTCTGTCCACCAGTAAAGCCCGGGACTCCTGTAGCCCTTGGAGCCGGACTGTATCTGAGGAGCATCCTCTTTATATGGGGATGTCATCCAAGTGCCTTTCAGTAATGGGACCGCGTACTGCTGATTCGCGCCAAGCGTCGGACTCACTCCGTGTGGATCATGACACGGCGTACAGAGACCATTGATCGCATTCTCTGCAGGATTATCAAGATTAGAACTTGCATTCAGGTGGCCGCCGACAATTCCCCTGCTTGACCTGTATGAATAGCGCGCATTAGAGCCTTTTGTCCCCGGGCCGAAACTATCGGTATCTTTATACCCCCGTATTATTTCGGTGGCCCCGTAGGTTGAATTATAGCCCCAGGGCTTTGATCCTGACATTGCGGTTTCGTGACAGTCAAAGCAGAGCCCGGCGCCGTCGTTATACGGATTGACCGAAGTGGAATCCGTATTTTTTGTCGGTTTGTATGTCATCAAGTACCCGCCCTTACCGGCCTGGGTCTCTTTCAGGTTAGCACCGTTGTATGTGCCGTTAAATGTCATATAGCTTGAGGTAACGCCCTGGGCTTTTGACCCGTGCGAATTGTGACAGTCGTAACACTGTACATTCTCCGTACCGCCCCGCGTATTCGGGATAGTCCCGTCATAGCCGCTGGCAGGGTCCCACCCGCCCTCGTTGGCGACTGCATTGCCGTGGGCTGAGAATGACTTGGTCAGATTTTTCTTGGCTGCGTTTGCGGTTCCGGTATATTTACCCCAGGTCGTTGTTCCCATCTGAGAGTATCTGGCTGCAACACTCGTCCTGTCCCATGCATACTCTCTCGGTGTCTTACAATCTCCATTGTCAGGATCTACAATATTAAAAGGCTCGACATCGTTGTTCTGATCACTATGACATCCCAGACAGACCTGAGTAACTTCAGCCACCTCAGTCCTCTCATTTACCGTGCCAATTTTATTCTTCTCAAAGGATACGGCAGTCGTTCCATCCACATACGTAGTCGGCCTGACCCCGGCACCCCAAATCACAAGATCAACCGGGTCGTCCTTGACCGACGCATAAGTTTTGTAGTTGTACCCGGAATGATAATTATTATCGATTAGACCTTCCGGAGTGGCCTCCCAATGGCACGCATAACAGTGTTTGTTCGTTATCTGCACTCCCTGTATATGATGAGAGTTAGAGCGGAGCTGTCCCATGATATCCATCCGCCCGTAGATAACGCCGTTATGACATTTTGTGCAGTCTCTGGGTAAACCGAAGGCCATATGGCGCGGCACCGGTTTATTTCCATGACATGTAGTACAGACCTTGCCGGAGGCATGGCTGTCGCTGAACCTGTGTTCGTCACAGGCCGTGCAGATCCTCCCGG
>PJEL010005284.1_pt1 | contig 10439 bp, 16 predicted proteins | sample 1853271 | NCBI WGS metagenome assembly PJEL01 (sample SAMN08108733, study PRJNA415343) | Invertebrate metagenome, whole genome shotgun sequencing project. | host: Globobulimina | place: Sweden: Gullmar Fjord | collected 2015-08 | reverse complement strand
CATTAATATAAATTATGAAACAAGATTTTAAGACAATAATACGACAAGTCATATTGGGTGATGATGTCATATCAAATCTTTTAATCGTTGCAGGTCTGATACATTACAAATCACATAATATCCAGATCTGCACAGCCACTTGTTATGTATATTAGCTTCATCACAATAGGGAGAAGATGAAATGGTAAATATTGGAAGTAATAAATTTAAAAAAGTATGGCGAATCGAAGGGTATAATGGGTTAAGCAAAATATTCGAGGAAGATATCCCTACAGGATTGCTTACAGAGAATAAACTTCAAATGTTGTTACAAACATTAACAGCTAAAGCTTCTTTGGATTATTCTGAAATTATTGGTGCTTTGGTGAGGCGTAAAAGTAAGCGTTCAAACGATTTACTTCAAGTTACGCATCACAAACCAAAACCTGAATATTCATGCGGTGAAAACCCATATTTCACAGTAAGAGTTATTACTATTGATTAGGTGTATACAAGTTAAGGTCTGGAGGTGATTTGAAAATATTATTAGTAACTATTTTGAGCTGTATTATATATGCTTTTTTAAGCCATCAACTGTTAGGTGTTTCATATTCAAACCTAAATGCAGTAGAGTCAATGGTCAGGAGCTTTGCAATATATTCAGCAGTGTTCTTAATTTACAGTGTAATACCTATTGCGGTTAGTCTTTTGGTAGCAAAAGTCTCCAAAGAAAACAGAGAAAAACCTTATTTTCCTTATTTTAAAGCTGCATTGATTATAACTTGGGTATTAGCATTAATAGGGCTTTATTTTGGTTGGTATGCTGTTCAAGCGACAAACTCATAACAAGCCATTAAATCAGGACAAAAAACAAACTATTTTTTTCCTCTTAATGGGGCGTTACACTATATGAACCAAAAACAGCACCCAAAGCCATTCCCCAAAATAAACTCTATAATATAAACACCTTTATAAAAAAGGCCCCTGTCAAAAATTAATCCGGCAGGGGCCTTTCGGTTTTTGGTAGGGTGTTTGTTTTTGTTACTTACCGTCCTTCAATGCAATATGTGCATCCAAAGCCCGTTCAATCTCCCGGGAAGCATTGGGTTGTTTCTTCAGCCAATCGGCCTGGTCCTTCCTCAATCGAGTTGAATATGCAACCCTTGGGTTTTCTGTAACTGGCCGACCGGCCCCTTCTCTTGTTCCGCCTTTTGGCATGGTCCTATTCTCCCTCCATCATTAATTCATCAAAGCTGGCAGCGTCAATGCCCGTCAATTTCTTGAAAAACCGATATGTGCGGTAATATGTCCACCCGGATCTATACTGCATTTGTGCTGCAATCTTAACGGCCATCTTTGCATCCTTTTTGGTAACTGCCAGGTTTACTGCTTCATAAATTTTCATATCAGCTTCCCCTTAAAATGTAAATGCAATGACGATCATCCAGAACCCGGTAAACATTCCAGCGGCAATAATCATGGCCATTTCAAAGGCGCTCTTTACATCGTTTTCTACGGCATCCTCTTTCTTCTGGTTGGCCTGGCTGTATTGACTCCAGTATCCAACGGGTGTAACATTCTTCATGATAAATTCCTTTCTCAGTTTTAGGGGTTTATTGTGTTGCCCTGGGGGAAGGTTGCTGCCTCCCCCTGGGGCTTTTTTATTTATTCTTCACACTTGGCACAAATGTAATCCGGGCCGCAGTAGTCTCCGACATAAACGCCGTGTTCACAGATATCACCCGGGGTATTTCTCCAACCCTGGGGGTACTGTTCATTCAACTCTTTTTCACAGGAATCACACATCAATCTTTCTCCATGGATGCCAGTGGACCCGCAGGGGAGAAAAATTTCTTTGTATCCGTATCCCTTGGGGACAAACTGGCCGACCTTGTTTTTACATTTTGACATTTTAATTTTTCCTTTGTTTTTCAAGACATTCTTTATGGCCGAACACATCAATACATTTATGGCGTGTAAAACGTCCGGGTTTATATTCTCTTGACTCAACCAGATAATGGACATCGGCTACATGCTTAAAGCAAACTTCACAAAGCCCAAGCCTATCACTACTCTGTCCCCTGGATGTTAGCCTGTATTTATAGTTTTCAATGATTTCAAAGTGGATACCTTCAAGAATGAGCCCCGATGGTGCTGGCCTTGTCGGCAGCCCGGCAGCATCCAATACGCTGTTTTCCATGGCTGTTCTTTTTCCTATCAGCTCCGGGTGGGCTTCATTGGTCCATACACTCCTGTAATCAGCAGGGATGGAATTGTATTGTGGTCTGGTCAGTCTAATCATTATTTCCCCTCCAATTCTTTGATGATGTCCTGGGCGGTGTTGTTGTCCTGGTTCAGTGCTTTGAGTTCTTTGATAAGATCAGTCATTTTAGTATTCTCCTAACATACGTTTTCGTAGTTTCCGGAATCGTAATTCCGCATGATATCTAATTCAGAGAGGCGGCAAAGGTCTATCCGGCCCTTGATGCCCCTGGTGATATCTTCAAAGACAATGTACTGGTCAAGGTTCTTATCTTCAAAGAAGTCCATATCTTCATAAGGGGTGTTGAACTCCTGGGCCTTAATCACCTGTCCATCTTTGCTGTATCCCCGGCCTGTGTTAAATTCGATCTTTTTTCCTTTGATATCCATTGCTTATTTCTCCTTGTTGATGGGGGTTAAAATAAAATTTCTGATTTTAGTCTTGGCAATGTTGATTCTGATATTATATGTCCCGACGCCGAAATATGGGGCGAACACCGGCATTGAGTACCAGGTGCCGTTAAGTTTGAAGATCCCCTCATCCTGCCGGGTTTTATCATTGTAAAACCCGGTAATGGTCGTAATGTGCTTTCCTTCCTGATCAATAGTGTATGTGCGATTTTGGCCAGTAAATTTGATTCTGGCGTTCTTGAAGTCGATTGTTTCCATGTTTTGTGCCTCCTTAATTTTGGGTTTTTTCCTTTATTCTATAGGTTATTATGATTGATGTCAATACATTAATCAAAGGATTAGTGTTTGATAACGTATTTATTTTGATTTATTTTCCCATTAAGGAACCTTACAAGGAAAAAGAACAATGACCAGCCCGAAAGCTAAAAGAAAATTGATTGATTGGGATAGTGTTGAACCCCTGTTCAAATTGGGATCACTCTCAAACTATCAAATCTGCGCCCAATATGCAGAGGACCACAAACACTCCCAGGTGTGGAAAACTGAAATCACAGAAGGTTCAATAAGGGCCAGGGCAAAATCCAAAGGTTGGAAAAAGAATATTGCTGCCAAAGTCCAAAAAGAGATCAAGGAAAAAGTCTTACGCAACGACTTACGCAATGACAGTGACTTGCGTAAACAAAATAATTTATCAGACAAAGATATTATTGACCAGGCTGCCGAAATTGGATCGGGTGTCATCCTGCGGCACCGAAAAGAAATCAAGGCTTTGCTGGAATTTGAAGAGGCTTTTCTGATTGAGCTTGGTGCCACACCCAAGAGGGGCCAGTTTGCATCCTTTCAGGGTGATATCAGTTCTATTGAGGTTGATCTTACTTTGCCGGAGAAGGTCAAAACGCTGAAAGACCTGACTGCCGTAAGAGCCCAACGGATTGCATTGGAAAGACAGGCGTTCAATATCAAGGAAGATACTGAACCGGATGATGGGACCGGGGAGGATCGGGTTTGGATAATTAAAGGAATCCGGGCAAAGGGGCCAACTGAATAATGCCGGAAATGGAAGTTCCCGACATATTGATGCCTTTCCTGGAAATACCCAAGCGTTTCAAGATTATGATTGGCGGTCGTGGCTCCGGGAAGAGCACCACGGCTGGCGATTTCATGAGCGTGAAGGCCCAGACCGAGAAAGCCAAGATCGGTTGTTTCCGGGAATATCAAAATTCCATTGAGGATTCTGTACATGCCTTGATTGAGGAAGAAATTGAACGGCTGCAAATCCCGGGCTTTTCCATTGGCAAATCCTACATTGATCACAAGGATGGCGGACGGTTTAGGTTTCGGGGCCTTGCCAGGGGGATCGGTGGCGTTAAGTCAATGCAGGGCTTTAAATATTTTTGGGTGGAAGAGGCCCAATTTCTCAGCAAGGAATCAATTAAGATTCTTACACCCACCGTCAGGAAGGAAGGCTCTGAAATTTGGTTCACGGCAAACGTGATGTCATCCAAAGATCCTTTTTCCCAACGGTTCATAGTTCCATTCCAAAAATATTTGGATCGGGATGGGTATTACGAGGACGATATGCACCTGATTGTCGTCTGTAATTACTCTGACAATCCATGGTTTCCCGCTGTCCTGGAGCAAGAAAGGAAGCATGACTATGAAACCCTGGACCGGGCTCTATATGACCATGTGTGGGAAGGAAAATACAACGACTCCATAGAAAACTCAATTATCAAGACGGAGTGGTTTGATGCCTGTATAGATGCTCACGTAAAATTAGGCTTCAAACCCCGGGGTGCTAAGATTGTTTCCCATGATCCTTCAGACCTGGGACCAGATGATAAGGGATTGGCATTGCGGCATGGTTCGGTTTTCACTGAAGTCACAAGCCAGGCTTTTGGTGATGTCAATGACGGTTGTGATTGGGCAACTGACTTTGCCATTGAACACGGGGCGGACCATTTTGTTTGGGATGCAGATGGCCTGGGGGTTTCCCTTAAAAGGCAGATCAAAGACTCTTTTGCCGGAAAACATTGCGAATATCAAATGTTCAAGGGCTCCTGGGGAGTAGAGAACCCCGACGAGATATACGAAGATCCGGGGAAACTGGTCACAGAGGAAACAAAGCAGCACACAAACAAGGGAACATTCAAAAATAGAAGGGCTCAATACTATTGGATGCTCCGGGACCGGGTTTACCGCACATACCTTGCCGTGACCAAGGGCCAGTACATTGACCCGGACACCATGATTTCCTTTTCTTCCCAAATTAAAGACTTGCAGCAGCTACGTTCAGAGCTTTGTCGGATTCCCCGGAACCCAACCGGCAACGGCCTGATTCAGATAATGACCAAAATTGAAATGAGACGATTATTGAAAATTGAAAGCCCCAACCTGGCGGATGCGGTGATGATGTCAATGATCACACCGGAAATTAAATCAGATAATGTAGGATACAGGCCAAGACGATGACAACAATACCCGCAAGATTAAGAAAATGGGCGGCCCAGGTTGAAGAGGCACATCTTGTCTCAAAACTATGGAGATCCGAATCATGGGAAGATGAAGGAATGTACGATGGTGAACAAGCAACACCCGGAGAGATTGAAGCATACAAAAAAAAGGGTATTGAGCTTATCACGATCAACCGGACATTCCCGGCAGTAAATCTAATCCTGGGAAACCAGGCAATCAACCGGACCGAGATCACAGCCAAGGCCAGGACATCAAAGGACAGCGAAATATCCCAAACGATGTCGGAATCGGTTAAATATGTGATGGATCAGAACTCAGGATATTATTCGGTTGCAGAGGCATTTAAAAATCAGATCATCCCGGGCGTGGGTAATCTTTTTGTAGGAAAAAACAGAGATCCCCGGAAAGAAAAGGTGACGGTCTTGTATCGGGATTGGAAAGAATGCTTTTCAGATCCGTTCGCCCCCCTTTGGGCTGGTGCTGATATTTGCAGGTACAAATTTTGGCAGAAGTGGGTTGATCTGGATTCCCTTCAAGCGGCTTTCCCCGAGAAAAAGAAAGAACTGGACGGGCTATGGTCCACGTTGACAGAGAAAACCAGTGAAACCTATTCCCTGAATTTTGATGAAGCCGAAGAGGTGGAAGAATTAAGGCAGGTTGCAGCCGGTACGCCATGGATTGATGCAAAGCGGCGAAGGGTCCGGCCTGTTGAAATCTGGTATCCGAAACCAACGAACGTCCTTTTCGCCTGTTTTGAAGATGGGTCAGTAAAAGAGATTGATGAAGGCTTGGATCCCATGGAACAGATGGACATGGTTCAAGCCTCAACTGAGATCGTTAATGCGACTGTCCCCAAAATGTTTAACGCTGTTTTCTGTTCAACCGTCATACTGAAAGATGAAACACCTTCAGACCTGGGACATGATGAATACCCCTTTGTTCCTTTTGTCGGCTATATTGATCGAAATGGGTTCCCTTATGGGGTGCCAAGGCAAATCCGGGGCCAAGACAAAGAAGTAAATAAACGCCGGTCTATGGCATTGGCTTTGATGAATACCAGGCGGATAACGGCAGAGGAAGGCGTGGCAGATAAGCCCAAAGACCTGGACAACATCCATAAAGAGGCCAATGCCCTTGATGGTATGGTGATTGTCAAGAATGGGACCATTAATCGTATCAAGATCGAAGAAAATACGGAACTGGCAGTTTCACAGATTGGCATTTTGGGCCAGTCCGAAAAAGAGATTCAGGAAATTTCCGGGGCCAATGGTGAAGCCACTGGTTATCAAACCAATGTAACCAGCCGGGTTGGATTGGACAAAAAAGAACAGCAATCCGGTGTGATGACGGCACCCCTTTTCGATAATTTGAGAAGGTCAATCAAAATGGTTGGTGAAAGGATAACTGCCGGTATCCAAAAAGAATGGACCCATCCCAAGATTTTGAGGGTAACAGACCGATTGACCGGTGCTGATAAATTCTTGGAGATCAACCAACGACTTGAGGATGGTGGCGTCAAGAACAATATCACCCAGGGCCGCTTTGACATGATTGTGACGGACTCCCCCAAATCGGATACCGTCAGGGAAAAGAATATGAACTTGATCATTGAATGGGTAAAGAAGTCTCCCCCGGAAGTCATTCCCCATCTTATGAATATTGCTTTTGAAATGGCGGACCTGCCCAACAAAGAGCAATTCCTTGAAAAAATTAAACCGTTACTTGGCTATGATCCCCTTGAAGAAGAGATGGATGCAGAAACCAGAAAACAAAAATTGATTGAGCAGCTTGAAGCGGAGAAGGAAGCCCAGGCGAAACAGGCAGAGCTTCAGGAGGAAGATATTATGTTGGAACTCAACAAGAAACGCCTGGAAAATGCCGAGATTGAGGCAAAAATTCAAGAGATCATGGCAAAAACTAAAAAGACTGAGGTTGATACACGGATAAATGCAGCCGAGGCGGAAATTGAGCAAGACAACCATGAAATGGAAAAGACATCATGGATGTTGGATTCAACCGAGAAGGGGCTTGATATTGGCGGGAAGATGGCCGGAACAGCGGAACAAAGTGAATAAATCAAATAAAGGAGAGGTGTGATGGGTATCGAAAATTTTAGTTTTAAGCAGTACCAGGAAGAATATCAGGTTGAGATTAACAAGATCGTCTTTGTGGTTTCCGGGACATTCATGGGGCAGCCATTTAAGGAAAGACTTTTGAAACCAGATACAATGGAAGGCTACAGCAAAGACGGCATCCTGGGGGAAATTGCGGAGATTGTCCGGGAAAAGTTTGCGGTTGAAAACGGCCCCCTGGATCAAGCCGCTTTGGATGGCATGGAAGCGGCAAAGAGATTGATTGATACCGCACAGAGGTTGGTTGATACCTTGGGGTTGGATGAATCAATCGGATATTTTGTGGTGACTTTAAGATGTAAACATAAATATGCCACGGGCCATAACACTGAATGCCCGATGTGTGGAGAAATTGTATAATGAAACAGAGCAGAGTACGGGACTTGTCCAAATCAGAGGAAAGGCGTTTTGATATCCAGACTGAAAAACATTTTCGGAGCCAAAGGGAAGTACCCCCAGGGCGGGATTATCGGTGGAACACATACCGATTTGAGGACCATGGCAAGAAAGGGGACCGGCCAGCGGATAAATTTAAGGCAAATTTTGACAGCATCTTTCCCAATGCCCCGGGTGCAGGAATATAAAAATCAAATACTAATTGATCGGCAAGGCTTTTTTTGGATGCAGAAGAGAAAAGATTAATGTACAAATAGAGTCACTTTTTTTTTGTATTCTTGTTACCCAAAAGGGAACCTTTGAGGGAATAAGAGTTTTTAATCCGCTTCCGGCAGCGTTACAGCCGTGTAAACCAAACATTCGGGTAGCTGGTCCGTTAATCAGCAAGGAGAAGCAGATGTCAGGAGAGGCAACACAAGCAGAAATAAACGATGCAAGCGAAATTATCATGGAAGGCAGTGACACATCAAACGATACGGGCGCAGAAGAGAACGATAGCCTGTTTGGTGAGGCAGTACCAGATATCAAAGATCCCCGTGACGTAGAAGACCCCGGCGCCGTCGCAGCCGTTAAGGATGAAGAAGATATCAATGATGCTGATAAAACGTCACAGGTTGATGATGTTGACCCGGATAAAGAGAAAAAACCGGAAGTAAATACCGCTGAACCCGATGAAGTTACTAAGTTGACGGAGCATAAGGGGAACCTTGAAAAAGCGTTGACTGAATCCCGGGCAAAGAACAAATCTCTTCAATTCATAATTGATCAACAGAAAAACCAACCACCCCCCAATGTGGATGCCACCACGAAGGTAGATCCGGATTTTAAGGTTCTATCCAAGGATGAGTTTGAAGAGTTGAAAGGCGAGAGTGCTGTTGATGCCCTTCAATATATGCACGATTTGACCGAACATAAAGAAGCCCTGGCAGAACAATCCAGGGTTGATAATCAGGCAGCACAGGCCAAGTCTTTAGAGGACACCCTTGTTGCAGAAAGCATGGAAGCGATTTCCATTGCAGTGCCTGGTGTTTATGACGATGAGGCGGTTGGTCAGAAATTGACCGATTACGCAGTAGAACAGGGCTTTGATAACGATTCCCTGGCCGTTCTCTCAAATCCGGCAACCATGGTCCTTCTTCCTGGTTCAAACGCCCCCGTACCCCTTGGGAAAACGGCGGTGGATTTCGTTAAATTTTGCAACAGTTCAATGGCTGGATCCAATGACACTGAACTCCGGGCAGAAATTACCAAAGAAGTAACGGCTACAGTGACCAAAGAATTATTAAGTAAATTTAAAAACAATCCCACGGGTATAGGACTTGACGAAGTGGCGGCGGCTGGTTCCGGTTCACCATCGGTTTTTATTGCAAAGACCGAGAATGAGCTACGAGCCATGTCACCCCAGGCACGTGAGGACTATTACCAGGGGAGATAAGAGGTGTAACAAATGAGTGAAACCGAATTTGCGCTAAATTCCAGTTTAGCGAGACAGGTATGGGAACCGAGCCTGGCGATTGAAGCCGAGGACCAGCAGTATTTTAAAAAATTCATGGGTACTGGTAAAAACAGTATCATCAAGGTGCAGCATTGATGGGACCACTGCTATCAGAATAATCTATAGATTAGGGTACTAGTAGCTACTCATGCAAGAACCTTTCTCGTACTCGCTTTTGCTTCTCCTCCATCTCGACTGACAAAGTATGTGGAGCTCGAGGCATGGCGTCCCATTCTTCTGCTACTCTCTGCTTCACAGTGTCAAAATCAGGCCATGTGTGTTGGATTGGTTTCTTGTCATAGACCACATGGAGCAAATTGTCCTGAGGGTCGACAGAGGTGGCTGGGAAGACGGTGGGGATACCATCCACCAGAGTGACAGCTAGTTCTCCTGGAAGACTTGTTTTAGATGTGTCGTTGACTGGGAACTTCATGACATCTACGGACTTGCCATCTGTATAGGTGATGTGACAGAGTTTGACAGCCATGCTTAAAGAATCCCTGTTGACCTTTTGTAACAGACCTCCACCCATACCAAAAGCGATATTCTGGGCGCTGTATCCCTCGGCAAGAGCGTGCCGTAAAATATCTGCAATGACAGGTGAACTGATGCCATCTCCTTGGATGACACCGACGCCTTTGGTGACCTTGTATCCTTTGGTATTCACGGTGACGCCGAAGGTTTTCTCTGCTGCTCTCAAAGCAGCTAGAACAGAGTCAGTTGGGTCGCCAGAATCAGGGCGTAAAACCCAGTATCCACCAGACTCAATCATCTGGGCTGATACTGCTGGAACAACAGTGTCCAGTGCTTTTTGATAGTTGTACGAATCCATCACGGTCGCAAAGAGACCACTGCCGAACTTTTGAATCATGTTTTCTACAGCTTCCCGCTCTGTCGGCCATGCCGTCATGACACTGTGCTCTGTGGCTGGTATGCTCATGCCAACCGGTTTTCCTGAATTCAATGCAAACTGGGCATAATACGCAGCTGACAGGGTATCCGTTCCGTCGAAATTTAGTAAATGTGCTACTCCACCAAGAACGCTCTGTTCCATACACGTGCATCCGCGGAATCCAAAGTCGTGCAGTCTGGATGCAAGAAGAGGAGAATCTTTTCCCTCATCAACCGACGCCTCAAACGCATCTGCAATGATATCCTTTGCTCGGCGAGATAATGTTGCAACTGTGACTGGATACCAAGATTGTACTAACAAAGTCTCTAGAAACGTACAAAGAGGCGCATACTCGCCTTCTGCTGTGATTTGAAATACTCGAACATGGGGTGCAATG
>PJEL010005283.1_pt1 | contig 10439 bp, 6 predicted proteins | sample 1853271 | NCBI WGS metagenome assembly PJEL01 (sample SAMN08108733, study PRJNA415343) | Invertebrate metagenome, whole genome shotgun sequencing project. | host: Globobulimina | place: Sweden: Gullmar Fjord | collected 2015-08 | reverse complement strand
CAGCTCGGCAACTACTTCCCGAGCCTGGACGAGTACGCGCACTACTTCTGTCTGGACGACGAGGTGCTCAAGGGCGCGAAGGACGACGTGATCATCCTGCATCCCGGGCCGATCAACCGCGGCATCGAGATCTCGAGCGAAGTGGCCGACGGCCGCTACTCGGTAATCATGGGGCAGGTCGCCAACGGGCTGGCGCTGCGCATGGCCGTTCTCTATCAGCTCATCGTGCCGGGCGCCGACGGCATCCGCGGGAGCGAGCTGGGCGAGCCGATGTTGACGACGGCGACCGGCGGATGAAGGGCGAGCGAAATCGATGAGCGAAACACACACAACGGTGATCCGCGGCGGCCATGTCGTCTGTCCGGCCTCGGGGCACGACGGCCCCGGCGACGTCGTCTTCAGCGGCGAGGCGATCCAAGCGATCGAGCCCGCCGGCGCGGCTGCGACCGAGGGGGCCGACGTCATCGAAGCTAGCGGCTGCATCGTCGCGCCGGGCTTCATCGACATGCACGTGCACCTGCGCGAGCCCGGCTACGAATACAAAGAGACCGTCGCGACGGGAACGCGCGCCGCCGTGATCGGCGGGGTGACCTCGGTGGCCTGCATGGCCAACACCGACCCCGTGAACGACAACGCCGCGGTGACCAAATACATCCTGGGTAAAGGCTCGGAAGCCGCACAGGCGAACGTCTTTCCCATCGGAGCGGTGTCGGTCGGCCTCGGCGGCACGAGGTTGGCCGAGTTCGGCGAGATGTTCGAGGCCGGCATCGTGGCGGTGTCCGACGACGGGATGCCGGTGATGGACAGCGCTCTGATGCGCCACGCGCTCGAGTACGCGGGCATGTTCGGGATTCCGGTCATCGCCCACGAAGAAGACTGCGCGCTGTGCGCCGACGGTGTGATGAACGAAGGCGCGATGGCCGTTCGCCTCGGCCTTCGCGGGATGCCCTCTGCGGGTGAGTCGGTGATGGTCGCACGCGATATCGAACTGGTGCGTGCTACCGGAGGCCACCTTCACGTGGCGCACATCTCGTGCGCGGAAGCGGTCGAGATGGTCCGGCGCGCCAAAGCCGAAGGACTGCCGGTGACCGCCGAGGCCGCGCCGCATCACTTCACGCTGGATGACCGGGCGGTGGACGGCTACAACACCTACGCGAAGATGAAGCCGCCGCTGCGCGGACCGGCCGACGTCGAGGCGGTGATCGGCGGTATCGCCGACGGCACCATCGACGCGATCGCGACCGATCACGCGCCCCATCACCGCGACGAGAAAGTTTGCGAGTTCGACGTCGCGGCCTTCGGCATCGTCGGTCTGGAGACGATGCTGCCGCTTTCTCTCGATCTCGTTCACCGCGGCTTGGTTTCCATGTCGCGCATCGTCGATGCCATGAGCAGCGCACCGGCGCGCATTCTCGGACTGGACCGCGGGCGGCTGGCGCCGGGCGCTCCGGCCGACATCGTCGTTTTCGACCCCGATCGCGAGTGGACCGTGCGTGCGGCCGGCCTCGCGTCGAAGAGCAAAAACACCCCGTTCGACGGCCGGTCGGTACGCGGAAAAGCAGTGCGGACGATCAAGGGCGGTCGGACGCTGTGGGAGGATCTGGCGTGAAAGCCATATTGGCGCTGGCCGACGGGCGCGTGTTCGTTGGGGAGGCCTTCGGGGCCGAAGGCCGAGTGGGTGGCGAGGTCGTCTTCAACACCTCGATGACCGGCTATCAAGAGATCCTGACCGACCCTTCCTATGAAGGTCAGTTGGTCTGCATGACGTATCCGGAGATCGGCAACGTCGGCGTCAACCTTGAGGACGTCGAGAGCCGGCGACCGTTCGTCGGTGGCTTCATCGTCAAAGAGTACTGGGACGTGCCGAGCAACTGGCGTGCCCGCCGTAGCCTCGGCGACTACATGCGAGAGCACGGCATCGTGGGCATCCAGGCGATCGATACGCGATCTCTCGTGCGCCACATCCGCGACCACGGGGCCCAGCAGGCCGTGTTGGCCACGGGCGACGTCGATCCCGACGAGTTGGTGAGAGAAGCCGCGTTGCGCCCCTCGCTTGCCGGGCAAGACTTGGCCAGCGTCGTTTCGGTCGCCGAGCCGTATCGCTGGAACGGCAGCGAGTGGGAACTCGGGCGTGGCTATACCGATGTAGAAGGCGAGGGCCCGCTGGTCGCCGCACTCGACTTCGGGCTCAAATGGAACATCGCACGCTGCTTGGCGGATCTCGGCTGCCGTGTGGTCGTGCTCGGCGCCGATACCACCGTAGAGCAGGTGCGCGCCCTGGAGCCCGACGGCGTCTTTCTCTCCAACGGACCGGGCGACCCGGACGCCGTCGTGGGGGCCGTCGAGTTGGTCGGTGCGCTCGCACGGGAATACCCGACGTTCGGCATCTGTTTGGGCCACCAGATCCTGTCCCTCGCGCTCGGCGCCAAGACCTACAAGATGGGTTTCGGCCATCACGGCGGCAATCAGCCGGTGATCGATGTCGAAACCAGAGTGGTGGAGATCACCTCGCAGAACCACGGCTTCGCGGTCGATGCAGAGAGCCTGCCGAGCGAGGTTCGCGTGAGTCACATCAACCTGAACGATCGCACGGTGGAAGGCATCGCCCATCGCGAACTTCCCGTGTTCTCCGTTCAGTATCATCCGGAAGCTTCGCCGGGGCCGCACGACGCTTCGCCGCATTTTCGGCGTTTTCTCGATTCGATGAAGAGTCGCTCCGCCTCCGGCGCCGAGCGACAGTTGACCGTGTGCTCCGACAGCGCACCTGGAGCGTGACCCGTGCCGCGTCGCGATGACATTCACTCGATCATGATCGTCGGCGCCGGGCCGATCGTCATCGGCCAAGCCTGCGAGTTCGACTACTCGGGCACGCAAGCGTGCAAGGCGCTCAAGGAAGAGGGCTACCGGGTCATCCTGGTCAACTCGAATCCCGCCACGATCATGACCGATCCCGACTTTGCCGATCGGACCTACGTGGAGCCGCTCACGGTCGAAACGCTCGCTGCCATCGTCGAGCGCGAGCGCCCCGATGCGTTGCTGCCGACGATGGGCGGGCAGACCGCGCTCAACCTGACCATTGCCCTGTGCGAATCCGGGGTGCTCGAGCGTTTCGGCGTGGAGTTGATCGGCGCCGATCTGGCCGCGATCAAGAAGGCCGAGGATCGCGATCTGTTCAAGAACGCGATGCAGAGCATCGGCCTGGACCTTCCGCGCAGCTCTTACATCCACTCGATAGAAGAAGGCATGCAGGCGCTCACGGACATCGGTCTTCCGCTGATCATCCGGCCCTCACGCACATTGGGCGGGTCGGGCGCGAACATCGCGAAGACGGCAGAGGAATACGAGGAATACCTGGCTTGGGCGCTCGAGCTGTCTCCGGTGAGCGAAGCGCTGATCGAAGAATCGATCGAAGGCTGGAAAGAGTTCGAACTCGAGCTGATGCGCGACCGCAAGGACAACGTCGTCATCATCTGCTCGATCGAGAATTTCGACGCGATGGGCGTGCATACGGGCGACAGCATCACCGTCGCGCCCGCACAGACGCTCACCGACAAAGAGTACCAGATCATGCGCGATGCGGGTCTCGCGATCATTCGTGAGATCGGTGTCGATACCGGGGGGTCGAACATCCAGTTCGGTGTGCATCCCGACGACGGCCGCTTGGTCATCATCGAGATGAACCCCCGTGTATCGCGAAGCTCGGCGCTCGCGTCGAAGGCCACGGGTTTTCCCATCGCGAAGATCGCGGCCAAGCTCGCGGTCGGCTACACGCTCGACGAGATTCCCAACGACATTACGCGCGAGACGCCCGCTTCGTTCGAGCCGACCATCGACTACGTCGTCACCAAGATTCCGCGCTTCACGTTCGAGAAGTTCAAAGGCGCCGAAGACCGGCTGACCTCGCAGATGAAGTCTGTCGGAGAGGCCATGGCCATCGGCCGGACTTTCAAAGAGAGCCTGCAAAAAGCCATGCGCTCGCTCGAAATCGGCAGCTTCGGCTTCGAGCCGCCGATGGACGCACCCGAGGACGACGTAGCGTTCGATCTGCGCGTCTCGACCGCTGCGTCCGACCGCCTGTGGTACTTGGGCGAAGCGTTTCGGCGCGGCTACAGCATCGAGCGCGTGTTTGAGCTGTCCAAGGTCGACCCTTGGTTTCTCTTGAACGTCTGCCAGATCATCGAGTTCGAGCAGCGGCTCGCCGATGCCGGAGGCATCGATGAACTCGACACCGACACGCTCAGGCGCGCGAAAGAGTACGGGTTCTCCGACCGCCGCTTGTCCGACTTGCTCGGCGCTCACGAGGACGACGTTCGTGGCCGTCGCATCGTCGAAGGGGTCGTGCCGGTTTACAAGACCGTAGACACCTGCGCCGCGGAGTTCGAAGCCTACACCCCGTATCTCTACTCGACCTACGAGCTGGAGGACGAGGCGCCTCCGACCGATTGTAAGAAGATCGTCATCCTAGGCGGTGGGCCCAATCGCATCGGGCAGGGCATCGAGTTCGACTACTGCTGCGTGCACGCTTCGTTCGCCCTGAAGGACGCGGGTTACGAGACCATCATGGTCAACTGTAACCCGGAGACCGTATCGACCGACTACGACACGTCCGACCGGCTCTACTTCGAGCCGCTCACGCTCGAGGACGTGCTCGCCGTCACGCGTCGTGAGCAGCCCGACGGGGTGATCGTGCAGTTCGGTGGCCAGACCCCGCTCAAGCTCGCCAAAGCGCTCGAGGAGGAAGGCGTGCCGATCATCGGCACCTCGCCCGAAGCCATCGATCGGGCCGAGGACCGCGAGCGTTTCATCGAGGTGCTGAACAAGCTCGAACTCAAGCAGCCGCCGAGCGGCACCGCGCGCACCGTGGCTCAGGCCGAAGCGGTGGTGGCGAAGCTCGGATTGCCGGTGCTGGTGCGCCCGTCTTACGTACTCGGCGGTCGCGCAATGGAGATCGTGCACGAGGAGGCGCGCCTGGTGAGCTACATGGAAAACGCCATCCGTAGCTCGCCGGATCACCCGGTGCTCATCGACAAGTTCTTGGACCATGCCATCGAAGTCGATGTGGACGCCATCTGTGACGGCAACCGCGTCGTGATCGGTGGCATCATGGAGCACATCGAGCAGGCCGGCGTGCATTCGGGCGACAGCGCTTGCTCGATCCCGCCCTCGTCGCTCGGTGCTTCCGTGCTCGACGACATCCGCCGGCAGACGGTGGCGATGGCGCTCGAACTCGAAGTACGCGGCCTCATGAACGTGCAGTACGCCGTGGTCGGTGAAGACATCTACGTTCTGGAGGTGAATCCGCGCGCCTCACGTACGGTGCCCTTCGTATCCAAGGCGATCGGGGTGCCGTTGGCCAAGATCGCCGCTCGCGTGATGGCCGGCGAAACCCTCGACGAGCTGGGTTTCACCGAAGAAATCGTGCCCGAACACACGTCGGTAAAGGAAGCCGTGCTGCCGTTCCTCAAGTTCCCGAACGTCGATACGCTGCTCGGCCCGGAGATGAAGTCCACCGGCGAGGTCATGGGCATCGACGATCGCTTCGGCATGGCTTTCTACAAAGCCGAAGTCGCGGCCGGCAACTCGTTGCCGAGTGGCGGTACGGCGCTCGTGAGCCTGCGTGAAGAAGACAAGGAGACGGCCGAGCTGCTCGCCCGCCGCCTCTCGGAAGCCGGAATGTCGCTGATGGCGACGACCGGCACGGCCGACTTGCTCGAGGCCGCCGGGCTCACGTGCGAGCGCGTGAACAAAGTGTTCGAGGGCTCTCCGCACACGGTCGACGCCGTGCGCGGGGGCGCCGTCGCGCTGGTGATCAACACTTCGAGCACGCCGCAGAGCATTAAAGACTCTTACTCGCTGCGCCGCGCGGCGCTCGAGAGCGCGACTCCGTACTTCACGACGATGGCCGGCGCTCAGGCTGCGGCCGAGGGCATGGTGTTGCTCAAGGAGGGCCCGGCGAGCGTGCGCGCGTTGCAGGACTTTCATCCCGTCGCGGGCGCCGAGAACGAGGGCTGAGGCGCCGAGCCGCGCCGAGCGCATGGACCGGCACGATCGCGTTCAGTTTTTGAAGGGAGTCGGCCCACGGCGGGCCGAACTCCTGGAGAAGTCGGGCATCGCGGTGATCGAGGACCTCCTCTATCACCTGCCGTTTCGCTACGAAGACCGCCGCTCGGTCGTTACCGTCGGCGAGGCGAGAACCGGCGAAGACGTCAATCTGGTCGGAACCATCGGTGGTGTGACCGAGCACCGTCGGCGCGGGCGCCGTGGCTCGATCCTGCGGGCTGTGTTCGAGGACGGCGGCGGCATCGTTCAACTCGTCTGGTTCCACCAAGCCGCTTACTTTCGTGACCGCTTGGCGGGTGGGGGCCAATGGCTCGTTCACGGCCGTTTCGAGACGGCGCCTCGCGGTGGGCGTCAGATCGTCCACCCGGAGATCGAGGCCTTGCCCGAGGGCAAGACGATCGCCGACATCGCGCGCATTCTTCCCGTCTACCAAAAGCCGACCGACATCCCCGTGGCTGCCATGCGCACGATGGTGGAACGTGCCGTCGAAGGCTGCGCGGACGCGGCGGTCAGCGTCGTTCCCGAAGAAGTGCGCCTCCGTGTGGGGCTTGCACCGACGGCCGAGGCCCTTCGTTACGTGCACCGGCCGCCGACGACGAGCGATGTCGCGGCGCTGGCCGAGTCGCGTACCGAAGCCCATCGCACGCTGATTTTCGAGGAGTTGTTCACGCTTCAGGTGGGTATGAGCCTCAGGCGCGCGGCCCGCGAGCGCGAGCAGGGCATCGCGATGGCAAGGGCCGACGACAGCGTCGAGGAGTTCTTCGCCGCCTTGCCGTTCGAGCCGACCGGCGCTCAGCGCCGCGTGGTCGATGAGATCGCCGAAGACATGGCCAGGCCGCGCCCCATGAACCGCCTGGTGCATGGAGACGTAGGAAGCGGCAAGACGGTCGTCGCGTTTGCCGCTGCCGTGCAAGCCATCGCCGCCGGACGCCAAGTGGCGGTGATGGCGCCGACCGAGCTGCTCGCCGACCAACACTTCGCGACCATGCAAGTCTGGTCCAAAGAAGCCGGGTTCAGCATTCATCGGCTCACCGGCAGCATGCGCTCGAAGGAAGCCGCGGCGATCCGCCGCGCCACGGCTGCAGGACGCGTCGATATCGTCGTCGGCACGCACGCGCTCGTAGCCGTGACCTCAGTGCGTGCCGCCGACACCGACGACGCGCAGTATTCGCTCGCCGGCGTCGAGCCGAGCGACGCGCGTAAGCCCCGCTTGGAGTTCGCCAACCTAGGGCTCGCGATCGTGGACGAACAGCACCGCTTTGGCGTCGAGCAACGTAAGGCGCTCAAGATGCGCGAGGGGGGTCAGGTGGATTCGCTGTTGTTGTCGGCCACACCGATTCCTCGCACGCTTTCGCTCACGCTCTACGGCGACATCGACGTTTCGTTTCTCGACGAGCTTCCGGCCGGGCGGCGTCCGATCACGACGAAAGTGTTCCGCACGCGCTCTAACGCCAAGCTCCACGAGCGCATGGCGGCCGCCATGCAGGAGGGGCGGCAGTGCTATGTCGTCTATCCGCTGGTGGAAGAGTCCGAGAAGATGGATCTGGCCGATGCGACCACGATGGCCGATCAACTGGCCGCCGGTCCGTTCGCCGAGTTCACCGTGGGGCTGATTCACGGCCGCATGAAGGCTTCGGAGAAAGACTCGATCATGCGGCGTTTCAAAGCCGGAGAGATCCATTGCCTGGTGGCGACCACCGTCATCGAGGTCGGCATCGACGTGCCCAACGCGACCATCATGGTGGTCGAGCACGCCGAGCGCTTCGGGCTGGCGCAACTCCATCAACTGCGCGGCAGGGTGGGGCGCGGCTCGGAGGATTCCTTCTGCTGCTTGGTTGCCGACGAGGGGCAGGGTCGTGACGCGTTCGAACGCCTGGGCGTGATGGAAAGGACCAGCGACGGCTTCGAGATCGCCGAAGCCGATCTGAAGCTGCGCGGCCCGGGCGAATACCTCGGCACCAAGCAGTCCGGCGCGCCGGCTTTTCGCGCCGCCAACCTGGTGCGAGACGGCGAGCTGCTCTCGGTCGCGCGCGAGGAAGCCCTGGCGTGGCTCGGCCGCGACCCGCGTCTCGTCCAGCCGGAGTCGCGGGAACTCCGCACGGCGATCGAAGGGCGCTGGTCGGCTCATCTCGATCTCGCCGAGGTCGGGTGATGCGCTGGGTGGTTGCAACAGGCCGCGACCTCTGGGCGCGATGGCCCCTATGCCAGGTCCGATGCCAGGTTCGATGCTAGGCCCGACCAGAGCGCGCTCCGTTCTCATCTGTCTGTCCGCGTTCTTGTGCGTTTTCGCTCAGGCGCCGACCGTCGCTTTGGCCGAAGATCCTCCGGCCGAGACCGTCGCGGCGGCCTCCGCTTCGCTTTCCCACATCGAGACGCTTCCGTCGCCCGCGGGTCGTCACTGGGTGTGGGTCACCGATTTCGTTTTTCGCCATAGCATCTTGTTCGACGCCGACAGCGGCCGCGTGCTCGGCATGATCGACTCGGCCGGACCGCTCACGACGAAACCGCCGTACCTCGGTCTGGCCAGAGGCGAGATCTATTCGGTGGACTCGGTGCGCACCCGCGCTTACCGCGGCGAGCGCACCGATCTCGTGACGATCTTCGACGCCTCGACCCTGAACGTGAGCGGCGAAGTCGTCGTGCCGCCGCGAACCGCCGATACCGGGCAGACGATCGCGCTGGCCGCCGTGCTCGACGGTGCTCGGTTCGTGGTGCTGGCCAACCAGATTCCCGGATCTTCGGTCACCGTGATCGATCTGCAGAAGCGAGAGGTCACCGCGGAGATCCAGACAGCCGGTTGTTCGGGCGTGTACGCGACGGGGCCGACTTCGTTCGCGACCGTCTGCGGCGACGGCACCGTCCTGGGCATCATGCTCGATGCCAACGGTATGGAATCCGAGTCCGCCGGTACGCAGTCGTTCTTCAGTTCGGTGGACGATCCAGTGACGCTCTCGGCCGTTCGCACGGGCTCCGACTGGCTGTTCGTTTCGTTCGAGGGCTTCGTGCACTCGGTGAGTTTCAAGGACGGGCGTCCGAAGGTCGCCGATCGCTGGTCGCTGTTCGATGAAGAAGAGCGCGCGGCTTCATGGCGTATCGGTGGGTTCCAGCACCTCGCTTTGCATCGCGCGGAAGGCCGTTTGTACTCGCTCGTGCACATCGGTGGCGCGGGAAGTCACAAAGACCCCGGCACGGAGATCTGGGTCTATGACATCGCGACCCACGAACGGGTCGCGCGCTTCGACGCGCCTGGTACGCTGCCCGCGTTCTTGCGTCCGTATGCCGACCTGGAGCCGGACAGCTTCGCCTACAAGGTGCTGGGTTGGCTACTGCCGAACGCCGGCGTGCACAGCATCGCGGTCACTCAGGACGACGAGCCCGTGCTGCTGGCGCGCCACGGCGACATCGGCGCCGTGGCCGTGCTGGATGCGCACACGGGCGACCGTCTTCGTGACCTCGACGAAGCCGGCATCGCCGGCCGTGTACTGACGGTGCACGAATGATCGATCCGCTCGTCCATCTGCTGTGCCGCGCCGGGATCGCGCTCTTGTTCGCCACGGCCTCGGCGCACAAGCTGCGAGATCTCCGCGGTTTCGAAGCGGTGCTCGACGGTTACGCGCTCCTTCCCGAGCGTTTGCCCGAGCGTTTGCTCGGCCTTCTCGCACGTAGCGTCGCGGCGTTCGAAGTGTTCGTTGCGGTCGGCCTGCTCAATGAGCCGACCCATCGGGTGGCGGCCTTCGCCGCCGTCGCACTGCTGAGTCTGTACGGTGTCGCCATCTCGGTGAATCTCCTGCGCGGACGTCGTGACATCGACTGCGGCTGTGGCGGCCCAGTGTCCGATAAGGGCCTTCGTTGGTCGCTGGTCGCGCGCAACGCTCTTCTCGTCGCGGTCGCCGGAACGTCGCTCTTCCCGGTGGGTGCGCGGACTCTCGGGATTCTTGATGCGATGACGTTCTCCGGCGCAATCATGGTTGCGGCACTGGTGTGGATTTCGGCCGCCGCCTTGGGCGCGATCGGTGCGCCCGCGCGAGGGCGCTTGTGATCGAAGTGTCGAGCGAAGCGCTTCTCGTCTCCAACGCGATCCTTTGGGTGCTCGTGGTCGCGCTCTCCCTCGTGGTCGCGGCGCTGGTGCGCCAGGTGGGTGTCCTGCACGAACGCGTCCGGCCGGCCGGCGCGCTGATGGCACGTAGCGGGCCGGAGGTCGGCGGGCCGTCTCCGGTACTCGTTGTCGATGACATCGCCGGGCGCCCGGTCTCTGTCGGCGGCGTTGCCGACGCCGGCATGCTGCTGTTCTTCGTCTCGCCGACTTGTCCGGTGTGCAAGGAACTCCTTCCGTTCGTGCGCCGGATCGCAGCCGCCGAAGACCCCGGTCTTCGCATCGT
>PJEL010005282.1_pt1 | contig 10441 bp, 7 predicted proteins | sample 1853271 | NCBI WGS metagenome assembly PJEL01 (sample SAMN08108733, study PRJNA415343) | Invertebrate metagenome, whole genome shotgun sequencing project. | host: Globobulimina | place: Sweden: Gullmar Fjord | collected 2015-08 | reverse complement strand
TAAAAAGCCTTTAAAGTCATCCCAAGAGCCAGTGAAAAAATGCATGAGTGCAAGTGTACTGTGTGCAAAAACTGTCACTTCTACATTTTCACCTACGGGTGATTTATGGCGCTTGTGGAGCTTCAAACAATCTTTGTATTTTGAAATTTCAACTAACCAAGGTGAAAATTTTTCCAAGCCGATAAAAGTAGCCATTGCTGCTGAAAGAATTTCTTCACGTAATGAAAATCGCCCAAAAATAGCATTCGATAATCATCAAGGAGTTTATCTTTCTTGGGCTAGCCCACGAGAGAAAAAGTATACCGCCGATGTACGTTTTAGTTATTCAGCAGATTATGGCAAAACCTTCTCAAAACCAATTACCGTGAATAACGACAACTTATTAACTGGCCACAGTTTTAACGAAATGTTAGTAACAGCCAATGGTGATATTAGCATTGTTTGGCTAGATGGCCGCCATGCGTATCAGCTTAGAAAACAAGGTAAAAAAACCAACGGCTCTGCACTTTATTTGGCACAAGCAAATTTTCGTAACAATAGAGAAGCGAAATTTACCAATGCTCAGTTAGCAAACAATACTTGTGTTTGTTGCCGTATCGCCATGAACTTTAACCAACAAGGCGAGTTAGCCATTTTATGGCGACATATTTACGGTGACAATATTCGTGAGTTTGCCTTAACTACGCTTAAAAAAGAGCAGAAAACTGCGCCCGATGTTATTCAGGTGAGTCACGATCACTGGAAAATTAATGGCTGTCCTCATCAAGGAGGAGGCATTAGTATCGATCAAAATAATCGTTACCACTTGGTCTGGTTTAATCAAGGCGATAATGGCAAAGGTATATTCTATGCCTATTCTGATAATGAAGGGAAAACACTTTCTAAGCCAATTTCTGTCGGTAAGTTAAAGGAACAAGCGGCTCACCCACATGTTAGTCAAAGTGGTAGCGTAGTCGATATTATTTGGACACAATACAATGGCCAAGAGCACCAACTTTGGCATCAGCGCTCAACAGATTTGGGCAAAACCTTTGCGCAAGCATCAATAATAGCCAGCGCGCAATCTGGCTCAGACCGACCTTTCATTATTAAGCACAACAACGTGCTATATGTTTCTTGGCAAAGACCCAATCAAGGGCATTGGATCAAAGCATTATGAGCAAATACCTACTAAATATTGCTTTCATTATGGTGATGTTATGTTGCTCTGCACTAAGTCATGCCGAGCAACAACCATTTAGCCAAACAACCTTTGAGCAATTAAAAATTCAACACCAGGGCAAAAAGTGGTTAATGGTTCTTTGGTCGGTTGATTGTCCTGCTTGTTTTAAAGAGCTTGCTTTGATTAAGAGTTTCGAACAAGAAAACCTTAATTTAGTGATCGTTAATGCCGATGATAGCGATGAAGTAACAAACGAACGTCACAAAGTAGTGCAACAGTATCAACTGGATAGATATCAAAATTATTTTTTTGCTGATAACACCGGCGATCAAATGCGTTATGTTATTGACCCAAGTTGGTACGGTGAATTACCGCGCAGTTACTTTGTTGATGAAACTGGAAAGTTTTTTGGCAAAAGTGGTTTGATAGCACCTGAGCATATTAAAACTTGGCTAGGTATCCCTTAGTTTCTCTCTACTAAACAGGTCTAAAACAGCCAAAACCTAACCCTTTACAGAAACTAAAAGTGCTTAATAAACTTACCTTTCTTATAATAAAATGCAATAAATTGCCCAAGTGACAATGTGCTAAATCGACTAGAAACACTGCTACCATTGACGTTGGGCATAGTTAACTTGGACAATATAATATTCATTAATTTTTACAAATTTTTACTATGCAATCTCAATCTATGACTATAATCAAATAAATGTCGGGCTCGGTTTACCCGCCATTAATACCTTCAGTATTTTTTAACAAAGGCTCTATAGCACGTATTTGACTTACGATGGAAAGGTTGAAAATAGTATGGATAACTTCAAAGATTTAAACGTCTTAATATGCGACGATTCAATCACAAACGCATTAATTCTCACCAATTTAGTCGAGCAAGAGGTTACTACAAATGTCATTACTCTTACTGATCCTCGTAAGATTATGCCCATATTAGATAAACAGAATGTAGATATTATTTTACTAGACCTTGAAATGCCGCACTTAAGTGGCTTTGACGTGATGAAAAAAGTACGAGAAATATATCAACCTGAGCAATTACCTATTTTAGTCATCACTGGCGTCGAAGGCGTTGCAACAAGAAATAAAGCATTAACAAGTGGTGCAAATGATTTTCTAAATAAACCTTTCGATTTTATTGAAGTAACTCTACGCCTTAAAAACCTTTTAATGATTAGAAACAGTTACATTATCCACCATAAGAATAATGAAATTTTAGAAAAAAAAGTGCAATCTCGCACCAAAGAACTCAATGAATTAAACAATGGTTTAATTTATAGCCTTGCACTTGCCGGCGAGCTTAAAGATGACGAAACAGGGAAGCATGTTCTACGGGTAGGAAAATATTCACGCATTCTGGCTGACGGCTATGGCTTACCTGTTGAATTATCGGAAATGATAGAAAAAGCAGCTCCCTTGCACGATGTTGGCAAAATAGGTATTCCAGATAAAATATTACTCAAACCAGGACCTCTAAATGAAGAGGAACGAAAAATAATGAATAAGCATACGCTATTTGCCTATGAATTAATTGGCTCCCATGATTCGCCAATTATTCAAATGGCTCAAAGCATCGCAGTGAGCCACCATGAACGCTGGGATGGCGATGGCTACCCCGAAAAAATAAAAGGAGAGTCTATCCCTATCGAAGGTCGAATTACCGCTATTGCCGATGTTTTTGATGCACTCACAACAAAACGACCCTATAAAGAAGCTTGGCCGCTAGAAGAAGCGATAAACTACATCCATGACCAATCCGGCAAAGCATTTGATCCGGCATTAGTTAAAGTATTTAAAGCCAACTATTCTCGTATTGTTGACGTTTATACTAGCTTGGCAGACTAAGGGGTGTTAATCATTATAAAGTTTGTTTTTGCTAAATTGATAATAACAATACCTACTAACTTTATTGCGCCAGTTTTTTTTGCAAAGCCTGCCATAAAAATTGAGAAACAGGCCCCGGTACTTTATCGGAGCGCCTAAAAACACGAATATCACCGGAAAACTGACTTTCTTTATCGGTACAATTAATTTGTAATAAAGTGCCTTCTTCTAGCTCTTTCGCTACCAAATGCCTTGGAATAATTGCCCAGCCAACACTACCTAATAACAGCGTTTTTAAACTCGGAATATCAGACACCTTTAACTGACGCCCACCGCGATAATTGGTTAATTTATCACTATCAAAACTGAACTGACTTTTTAAAATAGCCAAATTTGGCAATAGACAAAGTTCTTCATAACTTAACGTTGTTTTTCCCGATACCATTTCAGGTGTTGCCACTAAAATTAAATCAAACTGACCAATACAAAAAGAATCATATTCACCTTGGGCATTAAACAAGTGAAACCATGGGCCAATACCGATGTCGGCTCGGTCATCATTAATATCTTGCAAAGAAGCAAAACGAGAGCCGCTGCGTAATTGAAATTCAGTGGCTGGAAATTGTTGATAAGCTTGTTTAATAGCAGGAATGACTAGGCTTTGCGGACAAAGATGCTCAAAGCAAATACGAAAAACCGCTTCACAACCTTGTGCTAGCTGTTTACCCAAAGACTTAAGATGTTCAGACTCAGTTAGCAATATCTCTACTTCACGGTAAAAAATTTCACCCTGTGGCGTTAAAGACAAACGGTATTTACTACGATCGAGAATTTGAAAGCCAAACTCAGTTTCTAACTTTTTAACCGCAATAGACAAAGCCGGCTGAGTTTTATGCAAACGCAACGCCGCTTCTTTCAAACTACCAAATTCAACAATATGCTTTAAAATACGCAGCTGCTCTAGTGTCATACCCCACCTATATAAAAATTATTTAACATCTTTTAAACTTAATATAAATTTTATTTTACTTCACGCACGCGTATCCTGTCACCTTATTTGTTAAATCTGTGATCTTAAGTAACAGTAAGTTAATTAACGTCATTCTTGGTCTACAGTTAGATAGACATTCTTAAAAGGCATTTTTTAAAATGAAAATCGCTCAGTTAATTATTTCAGTATTCGTTGCATCAACGTTAATAGCGTGTTCAGAACCTGATGTTGTTGCAGCAAAAACAGAAACTATTCGTCCAGCTAAAATATTTCACGTTAAAGATTTATCTCAACAACATATGCGTAACTTTCCAGCAGAAGTTGAGGCTCACCAAGGTTCATTTTTAGCATTTCGCGTTAATGGTCAACTGAGTAAACTTGAAGTGCTACCAGGGCAAATTGTTGAAAAAGGACAAGTACTGGCGCGTTTATCCCCTGAAGATTTTCAATTACAAGTTGATGATAGAAAAGCACGTTATGAGCTAACAAAATCTCAATTTGACCGTACGAAAGCACTTAGAGAACAAAACCTCGCATCGGTTGCTCAATATGACGAAGCACGTGCCAATATGTTAGTGGCGGAATCTGTTTTCAAAAAAGCAAAGACAGACCTGCAATATACTGAATTACGCGCACCTTTTGCTGGCACCATCTCACAAAAATTTGTTGAAAACTTTGAAAACATTCAAGCCAAACAAAACATCTTCTTTTTACAGAACCAGTTAATGCTCGATGTATCTATTCGTGTTCCTGAACGTATCGCCGCACGTGTTAACAAAAATACTAAATATCAACCAACAGTCGTTTTCGACAGTTATCCGGGCGAATCGTACATACTTACTGTACGTGAATGGGATAGCAAAGCTGACCCAACCACGCTTACTTACAAAGTGGTATTTACCTTGCCACGTCCAAAAGATTTCAATTTACTGCCGGGCATGATCGGCAATGTGAAAATTGATTTATCAAAAATAATGAAAACAACCTACCAAGGCTATGTTGTGCCATTGGAAGCGGTGCTTTCTGTTGAACAAAACAAGGGCTATGTTTGGAAATATCACCCTGAAAATGGGGCAATCAGCAAAGTAGCGGTAGAAGTTGGTAATATTCACCGTAATGGCATTGAAGTATTATCCGGTATTAACTCAGGCGACCAAGTTGTTGCAGCTGGCGGTCATTATTTAGTTGAAGGCATGAAAGTTCGCCCTTGGTCACGTGAGCAGGGTTTATAATGAGCATCGCAAAAATATCAATTGAAAAAAATGTCATCAGTTGGATGGTAGCCTTAGTGCTACTATTTGGCGGTATCAGTTCATATTTAGGTTTAGGTCAGTTAGAAGATCCTGAATTTACCTTGAAAAAAGCCATGGTTATTACGCAATACCCTGGCGCTAGCCCTCAACAAGTGGAAGATGAAGTTACTTACCCAATTGAGAATGCTATTCAGCAATTGCCTTATGTTGACTATGTAACCTCTATTTCATCACCCGGTATGTCGCAAATTACCATTGAGATGAAAAGCACTTATCGAAAAAAAGATCTACAGCAAATTTGGGATGAATTACGCCGCAAAATTAACGACATTCACGCCAGATTTCCAGCGGGCGTTTTACCCTCTAAAATAATGGATGATTTTGGCGATGTTTACGGCATTATGTTTGCCGTAACCGGTGATAGTTATTCTTATGATGAACTTCGTGACTATGTTGATTTATTGCGCAGAGATTTAGTGCTGGTTGATGGCGTTAGTAAAGTTACCACCGCAGGCGAGCAAAAAGCGCAAGTAATGGTTGAAATGTCGAGTCATAAGCTTGCCTCTTTGGGCATAGCACCAAGTCAAATTTATCAACTGCTTCAGCAACAAAATACTGTATCAAATGCCGGTAAAATCAAGGTCGGCGCCGAGTCTATTCGTTTACATCCGACCGGTGAATTTCAAAATGTTGAAGAATTGGAAAATCTGCTTATCTCATCACCAGGGTCATCTAAACTTATTTATCTTGGCGATGTTGCAAAAATTACCCGTCAATACGCTGAAGTTCCAACACATATAACTCGATATGGCGGCGACCAAGCCTTGCTAGTTGGCGTATCTTTTTCGACTGGCGTTAATGTCGTTGATATTGGCAAAGGCCTAGCAAAACGCATGGCAGAAATTGAATATCAACGCCCCATTGGCATGGAAATTCATAGTGTTTACAACCAACCAGCAGAAGTAGAAAAATCAGTCAACGGCTTTATTGTTAGCTTAGCAGAAGCCGTTGCTATCGTTATTCTTGTTTTACTTATTTTTATGGGCGTACGCAGCGGTATTCTCATTGGCATTATTTTATTACTAACGGTTTTAGGCACGTTCATTTTTATGAAATGGATGGCGATTGATTTACAGCGCATCTCACTTGGTGCTTTGATCATTGCCCTTGGTATGTTGGTTGATAATGCCATTGTTATCACCGAAGGCATTTTAATCGGCTTGAAAAAAGGCCTAACAAAACTACAAGCTTCTGTTGCCATTGTTGAACAAACTAAGTGGCCACTACTTGGCGCAACTATTATTGGCATTACAGCCTTTGCACCAATAGGTCTAAGCTCTGATGCAACCGGAGAGTTTGCTGGCAGTTTATTTTACGTATTAATGGTGTCGTTACTGCTAAGTTGGGTAACAGCCATCACGCTAACGCCATTTTTTGCTAACTTAATGTTTTCTGAAAATACCCCATCGGCAACAAATGCCGACGGAGCAGAGAAAACCATTGAAGATCCCTATCAAGGTATTTTGTTTACCGGCTATAAAAGCCTTTTAAATATATGCATGCGCTTTAGATGGTTAACAGTCTTTTTCATGATCGCCATGTTAATGTCTGCTTTTGTTGGTTTCTCACATGTGAAAGACTCGTTCTTTCCGGCGTCAAATACGCCAATGTTTTACTTAGATTATTGGCGTTATCAAGGCTCTGACATTCGAGAAACCAGTGCCGATATCGCAAAAATTGAGCAGTACTTATTAAGCAAAGATGTTGTGGTCGATGTAACCTCAACGATTGGTCAAGGTGCGCCACGCTTTATGCTTACCTACGCACCTGAAAAATCATTTGCTTCTTATGGACAGCTAATTATTCGTGTCACCGACAGAGAAGCCATTGCTACAACAATGCGTGATCTAAGAGAATTTACCACTGAAAACTTTCTTAACGCGCAAATCAAAATTAAGCGCATGGAAATAGGCCCTTCAACTGATGCAAAAATTGAAGCTAGATTTTCAGGTTCAGACCCTATTATTCTTAAAAATCTAGCATCTCAAGCTAAAAAGATATTAAGAGCAGATGATGGGGCATTTAACATTAAAGACAATTGGCGCGAACGCACTAAAGTTATTCGCCCACATTTAAATGAGCAAAAAGCACGTCGTTTAGGCATAAGTAAATCGGATGTTGATCAACTATTGCTGACCAGTTTTTCAGGTAAGCAAGTGGGCTTATATCGCGAAGGAACACAGCTTTTACCTATTATTGCTCGCTCGCCACAAGAAGAACGTTTAAACGTAGATAGCTTGCAAGATCTACAAATTTACAGCCCTGCACTAAAAGTATATATACCGATTACGCAAGTTGTAGACCGCTTTGATGCCGAATGGGAATATAGCTTGATTATGCGCAGAGACCGTAAGCGTACAATTACAGTAATGGCCGACCATAATGTATTAGGCGATGAAACCGCAGCTAAAATGTTTAATCGCGTTAAAGCTGACATAGAAGCCATTGAGATCCCACACGGATATCAAATGGAATGGGGCGGAGAATTCGAGTCAGCTGGCAAAGCACAAAAAGCTATCTTTGGTTCTTTGCCGCTTGGTTACTTAGTGATGTTTGCGATAACAGTATTGCTTTTTAATTCAGTAAAGAAACCGCTTATTATCTGGGCAACGGTACCGCTAGCGCTAATTGGCGTAGCTTTTGGCTTATTAACCATGAATGCACCCTTTAGCTTTATGGCGTTACTTGGCTTGTTAAGCTTATCAGGTATGTTGATTAAAAATGGCATCGTACTTGTAGACCAAATAAATCTAGAACTTGAAGAAGGTAAAGACCCTTACTTAGCGATTGTACATTCAGGTATAAGCCGTGTGAGACCCGTTTCAATGGCGGCGATTACGACTATTCTAGGCATGGTGCCGCTGTTATTTGATGTATTCTTTAAATCAATGGCGGTAACTATAATGTTTGGCTTAGGCTTCGCTACCGTATTAACGCTAATATTTATTCCTGTGCTATTTGCAATGGTATTTAAAGTGCCTTCTCCAAAAAGTGTTACTAACAGTTAAGCAATAATCCTGTGTAATACAGGGCTAGGTGCAACTTAATACCTACCCTGTATACTTTTGTTTTAAATCGAATAAAAAGCCAAATAAACCTCACCCTCTTTTACTTTACTAGCTCAAAAAACAATTGAAACAAATTTGTAAATACAATTCATTTCCTTTGGCTACACTTTGTTACTAACCTTTGTGTAAAAGCTCGTTATCCTATCACCCATTAAACATTGAGTATTATCAATAAGGATTCACCATGAAATTTATTACTTTTGCTGCCACTTTGCTTTTTAGTATCAATGCTGTTGCTAGCGACCACGTTTGGAAACAAGACAGCACTAACCTAGACATACTAGTCGTGAAGCCAGTATTAAAAAGCAGTGGTGTAAATGACATTGACTATATCGACAGAGTTAAACTTAGAACACGTAATATGATCACCGTTACTGAATTTGAAATCGACCATGAACATGGTAACAATTGGTGTGGCGAACCTTCTAGCCGTAATAGTAATGAACCGTTCGCTACAGCATTAGTTGATGGTTCAAAAGCCAAGCTTAATTTAGTGTGTAGCTCAAAGTACGATCCAAGTGCTGATACGCATAAGTGGACGTCAATTAAACTAACGCCAGCAGACCAGTTCAGCGTTGATTTATTTAACATGCAATATAGCTCTTACAAAGATTTTGATTTTGAAATTGAACGTAACTCAAAACCAGGTGAAGCAGTAATTTATCAAATCAAAGGCGATGGTTTGGAAAAATCAATGCGTGCATTATTTGAAAGATTGCTTAATGCTTCATAAACAAACCATTAGCAAAAATTAAATAAATGAATTCATTCATAAAAGGCTAGCCTAGTGCTAGCCTTTTTTATTACTCTTGTTTTATTCCGCTCAAAGAAATGGCCCAAGTCTACGGAGTAATAATGAAAAGACGCCAATTTATAAAAAACCTAGCCCTCGCTGCCTCTGTCAGCCCGCTCATTGCATGCAATGCACCAGTTAAACTATTAAGTAATAAGCCGCATCATCAAAGGTTATATATAGATGGTTTGTCATTTGTGCCAAACAATCACCACGACGTAAAAGCCTCACAATTAGATGCTTTCATCGCAGACATTTCTGCTATTGAAACCATTACCATGCCTGATGGCAGCACGAATTATAAAAGAACTTATAAAGCGTGCATGGCAAGTATTAACGAGAAAACGGCGCAATTAAAAAGCTCTCCAAATATTTTTCATATTGCCAACAAAGGCAGCGATATACTTTCAGCTAAACAAAATAACCAGTGCGCAGTATTTTTACAGATCCAAGGAGCTGATTGCGTTGAAGGGGGCTTGCAGCAAGTTGATGAGTTTTATAGTCTTGGCCTACGGGTATTACAACTTACCCATCACTACGATAACGAATATGCGGGTGGTGCGATAAGTTTAGGCAACCAAGGCTTATCAAAAAAAGGGCTAGCGCTAATAGATAAGCTTGAGTCAAAACATATGCTGATCGATTTATCACACTCAAGTGTTGCCAGTGCTGAGCAAACCTTAGCAAGAGCAAAAGGGCCTATTGTACAAACACATGGCGCAGCTAGAGCGATTGTTAACAATGCCCGTTGCTCACCTGATCATATTATTAAAGGCATTGCCAATAGCGGCGGCGTATTTGGCGTATTTATGATGTCTTGGTGGTTAACAAATGAATCCGTGCCACGCCCAGAACACTATATTGCCCATCTTAAACATATCAAAAACATTGCCGGAATCGATGCCGTTGCTATTGCTAACGACTACCCTCTTAAGGGCCATAAAAAGGCATTAGCCGCAGGTAATAACAATGCCATCGCCATAGACGGCTACAAACAATGGTGGCAAGGCTTAGGTGAAAAAGGAGTATTTGGATTTGACCAACCCGCTGATCACATTATTATTCCTGAACTCAATCACATCAAACGCATGCGAACAATCGAGTACTTATTAACAAAAGCAAAGTTTAGCAGCCGTGAAATTGACAAAGTCATGGGCGAAAATTGGCTTCGTGTCTTACAAGATGTCATTATTTAATGAACTAAAATTCAGATTTACAAGCAAGGGGCATCAACATGGACAATCAAGCAGTTAAAAGCTATTTATTAACTAAAGCTGA
>PJEL010005281.1_pt1 | contig 10441 bp, 6 predicted proteins | sample 1853271 | NCBI WGS metagenome assembly PJEL01 (sample SAMN08108733, study PRJNA415343) | Invertebrate metagenome, whole genome shotgun sequencing project. | host: Globobulimina | place: Sweden: Gullmar Fjord | collected 2015-08 | reverse complement strand
ATAGACACCAACAGTGAAACGCTGCGTGAATTACAAGATAAGATGGATTTACAGGTAGTTACTGGCCAAGGTTCACATCCTGATGTGCTTAAGCAAGCTGGCGCTGAAGATGCTGAACTTGTTATTGCGGTAACCAGCGATGATGCGACCAACATGATCGCTTGCCAAATTTGTTATTCGTTGTTTAATACCGCCAATAAAATTGCCCGTATTCGTTCGGGCAAAATTCTGAAATATCAAAAAGAGCTTTTTCAAAATAAGAATATTCCGGTTGATCATGTTATTGCCCCTGAGCAACTGGTTACCCGTGATATTGCTCGACTCATTGACTACCCTGGCGCACTGCAAGTATTAGAGTTCGCCAAAGGTAAAGTAAGTTTGGTGGCTGTAAAGGCTTATTATGGCGGCTTATTGGTTGGTCATGCCCTTTCAACACTACGTGAGCATATTCCAAATATTGATACCCGAGTAGCAGCGATTTATCGTAACGGTAAGCCGATTCGTCCATTAGGTACCACGGTTATTGAAGCTGATGATGAAGTATTTTTTATTGCCGCCAGTATTCATATTCGGGCAGTAATGAATGAACTGCAGAAATTAGAAGCACCTTATCAAAAAATCATGATCGCCGGCGGCGGTAATATTGGCGCAGGCTTAGCGCGAATATTAGAAAAAAACCATCAAGTAAAACTCATTGAACATTCCGCTAAACGGGCAGCCTATTTAGCTTCTGAACTAAACGATACTTTAGTCTTTACTGGTGATTCTTCCGATCAAGAGCTATTGATGGAAGAGCATATTGATCAGTTTGATGTTTTTATTGCTGTCACCAATGATGACGAAGCTAATATCATGTCTTCTTTATTAGCGAAACGCTTAGGCGTGCGCAAAGCCATGGTACTAATCCAACGTAGTGCTTATATTGATTTAGTACACGGTAGCAATATAGATATTGCGGTTTCTCCGCAACACGCAACCATTTCGGCATTATTAACCCATGTGCGCCGTGGTAATATCGATAATGTTTATAGTTTACGTGGTGGCGCTGCAGAAGCGATTGAGATAGTGGCAAAAGGTGATGAAAAGTCATCAAAAGTCATCGGTAAAACTATACAGCAAATTAAGTTACCACCAGGCACCACCATTGGTGCCATTGTGCGTGACGAAGAAGTACTTATTGCCCATTCAAATACTAAGATTCAAGCAGAGGATCATGTTGTGCTATTTTTAGTTAATAAGCGCTACATTAATGATGTTGAAACGTTATTCCAACTCGACCCATTAGCCTTTTTCTAATCAGCTAATGGCTCGGACCATACAAAGAGTAAACTAAGTTCGCCAAAATGCTGGTGTAAATAGCACCAGCAAAGTAAAAATCTCTAAACGTCCAAATAGCATAGCCACTATCAACACCCATTTACTAAAATCATTTATATCAGCAAAGTTTGCTGCCACCTGCCCTAAACCTGGACCTAAGTTATTTAAACATGCTGCCACGGCGGTAAACGCTGAAATATCTTCCATACCTGCCGCCAGTAGCAACAGCATACAAATAACAAATACTGCGGCATAAGCAGAAAAGAAGCCCCAAATGGCTTCAACCACTCGGTTAGGTAAAGCTTTCTTACCTAACTTAATGGTGAATACCGCTTTTGGGTGCACCAATTTATTTAGCTCTCGAATACCTTGTAAGTAAAGTAGTAGCACGCGAATAACTTTCATACCGCCACCAGTACTGCCAGCACAACCACCGATAAAGCTAGAGAATATTAATAGTATAGGTAGTAGTGTCGGCCAATTAGAAAACCCCACCTCACCTGAAGATGACGCCGAAAACCCCGCAGTAGTGCTAATGGAAACGGCATGAAAAATTGCTTGCTCAAAATTATCAAAACCTGACTGATAAACATTAAAGCTCATCAGAACGGCAAAACAAATTAACGTCAAAATTAACTGAATACCTAAAAAGGCCTTAAATTCTGAGTCATAAAAATAGCTTCGTAAAGAACGACTATTCACCACAGCAAAATGCAAGGCAAAGTTAACTCCTGCAATCAGTAAAAAAAAGACACAAATAAAGTTAATTAACGGACTATCGAAATAGCCCATGCTCAAATCATGGGTAGAGAAACCACCAATAGCGATAGTTGAAAAAGAATGGCATATCGCATCAAATAAATTCATTCCTGCCGCCCAGTAACTTAAGGCACAGGTGATGGTCAATGTTACGTAGATTAGCCATAAATGTTTCGCCGTATCAGCAATACGCGGGGTCATTTTTGAGTCTTTTACAGGCCCAGGCGTTTCCGCGCGGTATAACTGCATGCCACCAATGCCAAGCATAGGTAATATGGCAACGGCAAGTACAATAATTCCCATCCCACCCAACCACTGTAACTGCTGGCGATACCAAAGTACCGCATGCGGTAAACCATCAATTTCAGTTAATATCGTTGCACCGGTGGTGGTTAAGCCAGAAAATGATTCAAAAAAGGCATCAGCAACAGATAGATTGGGTTCATTAAGTAATAACAAAGGTACTGCAGAGAAGCTTGCCAGTACAGTCCAGAACAGTACCACAATTAAAAAGCCTTCTCGCGCTCTTAAATCCCCCTTTTCAGCCCTATTGGGATACCACGACAATAAGCCGGCAAATAAGCAAAACAAAAATGCCATCAGAAATGAAACACCACCACCATCACGGTAGATCAGAGAGATAAGTGCAGGTGGGAGCATAGTCACGCTGAGCAGCGCAACTAAGAGTCCTAGTATTCGGATAATGTTTTTAATTTGCACGGCAGTTTATAGTTATTAGTTAGTTAATGGCTCTGCAGTAATTGCTTGCAGTTGTAATTGCCCTGAAGACAATGTTTGTAGATGCTGTTGAAAATATTTAAGTTTTTCTTCAGGTAACGCAAGCGTTAGTTGCACATTTTCATTGTAGTCTTGCTGTATAACTTCACCACCTATCTGCTGGAGAAAATATAAAACATCGTTCATTTGTGTATATTGACACGCTAATGTTTTACGCACCATAGGAATTTTAAGTTTTGTCGCCAAAAGCGTTAGTGCTTGTCTAACACTGCCGCCATAAGCACGTTGTAAACCGCCAGGCCCTAATTTAGTGCCACCAAAGTAACGCACAACAACCGCACAAACCTCACCTATATGACTTCCCATCAACATAGTTAACATCGGTTTTCCGGCAGTCCCCGAAGGCTCACCATCATCTGAAAAACCATACAGCTGGCTATTCTCTGTGCGGCCAGCAATAAAAGCATAACAATGGTGATTTGCTTGCGGATGTAAAGCTTGAAGCTTTTTAATAAATGCTTTGGCGCCTGCAGCACTTGAGCACGGCGTTAAATAACAAATAAATCGGCTGCGAGTCACTATCATTTCATCGATAACCTCGTCAGCCGCTATTAAGTATGGTGTCGACAAAATATACGCTTAACTTAGCTCTAGTTCTCGAGTCATATTCTCGTTATGTGATTGGTGCACGATAATATTATCTTCGATACGAATACCGCCGAATGGGCGCATCATATCAACGTTTTGCCAATTGACCATTTTCGCATGCTCAGACTGCTTCAAATCAGCTAGCAACGAGTCAATAAAGTACAAACCAGGTTCAATGGTAAATACTTGAGTGGCTTCAACCACACGTGATGTTCTTAAAAAGCCATGTTGTTCAGGTGTATTAACGTGAGTGCCACGCTCATCAGCCATAAAACCACCCACATCATGAACTTGTAGCCCTAAATGATGACCTAAACCATGTGGGAAGAAAGTTGAAATAATGCCGCTTTCTACCGCTGTATCAACATCAACATTAATAAAGTTAAACTCACGCAAAACATGACCAATATCTCGATACGTCGCAATATGTAAGTCGACATAACTGACACCCGGTTTTAAACCTTCAACGGCTTTTAACATTAATTCGTCCATACGAGCAATTAACTCAGCAAAACGATCACGTTTAAAAGAGTAGGTTCTGGTGATATCAGAAGCATAACCATGAAAGTTAGCACCCGCATCTAATAAAAATGAACGATGTGCTTGCGGTACCCCACGATCTAAAGCGGTGTAATGCAATATCGAGGTGTTTTCATTTAAGGCCACTATATTGCCGTATGGCGTTTCACTTTCTACATGTTGCGTTGCTTTAAGGTATGCCTGTTGAATATCATATTCAGATGCACCATCAAAAAATGCGGCTTTAGCGGCTTTATGACCCTTAACAGCAATGGCATTTGATTTACGCATACACTGATGTTCATAAGGTGTTTTATAAGCTCGATGAAAATGTAAGTAGTTAATTAATGGCTCAGGGTTTATTTGCTCAAAACCTAAGGCTTTAGCTACTTCTATATGGGCACCAATATAAGCAAAGCCTTTCTTATCATAAGGCAGTAATTTATCAACTTCACTGGCTTTAGCGAGTATTTTAATATCAAAAAAGTCGCGCCAATAACTATCTTCTAACTCAATAACTTTGTGCCAAAAATCAACTGGTTGATAATAAATCAAGGTAGGTTTGTCACGACCATTAACGATTAGCCAACAATTAGGTACATCAACCAGAGGCAACCACGCTTTAAAGTGTGGATTTACGCGAAATGGATAACTATTGTCATCCAAAAAGGCTTTAATTTCTTGCCCTGAATGAATCACCAAGCCATCGAGGTTCTCTCGTGATAAGGCGGCTTGCACGCGTTTTTGTAGCTCAACTGCATGAGCTGGATATAATTTAGCTAATGTATTCATCTAGTTCATCTCTGTATTTCGATTGGGTTAGTATACCAAACGCTATTACCTAATACACATATAGGTCTGCTACTTATTACTAATGTCCATCGCGATAATATCATCAAACAAGGACTCTTTTGAGCCAACTTTTTGCTGATATATTTGCTGATAAGCTAAAACACTTTTTACATACTCGCGAGTTTCTTTAAATGGAATGGTTTCAATCCAAACATCAGCAGGTAAAGACTTAGCACCTTTTAGCCAACTTTTTACGCGATATGGACCAGCATTATAAGCCGCCGTCGCTAAGACCTGATTACCGTCATGGCGATCAAGCAGATTACGCAAGTACTTAGTACCTAGCTTAATATTACTTTTCGCATTAAGCAGTTCTCTTGTCGATACTTTCTTTCGTGCTAACTGTTTAGCGGTGCCTGGCATAACTTGCATTAAACCTTTAGCTCCGACAGGCGAATTGGCATCAGACATAAAAGAGCTTTCTCTGCGAGCGATAGCAAATGCCCATGCAGGATTTATTTTTTGCTTACCTGAGTAGCGTTTAATTTCCTTTTCAAAGCCCAACGGGAAACGTAAATCTACATCATCAAGATAGCCTTCTTGCGCCAAGGTGAAAATTGCTCGGTCATACCACCGTAATTCATTAGCAATTTTCGACGCGACTAACTTATCGCGCTTATTTAAATTTGATAACCAGTAATTCCACTCTTTACGAGCGTGATGAAAACGCCCTATAGCAAATAACTCAAAGGCTCTTTTTGCGGCAGGATTTCTAAGAATAAGTCTTCGTTCCTCAGTACTTATTTCTAAAGGTTTATCTTGGAAGTTAGCCGGCTTTTTTAAATAGCTTGCCGCTAAGAAACCATAATAGTGCCGACTTTGAGCCAGTTCATTTAACTGTTGATTTCCAGCGGCTACTTCATCAGTTGCTAGTAAACTGCGGCTATACCAATAACGCCACTGCAAACTATCTTGTGTTGTAGTTGGCAGCTGCAATAACTTTTCTTTAATATTTGGCCAGTTTTGCTCTCGCAGTGCACTGGTTATATACCATTGAGTTAAGCTACGACTAAATAGTTTATCATCTACTTGCTCTAACCAATGATGAGCTTGGTCATGATTCTTGCTCGCTAATGCTACAGCAAACTTCAAAGTGATTTGTTGGTGCTGTTTTTCGGTAAATGGCAATAAGGTTTTCGCCACTTTATAAGTCTTAAGTGCTTGTTTGGGTGAACGCCAAATTAACCGCTTAAGACCATAAGTAACAATGCTAACGGCTTTTTCAGATTTATTGGTGAATTTAGACAAATGCCTAATATACGAAGGGTCACGACGAACTTTATGCCATAACGTCGCAAGATACTGCTCATTCTTCGGTAATAATTTAGTGAGATATGGAATTAAAGTATGCTTGCCGCCATCAGCAGCTAACGCTATACGCTGCCAAACAAAATCTTTACTTCTATATCCTGCTTGTTGCCACTGCTTAAATAAAGGGTCACAAACTTTTGGCTGCGACTTACCTACGACCCATAGTTTGGATACTTTAGGTAAAACTATTGCTGGCGCAACTCCTGTCTGCAACTGAAAGCGATAGTACTGACAAGTTAACTCGACATTATTAGTGGCTTTAAAGTAGTTTTGGAACAACATTGGCTTTTTACGCTTTGCCAAGTAGTTCAGCCACTTCTTACGTAATGGCCAGTCTAAAGGACTGCTTTCATATTTACTGAGAAAATCACCAATTTCAGTCGCAGACGATAACTTCATTTTCGTCATCAAGCGTTTTTGGTCTAAATAAGGTTGTAATGGATAATAATGCAGCTGATTATATAAACTTTGATAAGTCGTCGAGCTAGCGTTCCAAACTTGTTTTTCAGCTTGTAAGAATTTTTTTCGCTGCGCGCTTTCATCACTTGCTTGTGATATTGCACTGGTAAATAAACAACTGAGTAAAACCGCGTTAATATAACTGGTTAAACTAGGGAAACGAATATCTGGCATTGAGAGACCTTGGGAAAAATGCATTATTCAATTATTCACTCCTAAGATGACAAAGCAAGTTTAATCAAAGCTATTATCAACTTAATTGTCAAAATAGTGCTAAATATTGATATTAATTAACGCTCAAGCTATGAATAGAGAAAAAGTTCCTAGTTACAGTTGCTTCATAATAATTTATAGCTAAACTTGGCGCATTCTTTTTAGCCGTATTATCGAGCGAATCATTAATTTATCTCTTAGGTAAATTAGTTTTATTGAAACAAGGTGAACTATGAACAATGCATCATTCCCAGAAACAGAACATCAACTTGATGCGCTAGGACTACGTTGTCCAGAACCTGTGATGATGTTGCGGCAGAAAATTCGTAAAATCAGTACCGGCGAAACCCTACTCGTTATTGCTGATGACCCATCGACCGCTCGTGACATTCCAAGCTTTTGTCGCTTTATGGAGCATCAGTTAGTAGCACAACAAACTGATGAGCTACCTTTTAGATACATCATTAAAAAGGGCTTGTAGCTCGTTATAAGCTTCATTCACTGAAGTGTAATGAGCTTAGTTGATTTTATTTGCTTCCGGTATAAAAAAAGGAATGCGTAATGCATTCCTTTTTTGTGCTAATAATAAACAGTATTAGAAAATAGCGTTATTGCAGTAAAGAGATATCTGCGATAGCAAAAAAGCTATTACGAATTTCACTTAATAAGGTTAAACGGTTAGTTTTAACTTGTTCGTCATCTGCCATTACCATCACGTTATCGAAAAAGTTATCTATTGGCTGCTTTAGTGCGGCTAATTCAGTTAAGGCGCTTTGGTAATCTTTATCAGCCATTAATGGTAAGACTTTAACCTTAACGGTAGCAAAGTTTTCAGCAAGCTCTTCTTCTGCAGCTTCTGATGCTAAGTCTTGATTGAACTGTGAAAATAGTTCACCTTTAAATTTAACTAAAATATTACCAACACGTTTATTTGCTGCTGCCAACGTTGCTGATTCAGCTAAGGTTTTAAAGTGAGTTACCGCATGAATTCGTTTATCAAAGTCTAAAGGCTTAGATGGCGCATTAGCTAAAACAGCTTGAATAACATCTACAGCAATTTTTTGATCTTGGTAATACGCACGGTATCGACCTGAGATAAAATCTAAAACCTGTTTAGCCACATCGTCATTTGATAATTTATCTTGGTATAACTCGACACTTTTTTCGATAAGCTCTGCGATATCAAGGTTCAAATGCTTTTCAATGATAATGCGGATTAAACCAATTGCGGCACGGCGAAGTGCAAACGGGTCTTTATCGCCTTTTGGTGGTTGGTTAATACCAAATATTCCCACCAAAGAGTCAACCTTGTCGGCAATAGCTACAGCACAACCAATAGTTTGTTCAGGTAAAGCATCACCAGCATAACGTGGGCGGTATTGATCTTCTAATGCTTGCGCAACTGCTGCAGGTTCGCCATCATGTTGAGCATAATATTTCCCCATGGTGCCTTGTACTTGTGGAAACTCAAGTACCATATCTGACATTAGATCGGTTTTACTTAGCAAACCGGCACGGTAAGCAAGTGCTTTATCATCACCCGTTTTCTGTGCAACAAATTCACTTAAGCTGGCAATACGTTCTGACTTAGCTTTTACTGTACCGAGCTGCTTTTGAAACAATACTGACTCTAAACTCGTCAATCTCGATTCAAGTGTTTGTTTTTTATCTGTTTTAAAGAAAAACTCAGCATCAGCCAAACGCGGACGGATTACCTTCTCATTACCCTTAATAACTTGGCTTGGGTCTTTACTGGCTATATTCGATACAAAAATGAATTTATTCAATAACTTACCGTTAACATCGGTTACCGGAAAGTATTTTTGGTGATCTTTCATTGAATAAATGAGTGGTTCTGCTGGCACATTAAGAAAGTCTTCATCAAAGCTCCCCACTAAGACAACAGGCCATTCTACCAATGAAGTGACTTCATCAAGCAACTCCTCATCTGGTAATACAACCCCATCGATTGCTTTAGCAGCAATATTGATTTGCTCGATAATCGTGTTTTTACGTTCTTGGTAATCCACAACAACATGGGCTTCACGCAACGTTGTTTCATAGTTATCAGCGTGATTAATAGCTACTGAACCATGGTGATGAAAGCGATGTCCGGTAACAACATTATTAGATTTAACATTGAGAGTTTCACCAGCAATAATTTTTTCGCCGTAAAGCATAGTCAAGGTATGAACTGGACGAATAAACTGAGTTCTACCTGAGCCCCAGCGCATAGGTTTAGGTACTGGCAATTTAGCTACGGCGTGATTAACCATATCAGGAATTAGCTGCTCAATATGTTTACCTTGCTCTACTGTTTTATGTAGTAGCCATTCACCTTTATCTGTAACTAAACGTTCAGCGTCTGCGACCGTAATGCCATTTGAACGTGCCCAGCCTTCTGCCGCTTTACTTGCATTGCCTTGAGCATCAAATGCTACATTGACAGCAGGTCCACGTTTTTCAATAGCTTTATCAGCTTGGCTGGCAATTAGGCCATCAACTTTAACAGCCAAACGTCTTGGTGTCGCATACCAGTGCATAGCAGTATAAGAAAGCTTAGCAGTGTCTAATTGCACTTTAATTTGATAATGAAAAGTTGTCGCTAATGTTTTTAGCGATTTCGGTGGTAACTCTTCGGTACCTAATTCAATTAATAGCGTTTCAGTTGTCATTACGATTTCCCCTCGGCTGAAGTGCCATTGACATCATTATTCTTACAAAGAGGGAAACCAAGTTCTTCTCGTTTGGCATAATAAGCTTGCGCACAGGCTTTAGATAAAGCTCTTACTCTTAATATATAACGTTGACGTTCTGTCACTGAAATAGCATGACGAGCATCAAGCAAGTTAAAAGCATGAGAAGCTTTCATCACTTGCTCATAGGCTGGTAATGCTAAACCTTCTTCAATAAGCTTTTGGCTAACCGCTTCACATTGATCAAAGGTTTTGAAAAGATCGTCAACATCTGCATGTTCAAAGTTGTAAGTAGATTGTTCTACTTCATTTTGATGGAACACATCACCATAAAGTACTTTACCCATAGGGCCATCAGTCCAAACTAGGTCATAAATACTGTCAACATTTTGAATGTACATCGCTAAACGCTCAAGGCCGTAAGTTATTTCACCAGTAACGGGTGCACACTCAATACCACCGACTTGCTGAAAATATGTAAACTGACTAACTTCCATGCCATTTAACCAAATTTCCCAACCAAGACCCCAGGCACCTAATGTAGGTGATTCCCAGTTATCTTCGACAAAGCGAATGTCATGTACTAATGGATCAACACCCATCTCTTTTAGAGAGTCTAAATACAATTCTTGAATATTATCCGGTGATGGCTTTAACATCACTTGGAATTGATAGTAATGTTGCAATCTATTCGGGTTCTCACCATAGCGACCATCAGTAGGACGTCGGCAAGGTTGAACATAAGCACTACTCATTGGCTCAGGACCAATCGAGCGTAAAAACGTCATAGGATGAAAGGTACCAGCTCCAACTTCTAAATCTAGTGGCTGAACTATTACACAGCCCTGGCGTGACCAATAGTCTTGCAATTGCAATATCAGTCCTTGAAAGGTCTTTATATTAAACGTGCTCATGAGAATCCGAATTTT
>PJEL010005280.1_pt1 | contig 10442 bp, 11 predicted proteins | sample 1853271 | NCBI WGS metagenome assembly PJEL01 (sample SAMN08108733, study PRJNA415343) | Invertebrate metagenome, whole genome shotgun sequencing project. | host: Globobulimina | place: Sweden: Gullmar Fjord | collected 2015-08 | reverse complement strand
CAAGCCCACCCATTTCTAAGCAGGTTAAGTCTGAGAGCTCATGGATGAATTTGAAAGGCGGCTCCCAATTAGCAGCAGCAGCAACTCCGACTACTATTGCTCCTACACCAACACCTGGTATGGCAAATGGAAGCCATCGCGTTTTCAGTTCACTTGACATACCCATACCATCGCATCCTTGGGCAGCACCTAATAGTCACTCGATTTCGGAAGGGGTGGGGCATCTACCACATTTCCACCATTCTTCATCTGAACAAGATCTCGTGCAGATATTTACACAGCTTGGTAGTGGTAGTGGTGAGCCCCAAACCGGCAGTGGAAGTAATAGAGGACAAGCACCAGGATCTTCCTCTTCTGGAGTATTTAGGGAGGGGGGGGGCGTAAACCTTCTGGCATCGGGTGACATCATGCATGGTAGTGCAGCAACTCATGGACATGAATTTTTTTCTCTTACGCACCCTACTCCCTCTCCCCCACCTGTGGGTCACTTCGCCAACGCACTACCAATCTCTTCTACAACAACATCCATGAGTAGTAAGAACAATGAAGGCAGTGGTTGCTCCAACCTGCAAGTTAGTCCCAAATTATTAAAAAGAAACTTAAACCACCAAATGTAATTTTGCAAATCCATTAGTTATGGCTATATTCAAGCTCGAGAGTGCTTCTAGATAAGTGAAGCAACAAACCCTACATCTGAAGAAGAGAGGCAGCTTTCGTGCCCTCCTCCTAGGGCGTAAAAGAAGAACTAATATCTATCTATGCCCACTGGGAAACGAGTTTTTTGTGTCTGACATAGGAGCTCAAACCAAATGTGGAAAGAACCATCATAATCAGAACTAGAATTAGCTGTACGTAGTTGAAATCCGGTGCGAGGACATCGAATCTTGTGCTAGGGATTACTCGTCCAGAAAAAACATCAAGTCCACCCCAAGCAAGTAGAATAGTGGTACTTTCCAAGTGGGAAGGTCTTGTGGCCATCGTATGGACCCGCTCCACACGTTTGTTATAAGTTGGCATAGTATTCCGAATAGCTGGTAGGTAGGGCGTATATTTCATAAGCTTCTCCTGTTTATATTACGTAAAAGAAGAAGCGCAGAAAGAAATGTGTTAGATGGTATAACAGTATGTGGGGGGTTGGAAGCGAGGAGCGTGAGATTTTCGGGATTCGGGCTCGGATGCACACTCACTTCTTTCTCAATCTTGGTTGGTTCCGATTCCGGACGACGCGGATCCAACAGCGTTCGATCTAGTACTGCAATTTGTCCTTGATTGAGAGCCACCAAAACATGCTTGGGGGAGATACCGTTGGCTGTCATTGTAACAGCCATCCCGTCTATTACATGAGGAAAAATATATGTCTTTTGCAAAGCAATGGGTGTATGAGTATCAAAGCTACTAAAGGAAGGATTCCACTCCTGTTTCTCCCCCCACGGGCTTAGATTGTACTTGTCTATCATTCCCTCGTACAAGGACACGCTCCCTACCTAAGCGGTGCTCAAATGTAGCAGCATTAGATAGATGTTTTGGCGGCCCCTCTAACACATGTGGTACAATCTCTAACTACCCACCTCTGTGCGTTTTGGAACAGCACTCCAGTATGAATAAATAACATTATTTTCATATACAACAGCATGCACGGGCTCAGCCGCTGATTCGTGAGTAATGCGATGGAGCACCTGTCAAATTATTAATACATCAGCAGTACGGTTAAATTAAAATAAGGTAAGGATATTTATCAAAAGAAAAGAGTCACTCGTGATACACTCATTAATGGCTGGCTACATGAAGCCAGCCGCCCAACTGTACCTTAGCATTCACAGCATCAACTATAGTAACAGTTAAGAGGCCCACTCCAACCCCACTTTCTAGGCCTTGGGCTGCAAGGGTTGCAACAACAACAATGTGGGGGTTGATATACTTGAGTAGAAGTGAATCATCTCCCTTTATTTTTTGAAAAAAAATAATACAATTTGTTTTAGTTGAGAATAGCAATGAGGGGCCAGTATAGCAGTTTTATATGTGAAGCAGCATGTATGGGTGCTTGGTGCTTACCATGATGTGTGCTGGCGATGCCACAACTTCCAATGGGTTCACGTGTGCAACACAAACCACTCGAGATGATTCGCCCCAGTTGATGCTACCAATCAAGGAGGAAACGAATGGAGGAGCGCTGCTGGTGCCATCTTTACCCCTTTTCATTGTTTGGGGCTGCTCTATAACGTAGCTCATCACACCAGTTTCATCGATAGAATGGTCAAAAACGTGTGGCAAGTGGGCCGCAATTGCCTGACGAATCTGTGGAGAGTCTGGTGTAGGAACGATACCACCATCACTGATGGAAAAAAAACGTTGCTAGGTTAGGAAAAAGCAGTGCCAACACACAAGGGGTGGTCAACAGGTAACAACTCATCGTTACCCTTACCTTGTTACTACAAGAATAATCTGGCGATCCTCAGCATCAAATTGGTCAATAGGTAATGCCCTCACCCCACCGTAAACCATTCCTTTCAGTGTTTCCTTCCCCGTTAAAGCGTCCACCCACACAATACTTATACCCTCTGGTGATCTCACTAACAAGGCGAATTCAGCTGCATAGCCTAACACATGCCTTGGTCTTGTCGTACATATAACACTTGTCTTGCTGGGCTGCTCCATCCTTGACCAGATAAGCTTTCCGGTCAGTAAGTTTAGTCCGCAGAGCTTGCCAGACTTTGTTAATACAACTGCTAGCTTCCCCAATCCAAAATCTAGGTCTCCTTTCGACAGGGGCGAAACATCAGCAATAAGTTCTCCATTAAATTGCTTCAAAAGGTTCCTTACAAATGCTGCACCACTCTCAGCGTGCATTGATAACCTTGCAAAGTAAGATGGTACATGGTGGTCCGGAGGGGTGGAACGTTCCTCAGCTTCCATATCCAATATAGCGGCCGACACTATTGATGAAAGTGCCTCTTCCCTTGACCACAATACTCCCTCCTTCGTACTACAAAGGATGAGTGAATCATCCTCAAAGAGGGCAAGAGTAGTGCCACTGCTTGCGAAAGGAAAAACAGCATCCAATCCACCTCGTTCACTACCAACCACAACGTGATCTTGTGGAAGTAGATTCTCAAGATTGTATGAGCCAGGCGTGCGCCACATACCTGCACGGCACGCCCCAGATTCCTGTGAAAGTGTGCATCTTAATTGGCCACCAACTTCTTTTTTCACTTTCCCATCCACAAGGGATGCAGAAATTTCGACATCAAGTCCATTTTGCGCATAATGAATACCCATCACTCTACCATTCCCATTAAAAATAGGCCGAACTTCTGATACCACTTCACTGCAGCCCAAATCCACCTCTGCAGCAGATTCCGTTTCAATGCCTAGGGTAAGTAATTTTTTACCATTTGGAAGAAGGGCACACGCAAGTAAATGACTACTATCTCCTCCACCGTCATGCCCTGTGGCTATAAAGAATACTCCATTCCCACTCTTCAGAGCTGGGGGACCTTTTCCCAGTTTAGTGGATTTTATGGCTACCTTCGCACCATCGAGAGAGAGTTGAATTACTGCAATGCTTACAAGATCAGTTTCATTTTCGATTGTGAAACCTGCTACTGCATACCCTCCACCATTTCGTTCCCCCGCCAATGGTTTTATATCAATTAGCTTCAAGGACTTGTCATCGGCTGACCAGCTCCACAGGATCGCACCATTTTTTGAGTTCAAGCAGATCACCTTGTTCCCAGTCACAACAATAGCGTGTCCTCTAGGGCCATCAAGCAGTGCAGCTACCTTTCTACTGTCTCCATCGGTAGCAGTAGCTTCTTGCATCACTGGCGTCTCCCATAGTAATGAGCCAGTGCGAGAATCCCACAACCGAGTGACACTTCTGTCACCTGAAACACTTAGGAGACGCCCTATGCTGTTACTCCCTGAGAATGCCAATGCTTGCACTGAATCTCTGACATCTAACACAGCACGCCACAGTAGTTCTCTCCCATCTTCTAAACTCGAGGCTGGGAAAACATCCAAGCATGCAATAACAGCCTTGTTGGTAGCTAGACAGGCCGTATGCAGCCCTCCTGGAACAACGATTTTGGCTCGGCCTATCAGGGGCATATGCCTGTGTAGTAGGCAGAGGGAGGAAGAGACTTAGAGCTCAACAAAGGAAATTGATAGAAAATGGATGGCTTAAGAACAAACATAATATGAGGGTGACAAGAGAGAGGAGAGCACAAGACGGGAGGTCCTAAGCCAAGGGAGATGGGAAATAAGACTTCAAACCCCAAGACAACAATGGCTTCGGTATAAGAGGGCTTAAGTATTCAAGCAATGCAAGAACAGCGAGATAGAGAGAGTACTACAACACGAGAAGTCTTGGGCCAAGAGAGCTTCAAGATTACATTTAACATACAAAACAAAAACGGATCCTGGTAGGTTCACACCTACACATACGCCAAAAACAGCACCTGCAACCTCGTTCCAGGATTCTTACCAATCATTAAGTCCCGCTTTGTCTTCCTCCAGGCCCAGTACGGACTTCAGCTTCAGGATTACCACCGGAATCCCAAACCAACACCACCGCAACCGCATGGATCCCTATCAGAACAGATTGAGCTATGTTTGCCTACCTACAATGCTAACGTCCAACCTCCTAGGATTAGGGTTAGGGTTAGGGTGAGGCTGAGGCTGAGGCTGAGGCTGAAGCTGAGGCTGAGGCCAAGGACTCACTGCCGCGTTATGCAATGTATTGTCAGTGAAAGCATGACTGGTCCGGATGACTGACCTCCGACACATAGATGATTCATAGTTAAGTGAGTTCAGAAGCTCCATATGCTTATCACTTAGGGTTAGGGTGGGGGTTAGGCTCTTTCCAGGCCAGGAAAATAGATGATTAGTCGTGAACTGACTTGATCGGAAATGGTAATTAGTAAATATTGAGTGCCGCGCTCTTCGTAGCATTGAGCTTATGCACGAAGGTAAAAGTACCTCACTCGTTTCGGTTCGCTGATTCGTGTCCTACAGTACGGATAGCACTAACTATATCACCAAGATTTGGGTTCAGTAATGGTGTGTGTGCTCTTATTTCTATACCATCGAGCATTATTAGTTGGGCAACTCCCTGCTGGCCATTCCTCTCACTTCTTAAGCTTTTTGAATTATCATTGTCTCTCCACCGTTTCAGCTTCAACCAAACCTCCTTGAAAGCGTCTGCGGAGGTTGTTTTTACTTCAGTGCCAATGTTTCTTGTTTTGCTTTGGACGCAAGCAGCCAACACATTGTGCTATGATGTTTCACACAGCCACTAGTTATTTAAACGCTATCAGGGACAAGTAAAAACGATTTAGCGCTGCATTCTGCGTTGCTTTTCTTGCAGTATCTGTGATGATTAATATAGACATGCATTCGTGTGGCGGATACCCGAGAGGAGAGTTTATGAGGTGTGAGAAAAATAAAGCTGCTGCTGATTCCTCCTATAACAAATTACTGCCTGCTCATACGCCAACGTTTATTCTATACAACTGCATTCACCCAAAGGGTTTACGTAGAGTACCATACAAGAAATTACACAATGTAAATTAATAAGCGTTGGATCACAAACGACTTTCCTGCCAATCACAAGTTATCATCCAATGAGCTGCCCCTAACCCTAACATCATAATCCTAATCCCATAACCATAACCATAACTGTACACCTCTATATTAATGTTCACTCTACCTGAACCCTAACCTTAACCCAATGTACACCTCTATTAATGTAATTACACTTTACCCTAGCCCTAAACCTTCACCCTAAATCCCATAATCATAACGCGCCATAACCCCAATCCTAACCCTAATCATAACCCTAATCGTTGGCACTTTAATGCAGTACGAGGCTGATTAGTTGGCCGGTTGGCTCAGGTGAGCTGTCTTCTTGTTGCTATTGTGAGCCTAGCTATTTCCTTGGTGAAACATTGGACTTAACCGTAATCCTAACCTTAGCCACGAGAATTATAGTTCAGTTCATGTTGTACCCGAAGCTGAAAGCTAATTGAAGCCACAAATACTGCAGGCCTAACTCCCTAACACTAACCCCGTAACCTTAACCCTAACTACCCAATGCAGAGACTGTCGGAGGCTGAGGTTCAGACGAATGTCTGCAAAACGCAATCGTGAGACCGCTGGTAGCGTTGATAGTGATGGCGACGAGATTCCAGAGTTCCAACCAGGAAAAGGTAAAACCAGTGCTGATGAATGTAGGAACATGGAAGGTGAATTGTTGCCGCCAGCCACACAACCAGACAACAAAATAGATCGAGAGCTGGGATCCATCATCACCCGTTTCTCTTCGCTTGATGGACAGCACTTGGGTAATAAGGTTGGTACCTGGCTGGTAGTACTGTTGAGGTTTTTCTGTTGGCTGCAATTTTTCCTTTCTTTGATCATTTATTGCCTTGCTCTCTGCACGACTGTAGATCGATGTGCCACTGAGATCAACAGCTGCACAATTGGAGGAACTTGTAAATGTACTTCAAGGTCGAGAGGGAGGTGACCGGGTGCCATATGCATTCTATGTTGGTGACGTTGAAATTACTGGAACTCTGAAGGAGGCTGTGGCGGCTGTAGGAGTATCCAAAGAGAATGTACTACCTATCATTTACCAACCCCTTGCAGTTTTTCGAGTCATGCCCATTTCACGATGCACTGATACCATGTCTGGCCATTCAGAGGCCGTTCTGCATGTGAGCTTCAGGTAATGCCAGAAGCTATGATATATAACTACTCTCTCCTCTCTGACTTTCTCTTTCTTCCCCATTGATAGTCCGGATGGCTGTATGCTAGCCAGTGGTGGTGGTGACATGACAGTCAGATTCTGGGATCCCACAACGTGCACACCACGCTTTACTTGTCGAGGACATCGTCATCATGTGCTTTGTACTGCCTGGAGCCCAGACAGCAGGCGTTTTGCAAGCGCGGATAAAAAGGGAGAAATTAGATTGTGGGACCCGGCAACTGGCAAGCTGGTATTGTGCTAGTTCGGAGTAGTGATTGGATGGAGGTAGTAGCTTGGGAGTTGAGTTGGATGATGAACATTGAGAGCTGCTTCGTGATGTGTCGGGAATGGATGTAGCAGCTTACTAACTGTATGGTGCTGATTGACCTCATACAGGTAGGACGGCCCCTTATAGTTCATCGTCAATGGGTGACAAGCCTGTCATGGGAGCCCATGCACAAGAACGGGGCATGTGATCGAATAGTGCGTATCAACCTGGATTTGAGGCTATGTTGTTAAATACTAATTTGACCCCTATGACCTGCGATTACTACTGCGGTTGTGTAACTCTTAAGGCTAGTGGGTCGAAAGACTCCAGGGTTATAATTTGGAATGTAAGGACAGGCCATTGTGAAGTAACCCTTTCAGGGCACACTGATTCAGTTGAGAGTGTCGTATGGGGGGGAGAGGGGCTGTTGTACTCTGGGAGTAGGGATCGTACGATTAAGGTATGCTGCGTACTTGTATCTCCACCTTTCTGACCATGATTGATTCTGTAACTTGCCATCCTCAAGGTTTGGAATGTAGATGGAAAGGGTGGTAAACGAGTTGGTATGTTAGTAAGAACGCTCACGGGGCACGCTCATCGCATTAATACCATGGCGTTGAATTGCGAGCATGCACTCAGGACGGGCCCCTTTGGCTTCAAAGCCCCGCCTTTCTCTTCTCCAGAAGAAGGGCAGAAAATTGTTGAGTAAAGCAAATCTCCAACCTTATCCCAACCAATACCGAATCCAAGGGACGTGTTTGACACGAAAACTTGCCCCTTTTCTGCTGCCCCCACGTTCGTTTAAAGGCCTTGGAAAGATACCTAAGTGCAAAAGCTGGTCAACCCGAGCGCCTAGTGTCTGGGTCAGATGATTTCACCCTCTTCATATGGAATCCTGAGACAGAGAAACAACCTATAGCTAGGCTTACAGGCCACCAACAACCCGTAAATCACATTTCATTCAGCCCAGACGGCCGATTTTTTGCCAGTGCCTCATTTGACAAGAAAGTCAAAGTAATGCCATCTCGCATCTTCAACTGTATCTGTGCCCATCTGTACACTCCTCACACTCACGCTGTATATATCTATCTAATCCTGCTCAACAGGTATGGGATGGCAGGACAGGAAAGTTTATTGCCACGCTCACAGGGCATGTGGGAGCTGTGTACCGTGTGGCATGGTGCGTTGGTTGTGCTAATAATAATAATATGGATACACTCTTGCAGTATTTGTCATAGGAACCGTCTAACTCCATCATGTGACTGTAGGAGTTCTGATAGCCGCATGCTCATGAGTGCTAGCAAGGACTCTACAATAAAGCTGTGGGAAGTAAAAGATTTCAAAAATGCCAAGGCGACTCTTCCTGGGCACGCAGACGAGGTGTATGCCCTAGATTGGTCCCCTTTGGGACAGCAGGTAGCCTCCGGCAGCAAGGATCGAACGATAAAAGTTTGGTGATGAAAAATGTCCGCTTGCGCTGAGTGTGCCGAAGGCAATACTCCCCATCGGTTAGGTGTGCATTATTGCTGCACTGTTGGAACATACATTGCCTCTTCCTCTTGTTCCACTTATGAATACTTGCTAGGTTCCTACTGTTGATGTACTTTCCATCAACTGCACAAGCTATTGCATTCATGTACACGTCACATCCTTTCCCCTCTTTGTCCATGTGGATATTTCCTCCAAGGGAAACATCTCCCATGTCCTTGTGGCGATTTACTCCAAGGGCAATATCAACTGCTTCAGATATGATGCCTGGCATGTTCCCCCTCAAGACCTCATAGGTCAATGATAATCCGATCAATGACTGACATAGATCATTATTCTTCCTGCTGTTGCCACCCCTCTTCTCGGAACACATGCCATTATCAACCTCACATTCATTGGGAAATGCTGTGGTCATTGCCTGAGATATAGTGCAATTTTGGTTCCCCCTCAACTTTTCAGAAGCTACCAGGTAGTGTTTCTCCAAATCGTTCTTTCTGGCTATCTTGGAGCGCCCCATCCTGAATGAAGTTGACCCACCCTCCCCTTTCTTCCCAGGGGAAAAACGATCAATAGGTTTTGCTTGTCTCTTTTTCTGTTTTGTCATCTGCTCCACTTGATGAGTGTATAGCCACTGTTCCTCGGATGTAGCCCATTTAACCCTAATGCGACAACCACCAAAGCATGCCCCAGTTAGCTGTGTAGCAATTGTGCCCTTTGCTGTATAGTGCAAGCCCTGTTTTGCAATACAAGGAGGAGGATGTTGGATCCGCATTAATGATTGCTCCACAGGCTCATGACCCCCATTGGCCATCCTCCCCACAAACCCGTTGATCAATTTTCCTTTCTTACCCCACCCTCCAAAGTCACGGACCTCACCTAAGGGAGATAATTGAGTGACTGTTGTCCACCCCCCATTGACCATATCGCCATACCACACAATGATATCCCTTTCTTCAAATATGTCTCCTCCCTTCATTTTTGCTGCCTCTTTCAGGAAGTGTTTCTTCCGGCGAGCTCTTAGATGAATTTCTTTCCGGCGTTTCTTTTTATTGGATTCTTTAGTGTCGCAATTTTGCATGCATTCTCCCTCATAGTTGTTTTCTTGTTTTGTGTAGGTGACGGTCTTTGTTTGAAAATCAACCAATGAATTTGCAGCCTCGTTTGCCCTGAGATGCATGGGGTCACCTTTGCACTTTGATGCCATCGCCATTACTACACGCTGGATATGTGTTGATGAGAAGGTTTGTCCGCTATTATAATTTGATGCACGAGCGAGTTGTCATTTTTATTATGACATGAACGTGTTAGGTGTGGATAGCTGGCGGTCAGCGGGAACAAAGGACAGACTACACGCACTCTACACACACTTTTAGAGAGGCCCGCAGGGGGGCAATAGGTAGGAGAACAACCAAGAGAGTTACTCTTGAAATTAAGATATGATGTGCGTGTGATGTAACTTACATTCCGTATTGTACATATAGAGGAATTGGTATATATAATTACAAGCAATCTTGTATCATGTTGGCCGGGTACAGCCATGGTACATATTGCAGTATTTCAACGAACTGGGTGGTAACTAATACAAATCATTCTTTTTTCTTAATTTTCGGCTAAAATAGATGATTCGGGCATCAGTGTCTGGGATGTGTGATTCACACCAGGTCTGTACCAAGCATTCTGGGTTGTACCACCTATATACCAGGAGTTCCTGGTACAGACCTGGTACGGTACCCAAATCATGCTTCCTGGGTGTAGACATGGTATAGGTACTGAAACCTGGTATACTGTGGGAATAATATTGATCTGGGACCCATACCAGGTCTGTGTCAATGTTTTTTCCGCGCAGTGATCATCGCACCAGAACAACAGAGCAACACTTTCCAACATAACATCACCAGGTAGACCACTAGATCGACCAGCCCCAGCTGTTGCTGACGATGC
>PJEL010005279.1_pt1 | contig 10445 bp, 4 predicted proteins | sample 1853271 | NCBI WGS metagenome assembly PJEL01 (sample SAMN08108733, study PRJNA415343) | Invertebrate metagenome, whole genome shotgun sequencing project. | host: Globobulimina | place: Sweden: Gullmar Fjord | collected 2015-08 | reverse complement strand
CCCCAACGATTATCTTTTCGAACTCGACCCGCATTATTTTCAATTTTTTGCAGTGCATCTAATAACGTAAGTGGAGCAAGTTGAGTTTCAAGGGCAAGTACCGCATTGATATAATCATCTTGATCTTGAGGCCCCATAGGGCGACTGAGATAAATTGAAGAGGCTTTTAGTAAACTACTGTTAGGTATTTTGGCCACTGCAATGATTGCCTGTTTAACTTGCTCTGTGGGGTCAGATAGATTGCTACCTAACCCTATGTATACGATACTCATTTATTGTGGCTTGGTCGCATCATTAGTTTTCAATGGCTTACGTCGCTTACGAGGAGTACGACGTTTAGAGCCAGGGGCAGTTTTTATGCTTCGAATCATTTGTGTTTTAGCGTCTGTTGATACTTCTTGAAAGTCAGTCCACCATTGCGCTAACTCTTGAAGTTCAGTGCTTTGCTCAATTTCAGCTCTAAGCAGTAAGAAGTCATAACCAGCTCTAAATTTAGGGTGTTCAAATGTTTTAAATGCACGCTTCCCTTCACGACGACCTAGCTTATCTTGTAAGATCCAAATGTCTTTCATGACACCTTGAAAGCGTTTAGGTATTGATATGCTGCGTTGTTGCTCTGGCATTATTTCATTTAATGCGGCGAAGAAGGCATCTTGTGGCGCTAATTGCTGAGCTGCATTAATCTGCTTGATATACTTTTGTAATGGGTACCAAAGCATTGCTGCAAATAAGAAGGCGGGTGTAACACGTTGATCATTATTGATGCGCTTGTCAGTATTGCTCATTGACAAAGTAATTAACGCAAGTAATTTTTCTTGGCTAGACTTTTCTTCTTCGCTAGTCGTTTTAGCATTTAATGCTTGGTCAACAGCAGGGAAGAAATAACGGAATAAGTCATATTCACGTAATTGTTCAAAGTTAGCAATAGCTTTTCCCGAAATAAACATTTTAAGGAATTCTTCAAACATACGCGCTGCAGGAATACTTGCCATTAATGATGACAGCTCTTTAATTGGCGCTTTCGTCTCAGGACTAATTTGCATATCAAGCTTTGTTGCAAAACGTATAGCTCGCAACATACGAACAGGGTCTTCGCGATAGCGTGTTGCTGGATCACCAATCATGCGAATAATCCTATTTTCTACATCTTGCACGCCATTGGCAAAGTCATACACTTTAAAGTCTTTACTTGAGTAATATAAGGCATTGATAGTGAAATCACGACGTTCAGCATCTTCCTCGATACTGCCATAAATATTATCGCGTAATAACATGCCCTCATCATTTTGTTTTGATGTTTTTGCATTGTCTTTAGTTTGTTTTGGTGCACTATCGTGATGACCACGAAATGTTGCTACTTCAATAATTTCTCGACCAAAAACAATATGTGCTAAACGAAAGCGACGACCAATTAAACGACAGTTACGAAATAGATCTTTAATTTGATCAGGTGTTGCATTGGTTGCAATATCAAAATCTTTAGGTTTTAAACCTAAAAGAATGTCTCGAACGCCACCACCGACTAAGTAAGCTTCATAACCACTTTTATTTAAGCGGTATAGTACTTTCAATGCAGCTGCTCCAAGGCTGTGCTAAAAAAGGAAAACAGCACTTATTGTAACGTTCTGATCGAAGGGAGAGAGCCCAATGCCGTATGACTTGATGCTCATGGAGGGGGTATGTTCTACCCAAATGCTATGCTTCTGTTGTTTTTTAACTCTCATGTTATACCCTAATTTGAGTCTTTATGGTGGCGAATCAAATCATTCATTGATGACTTGGATGTACTGGCACCATGTTTCAACCATTTACCATAGTAATGGTGGTTCAGTTGAATTGAACCATTATTATACCCACTCCAAGCAAAGTTCATTCACAAATCGCTCGCACACTCCTCTACTTCAAATGAAACAGTCTCATTATTCATCCTCCCCAACTCCCCCCCAGGCATCATCTTCACCAGATATGCTCAGAAAAGCAGGTAGGCAGTTGCTGGTGACAAGCAAGCAGCCTTTCTTGATGGATCTCTCATATTTCTGTGGACGCTGACTCCTGTGCACTTTCAGCTGCCTTATCTTGTGTTGACTATGTCTCGGGGGGATATTCTGGTCCCCAGATGGAATGGAGCACGAGGAGCTGGGATGGTAAAGGCGGAAATAATCCTCTAACGGTGGTCTACTGGAGTAGAGATTGGGGGGAACACGTCATGGGGCGCCTTACTCAGGGCTTAATGGAAGTACATGGACATACGTCTGGATTTCAGTTGGTTTGTGCAAGCTTTGGAAATGACCATGATCATGCCAAAGAGGGGGTTGTTCGTTCAAAGGTTCGAGCCGCAGCAAACGTCTTTCTTGAGTTACCCGCAACAGCCTCTGCAGCTAGAGACATACATCATTGTGATCCGTTTATATTGGTGGACCTCATGGGGCATACAACGGGTCGAATTATAAGTGTACCTGGGCAAAAGCCCGCCCCCATTATTATTAATTACCTTGGGTACCCTGGCACTGTGGGTGGGCCATTTGTAGACTACGCTATTGTTGATCGAATTGTCACGCCCCCTGACACATCACCAAGCAACTGGTCCGAGAAACTCATCTATCTTCCTTGGACATATCAGACCAATGCACTACCTTTGCACAGCAAAGCGTGCTTAACTGAAAAGTGTATTTGGGATGAGCGTGTCCGCAGTGTTATCCCTTTTGTCTTCTCGATTGAAGACCAAGGAGGTTTAATCACCCCCAACTCAACCCTGTTTTGCAATTATAACAAAGTTGACAAACTAGATCCTGAAGGCCTCACTCTTATGCTTAATGTTATGAGACGGGTCCCAGGCAGCCTGCTCATCCTTCTATCTGCAGGAAATGGTGAAAAGGGTCGAAAATTTGAACACCGGCTGAGGGAAGAGGTAGCTCTAAGAGGAATACACCCTGGGCGGCTGATCTTGCAGCCTCGGGTGGCATACGAAGATCATCTTCAGCGTGTTAGTGCTTATGATGTCATCCTAGATGGGGGCCTACTGTATGGATCGCATACCACAGCAACAGATGCTCTCTGGGGAGGGGTGCCTCTCGTCACTTTAGAGGGGGCCAGCATGCATGTACGTGTTGGTTCCAGTTTGTTAAATGCCCTTGGACTACGTGATTTGGCTGTGTCCACTGGAGTAAAGGATATGGAAGATTTGGCAGTTCAACTCGTGGAAGGGGGGAAACAATCTCTCGCGTATAAACTGCGCCGCAGAATATTGCAAAATTCTCTCGAATGGCCATTGTTTGATACACAACGAACTGCTCAAGCATTAAGATTTTCGTATGAAGCTGTGCGAGATATATATGGCGAGGAAATGACCCCGCAGCACCTGATCGTAGGAGATTACCACAGCAGCACTGTCAGTGGTGTGAGAGGAGGCAGTGGTCGATGGGAAATGGCTAAAAGTCAACAAGCGATGACTGTCAAGGGGGAGGGCATGATATCCATGCGCATGAGCTGGGCAAGGCCATATGAATTTGCTCTGCTGCAGAAAAATAAGCTTGCCCTGTCTTTCCACAGTGACTACTACGGTGATTCAGAGAATGTTTAAAAAAACCTCAGAGGGCTCTTATCCCTTTATTATTCTTTCACACATCATCACTCTACTGCAGAGCAGGACAGGATCATCCCATATTTATCCTCAAGCTGATACAAAGGAATGGTGGGGGTTGTTTGGATGATGTTTTTGGGCCCTCATATTTTGTTGCCATAGCCATGTTTCGTCCGAAAATAAAGTGCAAGGTGTTTGGAGAATAGCAAAATACAATACCCAACTGCATCGCTGCCGATTACTAATGGTAGCATTGTAACTCAGACATAAGCCTGCCTTTGATAAAACCCAGGGGGTAGGTAGGCCATTGGAAAGAATAGTATGAGTATGCAAGGATATGGTAAACAACAACTATTAAGTAGTATCTCAAAGTACGTTGATCATCCATCCACCGGGAAAGTAGTCATCATGGTGTTCAAAAAAATGCAGAGATGTAGAAATTGGCATTCTTAGCTACCTTCATACACATATATCACAGGACAGCAAGCAGCCGCCTTAAGTGTGTGAAAACTAACTCTTTCATCAACAAAGTCCTTCTCGGTCGGTGGATGGCATTAAGAGTTTATAATATACCAGCAGGTCTTGAGCTGTAAGAAACAACATCATGCAATGCACACCAAAAACCTTGGGAACCTGTCTTACAGTTGGTCAAGTGAAGTGATATACAGTTACAGGTCACACTCCCAAGATCCTCGTAATTGTTGTTCTTTGTTTTTCTACAGGCTGAAAAAAATTGAGAGCTATGGTCCGGAAATCTCATCACACTCCCCAAGACCAATTAAAAGCAGATAGATCAATCTCTCCCCACTGCTCAATCCTGGAGGCACACTCCGTCTTCCACCGCACAATACTTATTTTTACCCTATAACTGAACACATTAACGCGGTTGCTCTCATTAACATAATCCTTCAGCAGCTGCTGCTTCTCCTATTCATCTTCAACCATGTTTTCTTCAGACCTGGATGCATCACCTATCGAATCACCAATTATGCACTTGACTCTTACAAATGATTTCCGCAAGATTAATTCAAGTGAGTCATAGGGATATTCCAGCATCAGAACGTTGTGTAGCACCATGAGGATAGAACCCAGCTTGCGCAGTCGCTGCGTAAGTTTAAACCTTTCATATGAACTTAGCGTACCCAGAGGCTGGAAAGAGTTCATGTTGATGATATAAAAGAGTTTTCCATCAACCAGGTCATTAAGTGGTACAGGAAGACGCATCTTCTCTTCCCCTGGTAACCCAGTCAGCTTCCTTTGATGCATGGCAAGGCGGTTCAAAAAATCTGCTAGACGAGAGGCACGACCTGAATCCTTGACAAAGTAAGAGTGTTCCTGCAAAGACAAATAATTGCCCTCTCTTGATTTCGAAGCAGGGATACGGTCCACAATAAGTAAGAGCAGGCCACAGAACTCAATCTGTGCTGATACTGACTCCCCATAATCTGGGCCTTTATTAGTCACAAAAAACTCCACAATGGTATCCATGAGACCAGCCAAAGCGATGCTCTCAGGGATATACTCCCTAAGCTCAAACATAGCTACACATAGCGTCCTTGGAACCAGAAGTTCACCTTGATTACTCACGAATCCAAGAGCCTCCACGACCTTCTTAGATTGTTCAAGGTACGGGACATCATCATGTGTCCCATCAGTGAATCGGGAAAGAGTTTGGTTCCCTGCTACACGCCTTGCCATGTACTCGTCCACATACTTGGAGTATACGGAGTTGCGGGAATGCCCTACAGGTGGGAAAGGCTCGACTGGTGCCAGTGAACTCAGGACATGCTGAAGGTAGACCGTAGGGTACCAGGGATCTTCTCCTTTGATTGCTGGTATAGATCCAATCATAAGATGCTGGATGCGAGGCCAACTCATATTCATATAAAGGAGGTTGCCCTGAGTGTCCAGCCCGCGGCGACCAGCACGTCCAGACATTTGCTGTGCTAGCAGAGGCGTGAGCATAGGTTCCATCGAGGAGCAGAAGCAACATGATCTGAAAGGCATATTTACACCATACGCAAGTGATTGATCCGAAAAGACAAAAGCTAATTTTCCCTGCTGGGCTAACCTCTGGACAGTGCGCCTGTACTTTGGAAATGAGGCATCATCAATATATATACCAAACCCCCTACGAAGGCCGCGAAGAAATGGGTGGCCCGGGCTCTTCAGTTCACCGCGGTTTAAGGAGGGTGCCAACTCATTTGCAATGTCTTCATATTCTTTAGAAGAAAGTCTGCTAACAGAAGGACTTAACACAAACTCTGGGTGAGGTGCGGCAGTGTCCACAAACTGCTGATTTTCTAGGCCCATATCGCCCATATCCTTTGCCTCCTCCTCTTCCTCCTTTGCATTTTGGACTCTCCGTTTTGCAGCTTGTGCTCTGAGACGAGCTACCTCTTCTGATTTCTCCTGAAGTTCCTTAAGATAATTCGGATACTTCTTTTGCTGAGCCTCCTCCACCTCCAACAACAATTCCTTAAAAAGTTCAAGACAGTGGAAAGAATCTAGGTGGAACATAATGGCCGGGCAGAGGTCTTTCGATTTGATGTCTTGTACTGCGGTCACAATGTCGGTGTCAGGTCCTCCCGCCTCTTCTGGAACGGATTTTGATAAAATGGCCTTCGTTTCTGATGGGAACTTCTTAGCCAGTACTTCCAACCTTGAGCAAAGGGCACATTCATAATCTTTTGCAGCCTGGAGTGTGATACGCTGGGAACCTGAAAAGAATTTCTCTGGGGCAAGATCGCTTACAGATTCCTCTGGGAAGTGCTTTAAAAATGCTTCCCACAGGGCATACGTATCTCGAGGGGTGAAAGGCAAAGAATACCGATCTTTCCATTTAGGAGAGGTAAGCATATCAAAGGAAACAGCAGATAAGGGGTGAAGGGGACGAAAGCTGTTTCCAATCCACACCCAACGCTGCAAGTTAATGAATCGTTCAGAATGTTCCTCTAGGTGAACTTGAGAATCACGATTTTGCTCACTCAAAGGCCACCTTCCTGGGCCTTCAAACCCTCCACTTGCTTCTATGGCCTCCACATCCTGAAGCTGCTGCCCTCGAACACCCCCCCACCAGTCACGAAGTTGTTCGGCATTCCCTATTGTAGCAGAAAGTGCAAGGAAATTGCAGTTTACACTTTGAATCAGACGTTGCAGGGCACCCCCCTTCTCCCCGTCAAGTGAGTGTACCTCATCAAAAATGGCATAGTCAAAGGTGAAGCCTCCCTGCATTTGTGAATAGTCAATCTTCTTCACAACTTCCTCTCCAACAGGGCCACGTAGTTTTGAGAGTGCCGTTTCAAGGGAGTGTGGAGTCCCAACGATAACACGCAACTGAGACTCCGGTCTGAAGTGCATGTAATCCATGCACATGCCAACACTCCCCTTAAGAAGCTTGTGAAAAAGGGCAGCAACCTGCCAGACCAGAGGTTCCGTCGGTACCACAAACAAAACACGACCAGTTGAACCTAACGCAAAAGTCACGTACTGTGAGATAACTGTCTTGCCAGAGGAGGTAGGAGCACAAACTATAGCAGAGCGTCGTTCATCAACCACCCTAAGAACCCTCTTTTGCCACTCATCTAGTTTCCATCCCTGAACGAAGCGAGAAAGAGGGGGAAGTCGATCTGCCATCTCCGTGAGCTGAAAAACAATTAGATTTTCTTCCGTTCTCATCATGCGGGCCATTTTGATGGCCTTCCTGAAGTCATTAGCAAGTTGTCCGGCTTTAGACCGTTTGGGTTTCTTGATTGTCGTCATCTTCCCTCCTTTCTTATCTGTTTTGCTGTTGTCCTTGCCCTTTTTATCGCTCTTTTTAACATTGTCATTTTTCGCCGAATCTGCTGCCTCTGCCTCTTCTGCAATGACTTCCTTATATATCGGAAGTTCTTCAATAGCCCATAAAACATCAAATGAAGTTCTTTTGTCTCTCATTTCCACAGCATCACTCAGGATCTCCAAAAGCTGATTAAGCCTTCCGTAAGGCGTATTCAGTTTGAGAGTATATAGCATTGCCCTCTGTGATTTCCCAGTTGTGGCATTCTTGAGCTTTTCTACGTCTTTTCGCATCTCCTCTTCCACGAGCTTACGAGCGTTATCTTCCTGGATCGCCTCCTTTTTGGTGAGTTTAACGGCCCCCTTTGTTCCCTTCCCACCACCACCGCCACCCCCTTTTCGTTTGTCTTTCCCAGAAGAAGTGGTGGCAACAGCAGAAGCTGCTACTGCTTCAGCTTCTTCTTTCTCCTTCATCTTATCATTCTCCCAGATGGCGCAAGGGTCAAAGCCGTGGGAGGGCCAGAGATCACGTAGCCAGATAGGCATAAGGGATAGTGAGTCTACTCTAAACCCCTAAGAGGAGTACGAGGCACACGTGAGATAGTAATACTACATTTATATATATTATTGTATAGAATGCAGCTACTTTATCACACGCTCTCATTTTCCTTTCAAGTCAGATAGAGCCATCTATCTATCTACCCCCAACACCCCTTTCAGATGTCCTCGCGCCACGATGAAGACTTTCAATTTCTATCACACATACGAAACTAACCTGGGGTGCATTTCTGTCCCTAATTCGTCGAAACTTGACGGGTATTCCTTCCCAACGCACGTCATGCAGCCTTGACTTTGCGGTGCCTTGCTGGTGAAGCAGCGTCCGACCAACCTGTTTTTGCGTAGAAAGAACTCCTAAATATCATCATCACATCCCTTCTTTCTCCCTCGATATCCTACCCTTACCTCAGCGCTGATCTCCTCTCCCTCATCATCTTTTGTTTTGCTTGTTGTTTCTGCCATGCGTGTTGTTTCTGCCATGCGTGCCCACTGTCGTGTCTGTCTTCAGACAAACGGAACAAATTGCAGGACCTAAAGCAGCAGCACCATACATTTTTAGTGTTTATCTTCTTCTCTCAAGCTACTGCTACTACTACCCACGTCCTTTCCACTCTAAGGGTCACTCCTTTCCCCCGTACCCATATTTTTGGTAACCCAACCCAAATTCTTCATTCATTTATTTATTTTTCACAATTCGATTCCTTACTCTGTGCAAAACCACTTAAGCTAGTAGTACCCACCTCCTTTGCACTCGAAGTGCTATCTTATTCAATTATGGTCCTGACTCTGTGAGTTAGGGAGGGGGAAAATGCACGACGCACTCAACCACCAGTTAACAGGCACAATTGGGGGGTTTAACAACTGTAGGCTCCCATTGCCTTTGATTTATTCACCTTAAAATCCCTCAGATGCGACAGAATCAGTGGTTCTGGCTCATATCATAGCATTGGATGAGGGAATGTAAGGTCCGTGGACATTGTCGGGTTTTGAAAACAAAACCGACATTAATCCAAGTAGTTTCTTCTCAGGTAATTTAGCAGTGTATTATGAGGTAAAGAAAAATACTGATCACCTTCAAACCACCACGAGGAAAATAATGATAAATTTAGTGGCGGCTGGCTCACTTCGTTGAGGCTGAGGCTGGGTGACGAATGTTATGAAAGTAATGCGTGGAAAGTGTACCGGGGTCAAGGTACACCTCGAGAGGTGTATTTTATGACACTGGGGTATTAGTCGATTCTGGGTCGAACATCATCTCACTGTTCCTTTTTCCCTTTCTATAATCAGTATTGATTTATCAAATGCAGTGATGGTGTCTGTATCAGTTTAGTTGCTGCAGCTTCCTGTAACGTATCATCCCAGAGCGTCTCTGAGGGTCATTGTAAGAATTTAGGTAATTTGGGCCTCCAGTGGGAGGCCCCAAGCGACCGTAGTCGAACACTACCCTTGATATCCGAAATTCCCTACTCGACCACCCTGGGGCCGAGGGCCTCCCATCTTCCGTTACATCTTTGTACGGCGATCTGTTCGTACGAATTTACACTTCCACACTCTCCAAAGTGCAAACCCACTGGGGTCTCCGGCTGCTATACTGGCTGTACTGGTCTTGCAAGGGAAGAAGTATCACAGAGCGCACAACAAACAATGTCTTATTGCTTAAACTAATTATCCTACTACTCTGTACACGTTATTACTGGAACTGTCTAAATGAATGTAGCGGTGGTGACGTGGTAGGACAGACACAATATGGCTTCCAACAGTATGGATGTATTGTGAATATATTTACAGTTCGTACATATCTACAAGCTACTCATACGAGCTCTCCGTAAATCTTGGAACATTTTTTATCCAATGCAGGCCATCTAATTCCTACTATAAGGCCTCTAAACCAGCACTGTAAATATGGCTGGGAATATAAGTGTGATTCGCTCCCAGCGAATTACGTCTATCTATTCCTAGCCCTAACACTGAATCATCTATATGCATACTCATATCTGCACATTATATTATGGTCTAACGCTCTAAACACTATGCCTTTGCTACTCTACTTTAGGCTCGGTATAAATCAATTGGTTGCAATTCATGATTTCACTCTCTTTTAACATGAGGTACCAGAAGGCGCCAGAATCTTCTACCAACCACCAACAACAAAACTCACTACAAAATTACGCAGAAGTATTGAAGTATTGACTTGAAAGTACCTTCCACGGAATAAGGTGAAACCACCCGAACCCTAACACTAACCTTAATCCCAACACTAAACCCTAACATTAAGTCTAACCCTGACCCTAAACCCAACCCTGATCCCTTACCCGAAGCCTAACTGTAATTTTAACTCGAAAACCCTAAACCTTAACCATAATCCTAACCTTGAAACCCTAAAACCCTAAACCCTAACCCTGAGCCTAACCTTAATTCTAACCCGAACGCTAAACCCTAACACTGACCCTAATCCTAAGCCTAAACCCTAAAATCCTAACTCGAAATATAACCCTAACCTAAACCCTAACCCTAACCCATAACTTTAACC
>PJEL010005278.1_pt1 | contig 10446 bp, 9 predicted proteins | sample 1853271 | NCBI WGS metagenome assembly PJEL01 (sample SAMN08108733, study PRJNA415343) | Invertebrate metagenome, whole genome shotgun sequencing project. | host: Globobulimina | place: Sweden: Gullmar Fjord | collected 2015-08 | reverse complement strand
CAGCTTGGAGGACCACGCCCGACCCCGGGAACGCGTAGTCGGATTGCATGGCTGCGAGCATGAGGGGGACTTCGCGGAGTCTGCGTTCGTGGCCGTCGGGGCCGGGGAAGAGGTGTGCGGTGTAGAGGGCGAGGTCGCCTTGGTCGGTGTCGGTGCGGATGAGAGCTTTGCCCCAATGGCGGGTGAAGAGGGCGCCTGGGCGTTGCTTTGTTGATTGAGGGAGTGGGCAATTTTGTTGTTGGATGATGGGGAAGCGGGTGATGATGGTGCCGGGGTATCCGCCTTGGAAGTAGGCGTAGTTCATGCTGAGGCGTTTTGCGATGTCGGCGACGACGGATTCCTTGGGTGATTCTTGGAAGGTGATGATGTCGGGTTGGTGCAAGGCTAGTTCGAGTGCAGTGCGGACTGGTATTTGGGAGCGGATGCGGGCGATTGCGGCAGCGTTGCCGTTTTTTCCGCCGTTGTAGCCGCGGCAGGCGAGGACGTTGTAGGTGATGGTGCGGAGTGAGTTTTTTGGCGCGGAGGATTTAGTTTTTTTGGCCGAGGTGGCGTGGGCTTGTTGAGTGGTGGTGGCGAGTGAGAAGCCGACGGTTGCGATTCCGCTGGCGAGTAGGAAATCTCTTCGATCGATTTTGGTTTTGTTTGGTTTCATGTTGGTATGGTAAGAAGGCGGGGTCGTAATTTCTGCTGGTTGTTGTGGGTGAGGGATTCTGGAGGTTGGGTTGATTTGGGTGTTGGTAAGAGTGCTACGCCGCAAGCGGCGGGCCTGTGCAGAGCGCTTCGGTTTATAAGGGTGAGCTAACCGGCAACCTCACGAAAATGTTTCCTGACATCTTTTCATTTTCAAACACCGCCGTTGCGTTGCTCTTAGGTATACGACACTACATTCTCCTGCTCAGGACCCCAATCCGATCGAATGCCTTGGAAGGCATTGCAATCGGGGTGGTTACTTGTTATTTTAATGTGTTCGGTACCCGGTTGTGAGCGGGGCCGCGGGTGAATTCATGCAGAGCCACGAGTTTCCGCAGAGTGAAAGGGAGAGAACCAATGTGCAATTTAGTACCTGTTATTCGCGTCACGGTTTTTGGTGCCACTGTCGTGTTCGCCAACACCGCTATCAACGCCCAAGAATGTGATCCCATCGAGACATCAAAGTTACTTGCCTCTGATGGATCAGAGGGGGCTTTGTTTGGCAATTCAATCGCAATGTTCGGCGACACCGCTCTGATCGGAGCACAAGCCGACGATAACCGCGCTAATGCGGCCGGCGCGGCATATGTGTATCGCTATGACGGTTCGCACTGGGTCAGGGGAGCGAAGTTGCTTGCAGCTGACCGAACCAAAGAGGATTACTTTGGTTCTGCGGTTGCCCTCTGGCGCGATACCGCCCTGATCGGGGCATCCGGAGACGGGTATAGTGGCTCGGCATATGTATTTCGCTTTGATGGTCAGCGGTGGAACGAGGAAGTGAAGCTGTATGCATCCGACGGGGGAGAATTTGATCGCTTCGGCGAAGCGTTGGCGCTGGTGGGTGATACTGCCATTATCGGAGTCCGATGGGATGAGAATGAAAATGGAATGTGGGCTGGTTCTGCGTATGTCTTCAAGTATGATGGATTGGAGTGGGTCGAGGACGCCAAATTGCTTGCATCGGACGGGGTGCCGGCGGATTTCTTCGGAACGTCTGTTGCGCTTAGCGGAAAAAGCGTTTTGGTCGGTGCTCCCGTTGGGTACGGTATGCAACCTTATGCTGGCTCAGCCTATCTTTATCGCTACAACGGCCTGCAGTGGGTCGAGGACGCCAAGATGACGCCTTCCGATGGTGCGGAAGGTGATCATTTCGGGACTTCAGTTGCACTCTTGGGTGACACCGCCTTGATCGGGGCACCGGCTGATGAGGATAACGGTCCTTGGACCGGATCGGTCTATTTCTTTGGTTATGACGGCGCCGAATGGGTCGAAAGAGGGAAGCTACTTGCCTCGGATGGAGCTGAGGATGATGGATTCGGTTGGTCGATAGCGATTTCGAAGGACACCGCTCTCATCGGAACACGTTCTGAAGATGACGATGGTGAATACCCCGGCTCAACCTACGTCTTTCGTTACGATGGCACTCATTGGATTGAGGAAGCCAAGTTAATGGCGTCGGATGGTGACGGCATGGATTTTTTTGGGCGAGCTGTTGCGTTGCAAGCTGACGTCGCGCTGATTGGAGCGGTCGGTGATGATGATCTTGGAGCTCATTCTGGCGCGACCTACATTTTTGATCTCAATTGCCCGGACTGCCTCAATCTGAATGTTGAGAACCTCGTGGCCGGCGAGGTGGCAGAGCTCACGATAACCGGTGGAACCCCGGGGGGACGCGCCATTACCGTCTTCGGATTTGAACACGGGTATTCAGTGATTGATGATATCTACGGTACCTGTGCGACCTTCCTGATCAAGGGTATGAAGCAGAGGCGGCGCGTCATCGGACCGTCAAATCGAATTTTCGATGCCGACGGCAAGATCACCTTCTTCCTGGAAATCCCTTCGGATAAATCGGGTGTGCGCGGCCTGTTCCAGAGCGCGCACCGCAACACTTGTCCGGATGAGTGCATGTCGAATCTGGTTGAGATGGTGGTGGGTTAGGCGCTAGCTTGTCATACGAACAAGGTACCCGGCTGATCTCGTTCTGGGGCGTCATCTATCCACGTTAAGGTATCGTTGCCTAGGCATTGCGATCGTTGTTTACCCTCCCGTGATATCTAGCCTCACAGCCTCGGAGGATTGATGTGGCATCGATGAATTCGTTGCTGCTAAAGCGTGAGGCGGTAAAACCCGCAGCCAAGACCTATGTCATCAGCTCGCCAGAGGCGATCCTTTCCGAGCAAAAAGCGTGATCGAGAGGAAAGCACTTGAGCGGGTTGGGCGCAGGTTGGATTTTGAAACTGAGGTAAGTGATTTTGAGATGATTTCTTGTGGTGCCGCTGCGTTGGTAGCTCGCTCGGGATATTGGGTGCCCGCGATTCGATCTGCGCAGTAACCATCCTGGAAAAGAACTAAGGAGTTTCGACGTTTGGGTATGACCCGCACACTTTGTCGACTGTTGAGACGTCCACGAATGGCAATGGACATTGTCAAATTTTCACGACTTGCGTCATCTCGGGCTGCGCCGATAATAAAGCCCATACTTTTTAAAGAAACGGTGATCGATGACCAAGACCAACGACAGCCAAACGACGCGGATAATTAGGATGCTCTCGATGTTCTGCGGCGGAATCCCAACTTCCAAATCCGAATTGATGCGACAATTTGATGTGAGCGACCGGACTATTGCGCGGGACATAAATGTGCTGCGGAAAGCGGGATTTGAAATTGAGTCATCCTCCAGAGGGTACCATTGCAAGATTCCAGCTGGCAACGGGTTTTCGCACTTGCGAAATAGTGATATCGGAGAGCTAGTCATCCTTGCCAGTTTCTTACGTGCCGCGCGCGCGTTACCGTTTGCTCACACAGCATCCGAGGCACTTTTCAAGGTTTTATCTAAGTTCACGCACATCGAATCCACGGTCCATTTCAGGGGAACCAGTTACGATTCAAACTCTGTCGTGCATGGGGACAGCACGCGAGTGTCTAGCGTTTTTAAAGAGTTATCCTCAGCGATTAGTGAAAGACAAATGTGCATGGCTGAGGTGATGACAAACCATCCGGCGGATCATCAGTTGGATCGACGGGCCGAGGTAGTCAAGATTTGCTTCCTGCCAGCCATTCTTGAATGTGATTTTGGTCACTGGATAATTCGTGGAGTTCGAGGCCAAGGTCAAGATATTGTGGAGATCGAAATCGACCGGATTCAGCGAGTACTACGGAAAGAGGTTGCCTCAGCGGAATTGATACGGAGAGCGGATCTCAGCAGTCAATTATCACGGTCTCGAATCCGCTCATCTAGGCAGACCGTGCGGGTGGTGCTTCATATCAATTCCGATGCGCCCGCGTCGATCCAAGAAATTGAATGGGAACGTGGTCAGGCTGCTCATCGTCTGAGGAACGGGACTTTGGAAATCTCATTTCATGCACCGATCAGTGAAGGGTTGATCAGTCGAGTGATCGTTCATATGAAACATGTCAGCGTCATCGAGCCACCTGAGTTACGAGGACGCTTAGATCAGGTGGGGGAACAACTACTTGCCAAATACGGTGGTGGTGGTCAACTCAGTTTGCATCGCCCCACACCCACCTTTCGCCTAGCGGCTAGACGACGCGCAACGCCGGGCGCTGGCGCGCACGAAGGCGTGCGATGAAGGAATGGGTCGGGACTAGAGCAGTCATTCGATCTTCAATTGGGCCACTTGGGGGAGCACCGGAATGGATAGTTCTTGATCCATGAGCGATATCCGTACCATTGACCCAATATGGATCCAGGTGGCCTTTGTTCGATCAGCAATTTCAAACCGGACCCTGGCATGCCAACGGGCAGGTTGAAGGGTCTCTTTGTTGACCGTGCTGATTCGTTGCCATCCTGAAGCTGAAGCCCGCAATCCACTGGGTACTTCCAAGGCGAGGAGGCCAGGCTCATTGTCATCCGCCAGGTCCGTCAGCACCACGGTGAGGTCAGCGCTGTCAACATCCGTTTCGAATTCAATTGATGGTCTGGAAGAGACTAGCCTTCGGCGGATATGAACCTGCGCTGCCAGTGATAAAGTCACGCGCCCCATTTCTTCGATTGCAATGCTAATGGTTGCCGACTTGTTTCCCGAATTGCCCGCATGCAGGGACGCTTGAAGTTGGGCTTCTCCTCTGGGTGGCAATTCTCTTGAATCCAATTCGGTTGTAGTGCACCCACACGAGCTTTGAATTGCTTCGATCCGGATACTCTCAAAAGTGGGATTTCTCAGAGTAAAGGTGTGTTTGAGGATCAGTTCTTCATTTTCCTCAATGAAGACGTCGCCGAAATCGATGTGGCTGTCACTTACTTGAAGTCCACTTGACTGCCTAACTTGAACTCGCACCAATTGAACAAAGACTGCCACGATGATGCCAATGATTATTATAGGGAGACTAAGTCGAACCATCGCCCACTCCGATCTACTCAAAACCATAAGTAAAGGCCGCGAATCTACTTCCGAAGGGATTAGCAATGTTGAAACATCAGAGTCTTCGTATCAATGACGGCGACCCTCTTGACGCACGTTGATCCACTCAATGTCGATTGCGCTGGCAGAAACTGAGGAACGATAAGAAACAAAATGCTCCGAGGCCCATTGCTAGACCGATGGAAAGTGCATGTGATGCGGTGCTCCTCAGCGTGATCTTTAACGGTGGCTCGTGATGAAATGAATTGTCCGGCACTAGTCCAATGTTTGTGAGGCTTGCAAAAGGCTCGCGAAAATCTGTGATGTGAACTGGCTCCGCAGTGTGAAATGCCATGCCATCCATGACCACACTATTTCCTCCAAGTAGAAAACCGGCGTTGGTACGCTCATCAAAGACCCACCCATTGTCCGGAAATTTCGGTTCAAATAGATCATCAGCAATCGCTGCAGGATCAAATCTAGCGGCGGAAAGACGCTCATAACGCGTACGCCCAACCAACCACTCTCCCGACTGCTGGTCACTATTCTCTCTCCAGGTATAGAGGAAACTGTCAGCTCGGGCTGGCAAGTAAAGGGAGTCGTACCAACACCAATCGCCAGTGACAATTTCTCGGCGCATGATTGGTTCTGCGGGAAGGGTGGCATTTAGGGATGAATTAGCAGTCCACGCAAGTCGGGTAACATGGAAACGTGGTTCGTAAGCAAAATCAAATTCGATCTGAGTAGGCTGCTGTCCTGAATGATGCCCAAATCGAGCTATTCCGCCGGTTGCTGTGGGGAGGATTGTGAGATCAGTTGACGCTAGAATCGCTTCGCTCAATGACCCATTCGGGCCACCAATCGCGAACCAGTACTTGAATGCTTGATTGAAGACGCTTGAGAGTGAATCGCCCGTGTGAATTTGCGTGTCGGTGGTAATCGTGCCGCCTTCCTTGGTTTCCTTCCAACTATACGTGCCACTGCCGTCGACTATTCGGATGTAGGGAAGTGACTCGGCACTTCTCCGAGTTTCCACTCGGCGCTGCCGTCCATTGGTGATCCAGCGCAGGTGCCGTGTTTGATTTTCGACCGTCAGGAAAATTGTCTCATCCAATTTCCGGATCGTGGCTGTTTCATAGAGTGTACGACGAACATCTGTTTCAATATTCGCATACTCAACTTCGATCTCACTTATGTGTTGAGCGAGAATCTCTGAATCGGGATTAGGATTGGGACCAATGAAGAGCAACAAAGTGATCCCGCTTGAAATTAGCATGATTCCCCCAACCTATCTTGCGAATTGATTCGCGTCCTGTCTCGGCCCGCCCACATTATCCGCAGTCTTCTACGATGCACTGTTCTTGCGAACAATTACCATTAGCAACTAGCTGTTCGCACCCATACACGCCACAGATTCCATCATATCTTGTGCCGCAGGATTCCTCTGACGATTCCTGATAGCAAATCTCCTCTCCGGCGATGCACTCGGTACCAGGCGGGGATTCCTCACATATTGTACAAGCGAAGCCAATCCCTCCCATGCAGGCGGATGATGGTGATGGGCACGAAGAGGAGCTGGGAATGCATTTCTTGTTTGGGGCGCTTTGAATCCTACTGGAATCCGCGATGAGAAAGGATGATCCGGCGAGGATGCCTACGACTACCGACTTTACGGCATTGGTCTTTATTATTTCTAGGTTCATGATCACTCTCGTGAATTGTGTTCAGTGCAGCACACCGATTGCACGGCGCAAGGTGAATTTTACAGAGATGCTCGGGCAGGTCGATTACGCGTGAGTGAGCACTAGTTCTATAATCGCTTGAGTTGGCCAGAGACATCGACATGAAATACTGCGGTCAGATACGGTGGCGTCAACACCCGCCTCATAAAATTCAGCACTTTCTACTAGGAAAGAGATTCAGGCGTAATCTGGTAAGGATGGAGAATCGTGGGTATCAAGATTTAAGAAGGAGTCGTCCACTTTGCGCGTGACCTGTTCGTGGACTGTTTGTAGTAGTATTTTGACAAGGAGTTATCGAACCCTTGTCTGCGTTCAGAACTGAATCAATTCGGGTAGCGGTTGAGGAGTAACGCTGACTTGATGATTAATTCGTATTGTGAGTTCGCGCCGAGCTTGTGGCGAATTCGAGTTTTATAAGTCTCGACGGTACTCTGGGCCAGATTCAGGAGGTCAGCAATCTGCGTGACCGGGCGCCCCAGCCCAATGAGCCTCATTACTTCGAGTTCTCGATCGGAAAGATCCTTGAACTCTTTACTGTGATCCGCAAGCCCATCTCCTTGAAAGGTTGATTGGATTTGATTACTCACGAAATCACTCAAATAGATCTTACCCTTCGCTGCTTTTCGTACTGCATTCATGACTGATTGGGAGCCCGCTGACTTCATGACATATCCCAAGGCACCAGCACAAACTGCGCGCGTGGCGTAGATTGCCTCATCATATGATGACAGCATAACTACATTTACTGTCGGCAGTTTGCTTTGAATGGTCTCTAACAGTAGCAGGCCACTTCCATCCATGAGGGACAAGTCCAGCAGCAAGACACTGGGATGGCACTCTTCAAGAAATTCGATCGCACCGGCGATGGTTGCATGCTCACCAGCAAATTCAAAGCCCGGCTCGATGTCTAAGCGTCCTCTGATTCCTTCACGCAGTAAGGGATGATCATCAATAATCGCAACCCGGATGGGATTAACTCGCGACGTCTGCGACTCCATTTGTGCATACTCCATACTGCGTTTGACACTTTGTCAGTCTTCCAAGAACAATAAGAAGAGCCAGCTAAAGAAGCTGCGGAGTCCGGGAAGATTCCGTTACTGGAATCGTGCAAACGATTGTCGTGCCCTGTCTGGGCTGGCTATGAATAGACAATGAGCCACCGATTGACTCAGAGCGGGTGCGCATGATACTCATCCCAAGGCCTGAGCAGGATGCTCCGTTTCCACCCGGCTGAAAGCCAACACCGTCATCACTGACAATAAGCCTCAAGGAGTGATCGACTAGATCAAAATCCAATGTTATTTCGATTGTCTTCGGGGAGCCATGTCGAATGGCATTGTTGATCGCTTCTTGCAGAATTCGGAAGAGTTGCGTGGCGCTCTGTCCTGTTAGCAAAGTTTCGCCAGCAGTATTTAGGAACCGTATCGCGCATTCGTTATGCAACTGCTGGATTCGTGCAATATATGCCTGGATGGCGCGTGGCAATCCCCCGGGATCGTTGTCGATGCTCATTAATCCTTGAGCAGATTCCCTGACCTGTTGTGCTGCCTCGTGGATGAGCTCAGCGATGCGACCGGCCTTCTCAGCAGCAATTTCCACCTCGGGACGCAATGATAATTCCAGGATCTCGGTTAGATAGGCGATGCCAGCAAGATGAGATCCTACCGAATCATGAAGATCCTGCCCGATCCTCTCGCGTTCCTGATCTGAGATTGATTCAATAGCCTGCTCCAGCTCATGTTGCCGGGTGATATCGGAAATCATGATGAGAAGGAAATGGCCACCGTCGATATCAACATTGGTAGCATCAAACGTAACCCGTCGGAGATCATTGTTCGCAAGTCGATTCCAGGCCTGAACGGACTTGCCTCGGCGCAGTTCTTCGATCCATTGTTTGATGGGATGTGTTTTTTCGGTACCACCAGCAGCGGTATGATCGGTAAGTAATTGTAGATTCAGCGATTCGCGTGGATACCCGTAAAAGGAGACTGCGGAATGGTTGGCATCCACCAGCTTGCCGGAATCTGCCTCCACAAGTATTGCTGGCGTAGGATTCTCTAGGAATACGCATTGGTACTGCTGTGACAGGACCGTGACATCGTGAAAGGCGCGTTTCATTCGCCGAACGGAAAGAGTGCACGCAATGAGGCTCACAGGAATCACAAATCCGGTCAATCCAACGACGAGCAACATGGTCGTTCTTGGAAATTGATCCAAGAATGAATCAAAACGATGGCGGACCCCTGCTTTGGGAATTGCCATCACGAAGATAGCATTCAAGGCGCGTGAATACGCGCTCGAATAGAGTGTGTCTGATGCTTCTTCAAGGTTGTAAAGGAAAGCGGCGTCTGGATACCCTTCAGACAGGAACCATTCCTTGCTAATCTGGTGGGCATTCACTGGTGCTTGAAGCGGAGTTCCTGATCCTAGTGGGAAGGTTGCGATTTGAGGTAATTCTCCGGCTTCATCTCTTAAGAGGACCCGTCCATTCGAATCGATGACGTATGAGTGCATTTTGGTGGATTCAATGGAGTATTCAAGCAGGCTGTGGGCAATGAGTTCCAATCTTTGCGTGGTTGAAATATCTGCAGGATACCGATCGACCCCCTGCATCATGACGCGGGCGCTTCCTATGGCCTGAGCGCGCACGGAGGTATATCGGTAACTCGTTGTGATGCGGTAGAAGGAATTCATATTCTTGACAATGGCGAACGCCCCGATTATGCCAACGATTGTCAAGGTCCAGAAAACCGTAAGAAGCATCCAACGGTCCCGCCATGATGGCTGCACAGCATTCATTGAAAAGCGCAGCGCGGGGTTGTCAAGTTGACAGCTATTCATCATTGCGTCAATTGTAGACTGATAGAACAGCTGGGTGTGCGACATCCAATTGCAGCCTTACCTAAACTCAAACGAGCATCATAAATACGACGTTGTGTCCTTCCGACGGCATAACCTAAATAGGTCAAGGGCCGCTCAATTCAAGTCGCTTGGGAGCAGGCTAGGCGATGGGGTGGTAGGGTGTGATGTGGATCGTGGGGCGGGTGCGGGGGTGGTGAGTTAATCGGAATCACCGGGTTTTTGGTTCTATTTGGTGAGGGTGTTGGGAGTGGGGAGGCGAGGGGATGATGGTGGTGCTGGTGGCGGTGGTTGTGAGGGGTAGTGCGCGGTTCTGCGCAGGATGTTGATGGTGTGTGATGATTGGCATGGTTGAGGATGTTGCTGGTAGGTTTCAGGATTCAGGGTTCAGGTCCGATTCTGTTTGTCAACTTCAATGATAGGGTGATTGCGGTAAGGGTTGATCGATAATGCCGTCCGATAGCTGCTCGCCCACCGCCACCCATAGGAAGACCACACCACTTCGCCCGCCGCAGCACCACCAGCGATCATTTTTCACGAATGCCATTGCAATCGGTGTGAATCGTCGTTATCGTGATGGCGTGTTTGAGGGGGCGGATTTGTACTGTGGACGGTTTATTGGAACGAAAGAGAGAGAGAGTCATGCGATGTTCGGTGAGTGTTCGAGCGGTTGCGGCGATTGCCATTGGTGTGGCTGCTCCGACATTGGGCCAAGTGATCAATGAAGATCTCAAGTTGTTGGCAAGCGACGGGGCGGAGAGTGACTATTTCGGTGTCTCCATCGCCATCGC
>PJEL010005277.1_pt1 | contig 10448 bp, 10 predicted proteins | sample 1853271 | NCBI WGS metagenome assembly PJEL01 (sample SAMN08108733, study PRJNA415343) | Invertebrate metagenome, whole genome shotgun sequencing project. | host: Globobulimina | place: Sweden: Gullmar Fjord | collected 2015-08 | reverse complement strand
AATGTCACCTGGCATAAGACTAACTTTAAGCTTTTTCGAGGTGTTGTAAGTGTCTCCATTGTTTGGATGTCCACAGACATTAGCTTAGCCTTTTAAGATGGGCGTTTAGCTAAATGTTCTTTACTACCGGTTCTAAACAAGATAATGATTAAACCGACAATGCCACCAATAAAACCGGCAATAATAATGATAATTGAACGTTTAGGTTTATCTTTCAGCTCAGGAGCAACAGCAGGATCAACCACCTGGAAAACGTAGTCTCTTCTAATCTCCGTTAACATACGCGATTTAATTTGTTCTTCCATTAAGCTGGTAAAGGCTTTTCTGAGTTCATGTACGCGAGATTCTTGAGCTATTTTTTCTAAATATGCAATGCTATCCGATGCTTCATTTCTATCCATTACACGTATTTTATTATTAATTTTTGCCACCAATTTAGACGCCCATTCAGCAGCTAATGTAGGTGAATAAAACTCAACACTAACAGTAACAAATTTTGTTTTAGGATCTTGTTCAATTTCCAATAGCTGTTTAAATGCTTCAAAGGCTTCTTGGGTAGATGGGATTTGCTTGCGCGGAGCTTGGGCTGAACGTACCCATTTTTTAGCATCTTGATCATATATTTCAGGATCAATAATTAAAGTATCTGACTCTCTGTCCCAATCTTTACCTGCCATAATAGGAATAATTAAATCATTTTCATCAATAAACTCACCGATAAACGCGTAAGACTCCATTAACTCTAACGCCAACTTAGAGTTTTCATCACCACCCTCACCTAAACTTAATCCAGCCACCGCAGCTAAACCACCTAAATCACCAGAAAGCCCACCCAGTGAAGACGAGTCTTCTGTCACAGGCATCAATAAAGTTTCAGCCTTGTAAACATCAGCCAACTTAAGTGACCAAAGCAAAGCAATAATGGCAAATGAAAAGCCAGAAATAACTAAGGTAAGCCAATTTTCAAGAAACAACGAAAACAATCCGTAAAGTGAGAGTTCTTCGGTAGATTGTGTTTGAGGTTGCGACGCTGATTCCATAAATTTAATCCAATGTGGCCAAGTTGGCTAGGTACAAAATAAAGAGCAAAATTATATAGTGTTACTCAAGAAGTGTCGATTTATTCGCTTTAAGAATTTTTATAAAACTTGCGATGCAAGGTCTTAATTATTCGAAAGTTTGAAGAGAGAAAATAACGAAGCTTGCTTACAAAGTGCCCTGTCCCTAATTGTGAACATAACATCTTCAAGCCCATCGGCTTAGCTTCGCGCCTTAACATCATGAATTCTTGATTTTTAATGTTAGACGATGACATTAAGTGCTTATACTCAACCATAAACTGGTGGTACCCACGAACACTCTTAGGGCTTGAAATCATGCGTACCGATGAACCAGTATCATTAATGACATAACTTGGATTGGCGATTCGTTTTGCAGCACCATACTCCACTATGAGCTTTGTCCATAAATCATAATCTTGGCAGGCAACAAAAGACTCATCAAAACCGCCAACCTCTCTAAGGCGACCAGTTTCAACAAGCACCTGAGTGGTCGCTTCATTGTAACTCAGTTGTTTTGCTAACGTGATAACCATTTCACTGGCATCGATCAATCGTTTTTTCTTGCCATAATCCCACCATGCACTTGAACAGATAAAGGCGTATTTTGGATCATACTGGCTGACTAAAGTAGCTATACGCTCGGGTAGAAATAGATCATCATCATCTAGGCCAGTGATGAATTGCCCTTTTGCGTGTTTAATCGCTAAGTTACGTGCAGCACAGGCACCCGCACTTTTATCCAGCCGAAAATAGCGAAGCTGTTTATGTTGCTCGCTCAGTACTTTTAACAGCTCTGGTGTTTTGTCAGTCGAGCCATCATCGACAACAATAATCTCGATATTGGCATACGTTTGTTCAAATATTGAATTCAGGGCGCGCACTAATAAATCGCATCGATTTTTAGACGGCATATAGACTGTTACTAGCGGTAAATGGTCACCTAGCTCTGCATTCATCATATAGTTCCAGCGCTAATCATGATTGCTTTACTGCGCTCTAGTCGATTCATCTCTTTGCCATTTTGAATTATTACCAAAGTGATATTGTAGCCATGCTAAAGTTTTAGCAATTAGTTTCACAACAACAAATATCGACCTATCAAGGAAGCTAGTACTTTCCTGAGTTCCAGTAGTATTTTCTTTAGCATGCACTCCAATCTTATTTAGCTGCATGTTGCCTCGCTCTACTCTAGACAAAACTGAGATTAAATTGAACATGTCTTTAGGAGTTTTGAACGCATATGAATGAGTGCGTAACACCGCATATTCATTAAATTTTAGTTGACGCCTTAAATACTCATCATCGGCAATAACTTCAGGAAAATCACCTACTGCTTGTCGTCCAATAGCGCTAAGAGCAATAACGTTAGATAACCTTAGTTCTTTATTATATTTTGAATTTTCCGAAACATTAAAGTATCGTTTAACTGCGCTACTGCTGTCACCTGTATCGAACTCTATGGCAGGTGAAAGAGCTAAAAGCGCTTTTTCTTTCAATACTTTAACCAATTCTTGAATGCATGCTCCAGAAACAAGAATATCCGCATCAAGTAAAACCACATTCTCTGCAGCAGCGTCCTTCATACCAATGTTAAGGGCATGAGTTTTTGATGGTTTTTGCTCATCAATAACCTTTAACACTATGCTTTTGCTATTCAATACGTTTTGATTGTCTTTTTGATAACGCGTTAGAACTTCAATACTGTTATCTTTACACCCGTTGCATACAACAATAATTTCACAATTTTGGAGCTCATTATCACCTAGCACGTAATCTATGGTGCGAGTAAGTAAATTAGCTTCGTTGTATGCCGGTATAATTAAACTGATATTCATCTTTGCAGCAACTTAACAATATTGGCCGCTACCTGCTCTGGTGCATATCGTGTTAACACTGTCTTAGGGCCATGCCCTGAATAACGTTGAAGATCATCTACCACCAAGTTAATTTTATCTACTACTTCTTCTTTAGTGACTTGCAGACAACATTGCCCTACATCCGATGTCACTACATCATTAATCGGGCCCCAGCCATAAGCAACAACAGGAAGGTCGTACGCCATTGCCTCGATGAACACCATGCCGAACGAATCATAGGTAGATGGTAAGCAAAATAGTGTTGCCTCCCGCAAAAGCTTATCTTTTTGAGTGCCGTCAACCCAACCTGTAAATGTTATTCTGTCCTTTGCTGATGAAAGCGCCGCTAGCGACTTAAACTCATCAAGTTGCTCACCATCGCCGGCTACCACTAATTTATAATGCTCTGGTAACTCGGCCATCGCTTCAATAACTGTTTCAACCCCTTTGCCTTCGACCATTCTCGCCATTGTGAGAATATTAACGGTTGAAGGTAACTGCTCAGTTTTCCTTGGTACTTTCAGGTATTGTTTGGCAACTTGGCAACTGTGGCCACTGTTAGGGTTTGGCGATAGAATAATCGGCTTATCAATGCCTTTATCTTGCATGAGGTCGTGCCACCAAGGTGTGATGGCAATCAGTTTTTTATAAGGAGATAACGCCACTGACAACAAAGTTCTTGTTAACCCATTTCCAGTTATATATTGGTTAAACGACGGTGAATGTATGTGACCAATAGTTTCAGCACCAAAAAGCCTAGGCGCAATAGCTAGCGTAAATTTTCTAGTCAACGACAACCAAGGGCCACAATGAAACCAAAACACTGCATTTGAACGATACCTGATCGCTAATAGCTTCACTTTAATAAGCGCGCTAATCCAACATAGCAAAGTGTTCTTGTCACCATCATGAGAAACAATAAAAGTATAATCTACGCCGCTAGCTTCCAAGCCATCAAGGTAACCTGTAAGCGCTGTTGAGATCCCACCTTTGCCGCTATCAGCTTTGGTGCCTACGATGATCAGTTTTTTCATCGATTTATGCACTGACCTTCCCACTATAGCTTACGCGCTAATTCTAAGTACAAATAGCGTAACAAGTTTCCCTGCCTAAATGCACGTGACGGTTGATTAGCCAATCGGTAAAACCACTCTAAATTTAACTTTCGGTAGAATAAAGGCGCTCTTTTTACTTTGTTGGTATATACATCATATGTACCACCAACACCCATAAAAAAGGTTTCAGGACATACTTCACGACATTTTTGAATAAACAACTCTTGTCTCGGTGAACCAAGGGCTACGGAAACAATCTTTGGCTGTAACGCGGCAATCTGATCAATAACACTTTGTTCTTGGCTAGCGTCGAAATAGCCATCTCGATAACCGCAAATATTCACTTTATATTGATGTTCAAGTTGTTTAGCCGCCGCTTGATTTGTTTCTTTAGTTGCGCCTAACAAAAACACGGGTAGCTCAAATCTGGCTGACTTTTCCATAATTGCTTCCCACAGTTCACATCCAGGAATACGCGACACCCTTTGCTTTGACTTACGTCTTAAAGTTTTAACTACCCCTATACCGTCAGCATAACGTATTGTCGCTGACAAAATAGCTTCCTTAATAGAAGGTTCATTAATGGACTTAATCACCTTCTCAGGATTGATCGCTATCGCGCTACCAGGAGTTACAATGCCTTCGTCTGAAACAATATGATTTACCGCGTCTTCCATTGATGCAAAAATATTCATCGGTAAACCACCAACACGATTAGACGGCTTTACTTCAAAAATTTCGTCAATGTAGTCGTATCCCCAGAAAGGGTCGTTGACATAAGTTTCAAATTCGGCATTTTTTGCTTTTGTGATCGCTTCGCTTATGCGATCAAAGTCTTGGCAGACACAAGCCAAGTTATTTTCTACAAGATATTGCGCTAAATCGAGTTGGTGATCGTCAATTCGATCATGATTTGGCACAACCACCATACGACGTTGTTCTTCAAGTAATTCAAAAACAGTCCCCGCGCCAGCATGGGCGATAACTAAATCGCTTTCTTCAAAATATTTGTCTATTTGATTGGTATAACGAAAATACGGATGATTTTTAGGCGTATATTCGCCGTTAGCCAATTGAATGGTAATGTCATACTCCTGAGGAGATAACTTTTCATCAATCGCTTGGATCAGTGAATTATAGTGGGTATTACCAACGGTAACGAAAATTTTCATAATCGCCCCATATAAATACCATCAGGGTAAAATTTTCGTAATGACTCTTGCTGAATAAAAAATTTATTCGCAATCAGATACATCATGCGGCCCGCAATTGAAGGCGTAGAAAAGCGACACCAATCTTCAAAAAACACCACTTTCTTAAACAGTAATCGACAGATCAAACTTGGGATCACGGCTAAACCTGGGCCCGTTGATATCATGCCGACAACTTTATACTTAAAACAAATTCTAATCATTTGAATAACAGCAAGGAAAATATAGGCAATAGAAATAAAGAAATTTTTGTACCAATAGAACTTGTCTCTTGCATCAATACAAAAAAAACTGTCAATAATATTAGGGAAATCTAAATTCGCGTTCGACAATGTTACATAGCGACACTCTGCTCCACTTTCTTTCTTTTTATTCAGAAAGCGTTTCATCTGCGCCGCGTGTCCGCCTTTGCCGTACACTAGCAGGATAACTTCAGTTTTTTTGTTAAACATATGGCGCTCTTTAGTACTCCTTTACTATTTCAATTAACTCAGTGGTAGAAATTGATGGTGTACGCGGTAAGTATATCACCTCGCAAATATCCTTAAACTCATCAAACTTTCCTTCCCAATCATCACCCATCACTAAAACATCCGCTTTAAACTGAGTAATGTATTCGCGCTTTAATGCTAGCGACTCTTCATAGAAAACTTCATTAACACATTTTAATTCGCTAACTATTTCACTGCGGCTATGCTCTGGGCATATAGGGTAACGCTGCTTTTTAGAAAAATTAAGCTTGTCGGTTGACACACCTACGATCAAATAATTGCCATGTGCAGCAGCTCTTTTCAAAATATTGAGATGGCCGACATGGAAAATATCAAAAGTACCGAAGGTTATCACGCGTGACATAGTGTTTACCGAACAATTAAAAGTGCGCCATTGTAATGAATATCACTTAGAGTTTAAATCAATAATGCGACTTTAATGTGTTAAAAATTGTCGTCCAAACGGTTTCAGCTTTCGCTTTGATCTCAGCTATGGGCGCTGTTAATGACTCGCGATTGTCAACATTACTGGCAATGAATTCATTAACAAAAGTGTTCAGTGAATTTTGGTCCAGTAAAATATCAATAAGCCAATCTTGGTGCCCGTAATCGGTAAAGAGTGCTTCATATTTATGAGACCAACTGGTACCTAAACAAGGCGTTGCTTGTGACAACGCACTAACACAACCATGATATCGAGAACTCACCACCCAAGCACATTGCCCAATAATCGCTTTAATGGCTAAACAGTCCTCGGGTTCAACAACCTCAACCGGCTTTACTAGCCCTTGATTAATACGCTGACAAATCGCTTGATCTCCTTTACCTTCATGATTTAGCAAGAATACATTATGACCTTCCTGCTGAGCATTCGTCACAATACTCGTCAACACGTCTACATATTTGTTGCGCCACAAGGCGTTTTTATTCGTTGCGCTAATCATTTTACTATTGGGAATGATCGCAACTTGCCCAATCAAATGCTGGTATGCGTCAGGTAATTGTGGGGTCAATAGGTTGGTGAAGTCTGGCGCTAATATCACATTTGAATTTGAAGTTAATTTTTTCACATGCCCTAATGAGGCTTCATCTCTTGCAAAAACCAAGCTCGCATTTTCTACCAGCACCTTTGCAGCAGATTGATAATGTTGGTGTGTAAATGGTCCTAATGCTTGCGGCATAAGCATATAAGCTTTATTTTTTTCACGAAAACGCTTAGCAATTGAACTTGATTGTTTCAGCGGTAAATAATTCCACTGGTCACCGTATAAAAAACCTGACGCGTCCAATACCATATCAACATCAGCTTCGGTTACTATGCCTAGTGTTTGTTTAAATGCCTGGCGTAAACGTTTTGGTAACCAATAAGATAGCCCGTTAAAATCAAAGCGATTTTTAATCAATCTTATTTTTTGGAATGCCCCTATTTGCGCTCTTTTTAAATAAGGCGAGTTTTGATCAGGCTCCATACAAATTTCTGCTTCAGGCCAATGCTCATTAACTTTAGCTAGTATGGCAAACAACATCAGCTCAGCGCCCTTATTGACAAACTGAACGCCTTTAATTTCAATAAGCATTAATCAACAACCTTTATAAGCTCAGCCGCCGACTTCTTTTGTGAAAAAGGAATACCGCCCGACGCTTTTGCATAACCTACTGCCATCATCATAATGGGTCGTTTATGTTGCGGAAGTTCAAGTCGGTCAGCAAGTTTTCGCTCATACGACTCAATATCTGGCCAGTTTATCGGACATGTTGAAAGTCCAAGCGACTCAAATGCCAACATAAGTTGCATAGAGACTAAGCCACTGTCGATATAAATCACATGACGGTCACGTTCAAATGGATAAGCAGACAGGTCCCCCATGATCACAATGAGCGCCTGAACATTGTCACTAAAACCATTAGTCCCCGTTGGAATACCTGCAATTTCAGCAGCCACTTTGGGGTCAATACAAGTATAAAACTCGAATGGTTGGCGATTACAGGCACTCGGCGCTTGCAATGCCATATTCAACGCCTGTTCAATTGTCGCTAATTCAACAGGTTTGTCTTCAAACCAGCGAACTGAGCGACGTTGTTTAAACAAAGCCAATAAATCTTGATCAGAAATAGCAGTAGGTGCTCGCTCATCGCTTAAATATGGGCTGGCACTAGTGGCGTTTTCTGTGACCAAGTCTGTTTTCATACGCAAGGCGGATTGTTCAAAAGCAGCTCTTGCCTCAATAATGAGTTGAGTGTCTGAAACTACCGAAAAATAAGCAGTTAATACATCGTGTGCCCAGATTAGCTCTTGTGCACTGAACGCGTCTTGTAGGATACACTTATCAAATATGTCAACCGTTTCACTAATGTAACCCTCTGCGAAAATTGCTTTTCTTGGCTCCATAATCAGGCCTTTTTCTAGCCTATGGATATTTCGCCTTAACAGAGCACTGGAATATTGTATGTCTTTGAGATATTTAAGATAAGCCAGTCGACCTGCAAGCACAGACTGGTGCTCACGATGGAACTGACCACTAAAAATAAAATAGAAAAGCGAACTCATAAAGCGCGATTTAACGCATATTTTCGCCAGAGCGATATCCGCCACTGTTCGCGTGTGTTGAATTTTTCCCCAAAGCTTACTGGGTAGTATTTTTCTTATTAATGCCTTCATCAACTAAACGCTTTTATAAAGGCCAAAGAGTGCCTTTTAGGGTATGTATAGCTGAGTATTCTAGCGAATCAGGGTTATAACAGCCAGCTAAATTAACTTTCACTCTCGATAGCGTGAAATTAGTGATATATTAGCGTTTAAATAGACTCTTTTTTGCTTAAATACTAAGTTAATCAACACAATGCGACTGTCGAAAAGTGCGCTAAATAGCGTTTTACTCATCAGTGAAAAAATTCTGATCATCGGATTTGCTTTCGTTGTTAGTATTTTATTAGCACGTTTAGGTGGGCCTGAGCTTTTTGGTCAATACGCTTATATAACTTCATTTTCGAGTATGTTCGCACCACTATGTGTGATGGGGCTGAATAACATCATCACCAAATACGTGGTGAAATACCCTAAGAACAGTCACCGCTACGTAAAATCCGCGTTAATTATCCGAGGCATTGGCGGTGTCGCTTCAATTGTTATTGGTAGTATTGTTGTATTTAGCTTCAATCAAAACGTCGAAAATGTTCCATTCATTTTACTGCTTCTGTTATTTCAAAGCTTTAATGCGTTCTTAATATACGAATACTTTTTTCTCGCAAAACACCAAGTGCTTACGACCCTTAAAATACGCATTGCGGTTGCTTTACTCGCAAACTTAGCAAAAGTAGCCATCATTTTGACTGAGCCTTCATTATTGATGCTAGTGCTAGTGCAATGCCTTGAATACCTCTTTATTGCTGGTCTTTATCATCTGCAATATCGCCTCAATGGGCATCAGTTCACCATGACTCAGCCAGCAAATAAACATACGTTGCAAGTACTCGCCCACAAAGGCAAGTGGTTGCTGCTGTCAGGTATTGCCGCGATCATCTACATGAAAATAGACCAAGTCATGCTAGCTAATTTAATCAGTACTGAGTCAGTCGCATACTATGCGGCCGCAGCTAAACTTTCCGAATTTTGGTATGCCTTTCCAATTCTCATTGCAAATGCGTATAACGCTAGCCTCATTGAACGGCGAAAATTAGGCACAAAACAAATGAACGACATGCTAATGACTATGCTAAGCGCCTTTGTTGCTGCCGGGCTGCTAATCAGTTTATGTATCTATTTTTTGTCCGCCGACATCATTCAACTAATTTATGGTGACGCATACAGCGCCAGCAGTGCTATTTTAAGTGTTCATATTTTTGCCAGCATCTTTATATTTCAGCGGGCTTTATTTAGTAAATGGCTAATTATTACCAATCATCTACAATTTAGTTTAATTACGCACGGCATCGGCGCGGTTATAAATGTGTTGCTCAACCTTATATTAATCCCCAAATATCAAGGTTTAGGCGCCGCGTGGGCAACATTAATTTCTTACGCATTTGCCAGTTACTTTGCTTTATTTTTCAGTGTTAAAACTCGCCCCTTTGCCCATTTAATGACTCAAGCGATGTTACAATGGCCAAAAATACTCATAACTTTAGCTTTATCAAAAACACAAAATGCCAAACATTAAACAATTAGTTAAACAGTTTTTGCAAAAACAAGGGGTTGATAGCATATTTCACCCTATCGCCACTTCCCCCTATAGTGGCCCTAAGTTGGCGTTTATTCATATTGCAAAGTGTGGCGGTATGTCAGTTGATAAAGCTCTAAGACAGGCAATAGCCTTACCTGGGCAACCTCGCATTGACCGAGAGGCAAGCATAGCGGCCAGTATGGCAAGCTTTGGTAAAACAATAACCGACACACAATCTAGCATAGCGTTTAGCCATCACCACGCTAAAAACCTTTCAGGTATTCTCGATTATTACTTAAACAAGCACTGGCAGTATGTTAGTGGCCATATCACAGTAACTAATGACATATTGGCTCGGCATAGTAATGAATATGCATTCGTTACCGTACTAAGAAACCCTGTACAGCGATTTATTTCTAACTATGTTTACAATAAACTGACTAACACCAATCAATTTATGCTACCCAATGTAAACAACAAAGATAACTTAATTGACGAAGCTGAAAAGATCATCGCTAGCGAAAGAGGTTGGCAGCTTGCTAATACTGCGACCATGTTTTTAACGGGCCGATATCCAAACAATGAAATCGACGCTACAGCAATGCAACAAGAAG
>PJEL010005276.1_pt1 | contig 10449 bp, 6 predicted proteins | sample 1853271 | NCBI WGS metagenome assembly PJEL01 (sample SAMN08108733, study PRJNA415343) | Invertebrate metagenome, whole genome shotgun sequencing project. | host: Globobulimina | place: Sweden: Gullmar Fjord | collected 2015-08 | reverse complement strand
GAATACATGGCCAATCATCTTGAAACAGCAGATATCATCATTTCGTCAACAGGTGCCAAAGAATACATTATTGAGCAGAAGATGATTCAAAAATGTATGAAAAAAAGAAAACGCCGTCCCATGTTCTTAATCGATATCGCAGTTCCCCGGGATATCGATCCGCAAATTAACGAGCTGGCAAATACATATGTCTATGATATAGACGATCTGCAGTCTGTTGTAGATGCCAATATGAAGATTAGAGAAGCGGAAGCGGAAAAAGCACAAGTCATTATTGAAGAAGAAATTTCGAAGATAGAAGATTGGTTGGTCACCCTCGATGTCGTCCCAACGATAAAGAATTTCAGAGAGAAGGTACTGGAACTGGCAAATGGTGAACTTCAAAAAGGCCTGAATCAATTGGGAGATATATCGAGCAAGCAGGAAAGGGCAGTGCGCAGCATGATTAACGGTTTTGCCTACAAAATGCTGCACGAACCCACCGTTATGTTGAAACAAAAAGCTAAGGAAGGAAACGCCGGACTTGAATATCTGCAAACCATTAACGACCTGTTTGGCTTGAAGCCACAAGCTGAAACGGTTACCTCGAAAAAGGTAATTAATTTTAATGACAAAAAAAATTAGAATTGCAACCCGTTCCAGTAAGTTAGCTCTCTGGCAGGCCAACTGGATTAAAGAAAGACTGGAAGAGATCCACCAGGATCTGTCTGTTGAACTGATTCATCTAAAAACCAAAGGTGACAAAATCCTGGACGTGCCATTGGCGAAAATTGGCGGAAAAGGCTTATTCGTCAAAGAACTCGAAATAGCTTTATTGGAGAACAGGGCAGATATTGCAGTTCACTCCCTGAAAGATGTACCGACTGAATTTCCAGACGGGCTGGAAATCTCAGTCTTCACAAAAAGAGAAGTTCCAGGTGATGCGTTTGTCTCAAACAAATATAGCCGATTTGAATCTCTTCCGGAAAATGCGGTCATAGGGACCAGTTCTTTGCGAAGGATTGCACAGCTTAAAAAAGTCAGACCGGATATTCAATTTAAGTCACTGCGCGGAAATGTCAACACACGCTTGAAAAAATTGGATAGTGGGGAATTCGATGCAATTATTCTAGCTGCTGCCGGTTTGATACGGCTTGGGCTTGATAATCGTCTCACCCATCTGTTAGATCATGATACTTCCCTGCCGGCAATAGGACAGGGCGTTGTCTGCATTGAATCGAGGATTGGCGATGATAGCATCTTCGATAGCATAAGTCCTCTCGCAGATGAAGAAACAGCCATGAATGTATCTGCTGAACGTGCCCTGTTAAAACGGCTGAATGGTGGATGTCAGGTTCCGATCGCAGGTCATGCTGTGACCGAAGATAACCGAATTTTACTAACGGGTGTCTTGGCCAGTCCGGATGGAGAAAAATTCCTTAAAATGACTGAAAGCGGACCAATTTCTGAGAGTTCCGAGATTGGCATCCGCTTGGGAAACCGGCTGCTTGAAGCAGGTGGTCGTGAGATATTAGCCATGGTTGGCATAGAGGCAGATTAAGCCAATCTACCTGATTGTTGTCCGGAAACGCTTTCCCCGATCTTCATCTCCTGCAATCCTGTCTTTATGAAGCAGCGAACGCGGATTACCTTTGCGCACAACAGGATCAATGAGATCGACTGTCTAGAGTATGTGTCGTCTCAGTAAAATCTACTATCATGATCTTCAGGCTGGGTTTCAAAAACATGCAAGAGTTGCGGGGAAAAAGGGTTTTAATCACAAGAGATATTGCACAGGCTCAAGGTCTGAGAGAAAAATTGGATTTATTGGGGGCAGAAGTTCTCTGTGTGGCAACTATCGCAATCTCCGATCCACCGAATTGGAAACCATTTGATCAAGCTGCTGAGGCTGTATCGGATTTTGATTGGGTCGTTTTCTCCAGTACCAATGCGGTCAGGCGAACAGCAAAGCGAATGTCTCAATTAAATGTAGATCACAATCGGTTTAATAATCTGAAAAAAGCCGCAGTTGGTAATCAGACAGCTGAAGCGGCGGATGAAGAAGGATGGCGGATTGATCTGGTGCCGGGCCAGTTTCAGGCGGAGGGTTTGCTCGATGTCCTGCTAAAATCCGATATTAGAGGTAAAAAGATCTGGATGCCCAGAGCGCTTCAAGCCAGAAGTTTTCTGATTGATGAACTGGAAAATGCAGACGCAGTGGTCATTGAAACTCCGGTATACCAGAACACAATTCCGTACGAAAACAGGGACCGTTTGCGGCATATCCTTCTCAATGAGAAAATCGATTGGATAACGTTTACCAGCTCATCAACAGTGACCAATTTTTTTAAAATACTGGGGGATCTTCAGTTGGAGATTCAACTTTCAAAACTTGCTTCCATCGGCAAAATTACGACAGAAACCATCAGAGAACATGGTTATATTCCCAGCTTTACTGCAAAGCCACAGAACCTCGAAGGTTTGTGTCAGGGGATTGTTGAGTGGGAAACAGCTGCTTCAGGATCTGAATAATTGATGGACAATCAACCCATGAACTCCACAAACATAGCCAAACAGACACCTATGATGCAGCAGTTTTATCGGATTAAACAGGAGCATCCCGATAAAATCCTGTTTTATCGCATGGGTGATTTTTATGAAATGTTTGGTGATGATGCTGTTAAGGCTGCTAGTGTTTTACAAATTCAGCTGACCAGCCGGAACAAAAACAAGGAAGATGCCATTCCTCTTTGTGGTATCCCGGTTCATGCTTATGATCAATATCTGAACAAACTCACCCGGGCTGGATTCAAAGTCGCGGTATGCGAGCAAACTGAAGATCCGGCGCAGGCCAAAGGATTGGTGAAAAGAGAAGTTGTTCGGATTGTTACTCCTGGAACTGTTGTTGCTCCTGATTTACTGGATGCAGCCGAAAACAGTTTTTTATGTGCCATTTGGGGAAAACATAAAAAAAACCAGATTGGAGTCGCTTTCTGTGACCTTTCCACTGGGGAATTCGAAATTGATGAATTAGAGATCAAAGCCGGTTATAGCGGACTGATGGAATTGCTATACCAGTACCAGCCTAAAGAAATTCTTCTGCCAATCAGCAGCAGCGATACTGAAACTGCCTTCTATGACGGGATTGTACAACAGATCTATCAGATTATGGGATCCGGCTCTAAAGAGCCCCATATCGAGTATCTGGAACCCTTTTTATTCGAATATCGCAACAATCTCAGACTACTTCAGGAACACTTTTCAGTTGGATCATTGGCAGGATTCGGAATAGAGGGGATTCCAGCGGCTTTGTGCTCTGCAGGCGCTGTTCTGAACTATCTGAAAGAGACACAAAAAGACACACTGACGCATATCGTACAGATTAAACGGATCCAGAATGAAGAGTGGATGCTGCTTGATGAATCCACTGTGCGAAATCTCGAACTCCTGGAAACAACTGACGGAGCACAGCAGAAGTATACCCTTCTATATTTGTTGGATCATTGCAAGACCGCGATGGGAAGTCGTAAACTCAGGCGCTGGATGCTGTCACCCCTTCGTGATATCAATCGGATCGAACAGCGTCAGGATCAGGTATGCTCGTTTCTGGAACAGAATCCGCTGACAGAGCAGCTCAGGGAGGTGCTGTCTCAGGTAGGCGATTTGGAGCGCCTAATTGCTCGCATAGCGATGCCCCTCACTCATATCAATGACCTTTTGAAACTAAGAGAGTCTCTCTCACCCCTTAACAGCTTTAAAGCGATTCTCCAGGACTCGAAGAGCAAAACTGTGCTCACCATAGGTGACAACTTCGATTCATTGACTGATTTGTGGCAACTCCTGCAAGACCATATTCTACCGGAACCGTCTCGTAAAATGAAAGAGGGTGGTTTCATCATGCCGGGTGTAGATTCGAGGCTGGATGAGCTAAAAGACCTCATGAAAAATGGGAAACAATTGATTGCCAATTTGGAGGCGGAAGAGCGATCGAATACCGGAATCTCATCTCTCAAAATAAAATTCAATAAAGTGTTCGGTTACTTTATCGAAATATCAAACGCTTCGAAACATCTGGCACCGGAACACTACATTCGCAGGCAAACTCTGGTCAATAATGAAAGGTTTGTGACGGAATCTCTCAAGGAGCTTGAAGAGAGCATATTGACGGCTGAAGATGAAGCTGTCCAGCTGGAAATTGATATTCTCGACACTGTCAAAAAAAGACTTCAACACGAAATTCCGAGAATTCAGGTGGCGTCACAAACAGTTGCCGAAATAGATGTGCTCAGCACATTTGCATATAATACGGGACTCTACAACTATGTCAGGCCTGTACTCGACGCCAATCCCAATCGGCGGCAGATTCATATCAAAGAGGGACGTCATCCGGTCATCGAATCACTAAATTTTGATGAACCCTTCATCCCTAACGATGTTTCGCTGGATACGGATGATCATTATGTCATGGTGATAACAGGGCCGAATATGGGCGGAAAATCCACCTACATGCGACAGACCGCTTTGATTGCACTGCTGGCACAGATGGGCTCATATGTGCCAGCAAGCTCGGCTGCGTTACCTGTCTTTGATCGGATATTCACCCGTGTCGGTGCATCCGACAATCTTACACGCGGACAGAGTACATTTATGGTGGAGATGAGTGAAGCCGCATCTATCTTGAACAATGCGACCCAACAAAGCCTGATTATTTTAGACGAAATTGGACGGGGAACTAGTACCTTTGACGGGATCAGCATTGCATGGGCAATTATTGAACATATCCATCGCCTGGGTGCTTTAACACTTTTTGCAACACACTACCATGAACTAATTCTGCTGGAAGATCAGCTCGAAGGGGTTAGAAATGCCAAGGTGGCTGTGGATGAGGATGGGACGAAACTGGTTTTTCTACGTAAGGTCATCTCGGGCCAAACGGATAAGAGCTATGGGATTCAAGTCGCGCGTCTGGCTGGTTTGCCTGACAAAGTCGTAGGCCGGGCAGAAGTGGTTGTTAATGATCTGAAGAATGCGGAAAAAAAATTAATAGAAAAAAATGGTGTAACACCGGAGATATTATCCGATGATTTGGCTGCCTCGGATAACGTTCAATTGAGTTTTTTTCCAGATGAACGTAATTGGATCAAAGAGTTAAGGGAATTCGATATCAACAGCCATTCTCCCTTAGAAGCAATCTCCTTTCTGGATCAGTTAAAAAAGAAAATCGGATAACAACCGCCAGAAGCTGAACTTTAATCAGACGTTTGAGTGAAAAAGTGATGAAATTGATTATTTGCAGATGGCAGAGGGTGGCAGTCTTATTTTTCGTTTTAGCCTCATTTTTGAATCTCTCTCACCAATTAGAGGCCGCTGATCATGCGGAATCTCTGTATAGCAAAGCCGCGAGTAATTATCACCGTTTATATGACGATCCGGTTTTTGCCAGTAATTCAGATAACTGGCTGCGAACCATCAAGCAATTTCAGATTGTTCAGCATACATATCCGACGCACTATCGGGCTCCAGCGTCCCTTTATAATACTGGCCGACTCTATCGCTCTCTCTTCCGAATTAAAAAACGTCAAATATTTTTGGATCGCAGCAGCCTTACCTTTCGTAAACTTATTGAAGACTATCCTAAATCAAAACTGGCGGATGATGGGCAGTTTTTGTTGGCCGAAAACTATGGACGGTTTGAAAAAAACAAACATCTGGCAGTTTTGGAGTACAAAAACTTGCTAAAATGGTATCCGGAAAGTGATTTTAGAAAGGATGCAGAAAAAAGAATTCAACTCTTACAACCTCCACACAAAGATCTTCAAATATATGCTGTTGAAGAAAAAGTGTCGATCCCGGTTGAGATGGCAACCCAGCGTTATGGAGGTCTGGCTGAAGCGGAGGATGATCCAGAGAGACCTCAGGTCAAAGTAACAAAAATAGATTATTGGTCAACAGTCGATTGGTCCCGCCTGGTGATTAATGCAAAATCGGATGTACGATATAAGTACCGTATACTGCAGGAAGATTTATCCCACCCGCAAAAGCGGCTGATCCTGGATATATCCCATGCTTATCTGCCAGCTGGCATGCAGAAAAAAATAGCGTCAAATGATGGATTGATTACGGAAGCTCGCATTGCTCAGTTTGATAAAAAGACGGTTCGTGTCGTTCTGGATATGGTCAGCCTGGACAAAATTAAGGTTTTCCATTTCAAACTCCCCCTGCAGTATAAAATAGTGATCGATATTCAGGGACAACATGACTTGTCTGAATTGAAGCCCGCAGCTCGTTCCCGGGATGTTGATCAACCTAAAATGAAAGAATCCGGGCCACTTTCTCTTTCCAGAGTATTTGGGTTGAAAGTCAAACGGGTGATTCTTGATCCGGGGCATGGTGGCCGAGATCCTGGCGCGTCAGCATTTGGGCTTCTTGAGAAGGATGTCACTCTGGGAATTGCGTTGTCCTTAAAAAAAATTATCGAACAGAACCATCCTCGAATTAAAGTATTGATGACTCGAAAAAGAGATAAGTATCTTAAACTTGAAGCCCGGACAGCTTTTGCAAATAAAAACAGAGGGGATCTTTTTATCAGTATTCATGTTAATGCCAGCCCAAGACCTCGTATTCGTGGTGTTGAGACATATTATCTTAACCTGACTTCTGACAACGAGGCACTGGCGTTAGCGGCCAAGGAGAACCAAACCAGCCTGAAAAGTATCAGCGACCTGCAAAACATACTCAATGACTTATTGACCAATTCAAAAATTAAAGAGTCAAGCGAACTGGCAAACAAGGTTCAAAAATCTATTGTGGAGATGACAACCAAAAGCTCCCACAAATTACGGGATCTGGGAGTTAAAAAAGCCCCTTTTATTGTATTGTTGGGTGCACAAATGCCCAGCATTCTGGTTGAAACCGGATTTCTCAGCAACGAAGCCGAAAACCGTGCATTGCGAGGGAAGAAGTTCCGATACACATTGGCCCAGGGGATCTATCAAGGTATCAAGATACAAATGAATTAGTTTCTTTCATTCTGCCGTTTCGAATTTCCTCTGCTCAACAATCTTTAAATTTTTCGCCTTTTTCATTGCTACTTTTCATCGTTTTCATTACTGTCTTTTTGTTATCTGTATTGAAGTATACACATCTGAATTAAAATTCTTCGATATCACATGTGATTCTTAGCAATAACCAATCTATTTATAAGGAAACTATGCTGCAAACAACTATAGCCGGAAGTCTGCCTAAACCTTCATGGCTGGCTGAGCCAGAAAAACTATGGGCTCCCTGGAAGCTTTCAGGAGAAGAACTTTTACGAGGTAAACAAGATTCGGCCATGGTTTGGATCAAAGAACAGGAAAGCGCGGGAATTGATATTGTTAGTGATGGTGAACAATTCAGAACGCATTTTGTGCATGGATTTTTAGAAAAAATTCAAGGTATTGATTGGAAAAAAATGACGACAATGGGAATTCGAGCCAATCGGTATGACGCATCCGTTCCCACTGTGACATCAGCCATTCAACGAAAGAACCCTGTCCATGTGGAAGATGCGAAGTTTTGTCGGGATTATACCAATAATAAATTGAAATTTACGATTCCTGGCCCAATGACAATTTGTGATACGATTGCAAACGGGTTTTACGATACCAGAGCTGATATGGCCATGGCATTTGCTGAAATTTTGAATCAAGAAGTGAGAGAATTGGAAGCCATAGGAGTGGATGTCATCCAGTTTGATGAACCTGCTTTTAATGTGTTTATGGATGATGTCAAGGAGTGGGGAATTGCAGCTTTGCACAAAGCAATAGAGGGCTTACAGTGCAAAACCGCGGTTCATATTTGTTATGGGTATGGTATTCAAGCCAATATGGATTGGAAAATGACTTTAGGTGACAAATGGACACAATATCAAGAAATTTTTCCCGCTCTCAATGAGAGTAAATTAGATCAGGTTTCATTAGAGTGTGCGAATTCAAAAGTTCCCTTGGAACTGATTGGACTGTTGAAGGATAAAGATGTCTTAGTGGGAGCTATTGATGTGGCTTCACTTGAAGTCGAGAGCCCTGAAAAAGTGGCCTCAACTATCAAGGATGCCATGAAATATGTTGATGCAGAAAGAATATTTCCCTGTACAAACTGTGGCTTAGCGCCACTTCCCCGGGATGTCGCTATCAACAAATTGAAAGCGCTCGGTGCCGGAGCCGAACTGGTTCGAAAGCAATTAGGCTGAAGCCATATCAAACCGGTGTACGGGAGTCGGCTGTTTTGGTTGGTACCTGGAAATCAATTATCAGGCTTCCGTTTTATCTTCAACAATTGGAATGACGATCTTTTGACCGGGTATCAGCTTGTTTAGATTGACAGATAGATTATACTTTTTAATCAGCCAGACAGGTAGATCGAACTGTGCTTTACAGAGAGTCCAGATGTTATCCCCGCTTCTGATGTTATACTGCCATATGCCTTCAATTTCGTATGCCCTCAGAAAGTCTTCTTCAAACTCTTTGTGAAATTCATAGCGCTTTTCTTCAAATCGTTCTTTGTCTGCGCGGATGAAAGGAATGATGAGGGTTTGGTCCATGCGAATATTCTCTCTGTATGAGAGCCGATTCAGTTTTCTGATGTACTGAATAGAGACTCGCAGCCACTCGGCAAAATGTCCTAGAGTCTCCCCTGTTTCGACCTGGATAACACCGAGATTAGTTCCCTTGTTTGTGAATTCCCGTTTGACTAAAATGTTACCTGTCACAATGTAGGGGTTGACAATGCTTTCTTCAGCATCAGCATTGTCTGGCTTTCTGCTCAATTTCGCTAAAGATGTTTTTCTGGATTTTCCATTCAACTGTTTTAATCTGAGCTGTTCTGTAGCTGTTTTTTGCTCCTCCGAAGCACTAGTGGAGTTGAATTTTGCCGCCAATCGCAAACTGTCTTCATGCGATGGAATGCGGAGATTTTGTCCGGCATATATTCTTGCTCGACGATTCAAATTATTTGCTCGGATGAGATCCTGAAGTGTGATACCATGCCGGCGTGCAATTACACTGGCCACATCTCCTTTTCGAACCCAGTAAAATCGGCTCCGTTTCTGTTTGGCTTGATACAAACTGGCGGGAATTGACTCAATCCGAGGCTTCAGGCCTTCTTTATCCGGTAAGCGCAGCCGAAAACCTTTGGGAATATATTTCTGATTTCTGAATACAGGTTCTCTTAATGATCGATTTAAAGAACGTATAAGCGCGGGTGTCAGCTGCAGGTGCTCAGATAACTCTTTGATAGGTGCGAATCCTTTTAAGGTAATCGAGACTGTTTTTGTCGGTTGATTGAGACTGAGACCGGGGAAATAGTCCTGATAGTTTTTTGCAATCTCTCTGGCTGCCAAAAATTCAGCATAAAAATTACGGGATGCAAATTTGAATCTGCGGCCGTCATATTCATTAAAGATGTTTTCATAGTTCCCCTTTGCCTTTTTGGCCTTTGACATGGCTTTAGCGCCATGGTTATAAGCTGTCAAAGCTAGCGGCCAGGTTCCCAAAATTTTGTAATTTTGTTTAAGAAGCCGTGCTGCAGCTTTGGACGCATATAGAGGATCCCAGCGTTGATCAACGGTATAATCTACTTTCAGGAATTGTTTACCAGTGCGGTACGTAAACTGCCATATTCCAGCAGCTCCAAATTTACTGTAGGCATGATAATTAAAAGATGATTCCACATGAGGCAGGTATTTCAAGTCTTGTGGTAGACCGTATTTCTTGAAAATCTTTTGTATTTCAGGTAAGTATCGACCAGAGCGAACCAACCCTTCTTGAAAAAAATTACTTTGCCCCCTCTGAAAACGAATATTACTTGCAGCAGAAGCGAAATCATTTGGCGTCGCTTTATCTCCAAACAGGGCTGCTACTCTTTGTTCATGCTTGTCTGTTGATTTCGGATTTTTTGAAATCTCTCTCAACAATTTGGCATAGTGAGCCTTAACCTTCTTGATCGCTCTGTAATTCCTTTTGCGGGAACCTTTCCGGGTTCTTGGTTCGAGATTGACAACATCATAAACGATGCTCAGATTATCTGTATCATGAATAACGCCCTGGCTGGAGTTGTAAAAACTGTAGATCTTTTTCCAGAATTCAATATTCTGCCTGAGAGCCGGGAATTCAGGGAAAGTCTCATTTGGTTGAACAGGTTTTGAATAGGCTGTTCCGATAAAAAATAGACAAAAAGCAAAAAATAAACTTAGAAATCGATGATACATAATTGGTTATTATATTTAAGATACGGGGTCTTCAGATTGTTATGATATGTTCACAGGTTTGGTTAAGAATCACCTTCGGTTTCAAGGTTATTCTATTGAATATCATGATGAGCGATCTCATCGGAAATTCCGGTCCCTAACTCTTTTTGTGAAAAATCTTCAGGTGAGCTTTCCACCAGAATTTGATTATTAAAATAGGTTGATATTTCAGAAAGATAATTATT
>PJEL010005275.1_pt1 | contig 10454 bp, 8 predicted proteins | sample 1853271 | NCBI WGS metagenome assembly PJEL01 (sample SAMN08108733, study PRJNA415343) | Invertebrate metagenome, whole genome shotgun sequencing project. | host: Globobulimina | place: Sweden: Gullmar Fjord | collected 2015-08 | reverse complement strand
TTCCTTACCCAGGAGGATGTGTTCGTTGAGAAGGTCTTAAAGCTTGAAGAGCTATCTGAGGGGGCTATGAGGGCTCTGCAGGCCGATATGGGCATCAGTTTCTATTTCAGTGGTGTGCCGAAATAGTGAAGATATTCGCCTTTTTTATATATGATGTTATAAATATCTAGAAATAATAATAAACGTTTAGGAAAGAGTAACCTTGAAGATTAAAACAGTCAGTATTGTGGGTTGTGGATGGTTGGGATTACCGCTGGCACAGGCATTAGTTAAACAGGGTTATATTGTTAGCGGTAGCAAGCGCTCGATGGAAGCGGCGGCAGCGTTAACTCATGAAGGTATTGCAGGCTTTAGTCTGGATCTCGATAAGCAGCAATTCAATGGGAGTGTGATTGGAGAGTGTGAGCCTGGATTCGATGAATCGACGTTAGCTATGCTACATCAAAGGCTTCATACCCATGCCATCATCATCAATATTCCTCCTGCAATTGTAAAATCTCCCGGTGCTTACCAGCAACGTTTGAGTTTCCTCAAGCGCCTGATGGCTCAGCATGAGTATATGAGGATCATCTTTGTCAGCACCACGGGGGTCTACCCTTCCTCAGAAAAGCCCGTGACAGAAAATGATGCTACGCCGCACTCGCCATCGAGTGAGGTTTTGCTTGAGGCGGAGAAGCTGTTCAGCGAGCAGCCTAACAGCTGCGTTATCCGGTTTGCCGGTTTAGTCGGGCCCGGACGACATCCTGGGCGCTTCTTGGCGGGAAAACAAAATTTACCTGGCCGAGAGTCACCGGTTAATCTGGTGCATTTGGACGACTGCATAGGCGCCGTGTCTTGTCTGTTATCGGGTAACTCTCTATCCCCCGTTTATAATATTTGTGCGAATCAACATCCTGGCCGGGAAGCCTTCTATTCGGCGGCGGCTAAAGACTTATCTCTCGAGGCGCCGACATTCAGCGATGAGCCGCAAGTTGGTAAGTGCATCGACGGCACTAAAATTTCTACAGAATTAGGCTTTCAATATCGCTATAACGACCCTTTAGCTATGCTTGGTGAATGTAACTAATCTGAACTTAGCTATTAATTTAGGTATTAACTCAGGAATTAACTTAGGAAGAGACGATGAATTTTTTAAAGTGGCCTTTAACCACATTACTGCTTTTCGTTGCTGCCAATACGATGATGTTTAACCGAGCAGAGGCCCAGAGCTTTGTCGAAGGGGTCGACTATGTGCAAGTCAGAGGGATCCCCGAGGCTAAGTCTCCTATTGTCAGGGAGTTTTTCTCATATAATTGTGGTCATTGCTACCGTCAGGACCCTTTGTTCGAGAAAACGGTCGAGCTCCTCGGTGACAAGGTGGAGTTTAGCAGAACGCCTATCGGTGCCGGTCGCCCGAGTTGGATCTTAAGCCAGGAAGCCTACTACCTGGCTCAAAAGTTTAAATTAACGCCGCAGGTTCATGGCAATATTTTTAGACGTATACATGAGAAGGAGGGGGCGTTTACACGTCCTGAGCAATTAAGAGATTATTTCGTGCAGCAAGGCGTCAGTGCCGACAAGGTTGAGAAAGCGATGAGTTCGGCCGATGCCAGTCTTGCCATCTCTAATTATGACACTCAGGCTCAGTTGGCCGGAATTCGTGGCGTACCATCGTTATTAGTTAATGGTCGATACCTGATCAAGTCTAAGCATCGCACGGCCGAGGAGTTGGCCGAGTTGGTGAGCTATCTGTCGTCGCTGGAAGCCGAAAACTAAGATCCTCTGCTCACCTTGCTATGGATGATAAAGAGTCAAAGCCCGCATTTAGCGGGCTTTTTAGTTATTGTCAGGCCAGATAACCGTCTAAGAATAATGGCTTCTACTTTTAATTTGCGCAAACGCCCACTCTATTCTGTCATCGATCACTAACCAACATAACTTAGTCCGCTATGCCTTAAAAACTGGCATAAACGTGTGCTAATCCAAGGTCTAAAAGAAAGTGGATAATCAGTATCCATACTGCATGTTCAATTAGCCAGCCACACCGCAATTGTTGAGCTATATTTAACTCAAGCCAACGGAGGGCTATCTTGTGAATAAGATGATGCATGAAGAGCAAATGGATTTAATTCATAGCAGTGATTTTGAGCTGGAACAAGTATTAGAAACCCTGCAAACACTCAAACCTGATGAGCGTTCCGATTTTATCAAGCGCTGGCCATCGTCCCTACAAAGCCTATGTGAGCTGATGCGGGTCACCTTAGAGGGACAAAAGGTACGCAATGCACTGGCCATCAGCGAAGCCTTAGCCACCACATTAAGCATTTACCTTGGTGACCGTGTTCTCTATATCCCCAACGGCGAACCCCTCAAAGACGTCCTACGTGATATCCGTATCTGGCGCGAATTTGAAGGTGATAATCTGGAGCAGTTATCTCGTGAATATGGGCTCACCGAGCGAAGAATCAATCTGATTATTGCCGAACAGCGAGCCGCGTTTGTAGCGAGAAAGCTGCGACGATTAATTTGATATATCGCAATGAACAAAAATAAAACCGGTGAGCGAACCGATAGCATTCTTATCGAGTCAGGTCCGCTGGCCGATATGCTACATTACAAGCTCACCAAGCCTGAATCTAACCAGAGCCCAAGCCGCTTAGTTGAGAATTTATAGCCCTTCAAACTCCCAAGAATGACGATTTTCTTTCCCATTTTAGGCGGCGCACTGCAAAATGTTCTTCATTATCCTCTAATTTTCCTCCTACCTTAGTCTAAGGTCTTTGAGTACTTTTGTTGTAGGTTGACGCCAGCGTCAACTTTGAAGGTGCTGTTAAATATAGGGTTTTCTGGCTTTCTAAATTAAGTTGCCGCCAACGTTAGACTAAGGTCGCGATTGTTGTTGCCTCGATGCTTGGTAGATTAACTATGACTTTAATATAAAAACCAGCACAGGGGAGTCACTATGAGTTTTGAAAGTAACGAAAAGGCAGAAGGGTATTGGCGCGAGAATTTGCGTTTAGTCCTGGGGTTATTAGCAATTTGGGCAGCTGTATCATTTGGATGCGGCATCTTATTAGTCGATGTACTAAATGAAGTTCATTTCATGGGATTCAAATTAGGATTCTGGTTTGCGCAGCAGGGTGCAATGTATGTGTTCGTCGCGCTGATTTTTGTCTATGTGGCCAAGGCCAACGCATTAGACAAAAAATATGATGTTCACGAAGACTAACATTCAACCTAAGAAAGGAGCCGTGAGATGGATGTACAAACATTAACTTATTTAATCGTGGGCGTGACGTTTGCCCTATATATTGGTATCGCGATCTGGAGTAGAGCCGGAACGACCAAAGAATTTTATGTGGCAGGTGGTGGTGTTCACCCTGTGATGAACGGAATGGCGACAGCGGCAGATTGGATGTCGGCGGCGTCATTTATTTCACTGGCGGGTATCGTCTCGTTTGTTGGTTATGATGGTTCAGTTTACCTGATGGGTTGGACTGGTGGTTACGTACTGCTTGCACTGTGTATGGCACCATACCTACGTAAGTTTGGTAAGTTTACCGTGCCCGACTTTATCGGTGACCGTTACTACTCTCAGGCAGCGCGTACCGTAGCCGTTATTTGTGCCATCTTCATCTGCTTCACTTACATCGCGGGTCAGATGCGTGGTGTAGGAGTTGTATTCTCAAGGTTCCTCGAAGTTGATGTCGAAACCGGTGTTTATATAGGTATGGCCGTGGTGTTCTTCTATGCTGTGTTGGGTGGAATGAAGGGCATTACTTACACGCAAGTGGCTCAATACTGTGTACTTATCTTCGCTTTCATGGTTCCAGCTATATTTATCTCTGTCATGATGACGGGTCACATCCTGCCACAAGTTGGTTTCGGTGCTGAGCTTATCGATGCGGCGGGTAACGGTACAGGAGTGTATCTGCTCGACAAGTTAGATGGCCTATCGACCGAGCTTGGTTTTGCTCAATATACCGAAGGCTCTAAGAGCATGATTGACGTGTTCTTTATCACTGGTGCCTTGATGTTTGGTACTGCGGGTCTGCCTCACGTTATCGTACGTTTCTTCACTGTGCCTAGGGTAAAAGATGCACGTGTATCTGCGGGTTGGGCACTGGTATTCATCGCTATTATGTACACCACTATTCCTGCATTAGCGGCGTTCTCTCGTGTAAATATGATTGAGACGATTAATGGTCAGGATTCAACAGGTGTTGCGTATGAAACTGCACCGGATTGGATTAAGAACTGGGAAAAGACGGGTCTGATTAAGTGGGATGATAAAAATGCCGATGGCAAGATCTATTATGCCAAAGGCGCCGAAAGTGAGATGAAGATTGACCGTGATATCATGGTATTAGCAACGCCTGAAATTGCTAACTTACCGGCTTGGGTTATCGCACTGGTCGCAGCGGGTGGTTTAGCGGCGGCACTATCAACCTCGGCGGGTCTGTTGCTGGTTATCTCGACTTCGGTGTCTCACGACCTGTTGAAGAAGAACTTGATGCCCGATATCTCAGATAAGAAAGAGCTGATGTTCGCACGTATCGCAGCAGCCTTAGGCATTGTGATGGCGGGTTACTTCGGTATTAATCCACCGGGCTTCGTTGCGGCGGTCGTTGCGATTGCATTCGGATTGGCGGCATCGTCACTCTTCCCGGCAATCATCATGGGCATCTTCTCTAAGACGGTTAACAAAGAGGGCGCTATCTCCGGTATGGTGATTGGTCTACTGTTCACAGCCTCATATATCGTGTTCTTTAAGTTCATGAATCCGGAAATGAACAACGCCGACAACTGGTTCCTTGGGATCTCTCCCGAAGGCATTGGTATGATGGGTATGGTGGTTAACTTTGCAGTCGCCTTTGGAGTAAGTAAGGTTACGGCAGCGGTACCTCAGGATGTTGTTGATATGGTTGAGTCGATTCGTTTCCCTAAAGGGTCAGGCGAGGCGCACGATCATTAATCTTTGATTAAAAGTCTGACTAAAAGACTGATTCAAATTCTGATCTAAATTCAGAGTCAAAGTTAGATTAAAAAAGAGCGCTTCGGCGCTCTTTTTTTTGCTTTACCAGATCCCAATATCACATCTATATGTAGGTGCAAGCTCAGGCACAATGCGGTATTAGTGCATATACTTATCTCATTACTTATTGCTCTCGCTTCTGTTTCTAGCTAAGAGCCCGCAAGGTGTGGTGGTATTTATGAGCGGCTCATTCTTGTCATTTTTATCATTCCAGTCATGTAAGTCTGCGATTAACAGACTCTTTCTTAGTGGTTTACTCTGCTCACTGCTTGTTATAACTGTATTTGACGTTCGGGCCGAGAACCTGAACCGTGGCCCCTATCTGCAAATGGGTACGCAGCAGAGCATGACGGTCAAATGGCGAACCGATGTCTCCAGCCCATCGAGTGTGACTTACGGTACAGAGCTGAATGACTTGAGTGGCACCGCATCCGGGGCAGATGGGTTGGATCATAGTGTCCTGATATCGGGTTTACAGCCCGATACCCGTTACTATTACGCCTTGCTCGATGAGTCGGGCGGCGTTCTTGCCGGCGGTGATAGCAGCCATTTTTTCTATACCTCTCCAAACCTTGGTAACACTGAGCTTACCCGTGTTTGGGTCATAGGTGATTCCGGCACCGCAGACAGTAATGCACGAGCCGTCCGAGATGCCTATTTGACGCGGACCGGAAGTGAATACACCGACCTTTGGATCATGCTGGGTGATAATGCCTATTCAACCGGCACCGACAATGAGTACCAAGCGGCGGTGTTCGATCTCTATCCCGAGCTGTTGAAGCAATCTCCGCTGTGGGCCACGTTAGGTAACCACGACGGAGCAAGTGCTGATTCAGCGTCACAGGATGGACCCTATTACGATATTTTCACCTTGCCGACAAACGGTGAAGCGGGAGGCGTTCCATCGGGAACCGAAGCGTATTACTCTTTCGATTATGGCCAGATCCACTTTATCTGCCTCGAGTCCCACGAAACAGACAGGGCAAGTAACGGTGCCATGCTGACCTGGTTGGTTAACGATCTAGAGGCGACCAGTCAGCCCTGGATCATCGCTTACTGGCATCACCCTCCCTACACTAAGGGCTCACACAACTCAGATTCTGAATCACGCTTGATAGAGATGCGTGAAAATGCGCTGCCAATTCTGGAGTCTTACGGCGTCGATCTTGTCCTATCTGGCCACAGCCACTCCTATGAACGTTCATACCTTATCGATAGTCACTATGGCAGTTCAACGACCTTCAGTGAGACGATGAAGCTGGACGGCGGTAACGGTCAGAAAACCGGAGATGGCAGCTATCAGAAAACGGTGCAGATCCAACAAGCCAATAATGGCGCCGTCTATGTGGTTGCGGGAAGCTCTGGCAAGATATCGGGCGGAGCGCTTAACCACCCGGCCATGTACGCCTCAATCAATAGGTTGGGATCGCTCATTGTCGAGGTGATAGCCAATGAGCTGACGGCCACGTTTATCGACAATACCAATGCCGTTCAGGATAAGTTCACCATCACTAAAGGGCTGGATATCCTTCCTCCTGAGCTGGTGTCGGTTGAGGCGATTGAAACGATACAGATCAGGGTTGATTTTTCAGAAAATATCACCTCTACGAGTGCAAATAATCCAGCAAATTACCAACTCGATAACGGCGCAGTGGTGCTCTCGGCCCAGCTGAGTGCAAATCAGCGAGAAGTCACCTTAACGACCTCGGCCCTGACGCCTTCACAGCTCTACACCCTGACAGTCAATGACATCGAAGATATTTCGCTTAACACAATAGTCGCCGATACCCAGCAGACATTTACCTATATCAATCTAATCACAGTCGCATTTCAGGATGGAGTCAGTCCTGCCGCGGGTTATGCCGGTACAAGTGATGCCTATATCAGTGAGCTCAATGGTGGCACTAACTATGGGGCGAGTTCGAGCCTGTTTATCGATGGTGATGATGGCGGCGGAGTCGATCTTTCGAGTCTTCTTAGATGGGATATTAGTCAAATTCCAGGTAATGCCACTGTCGAGTCGGCGGCGATCACCCTGGATGTGTTTAACCCATCGGCTAGTAGCTATGATGTTTTCGCGCTTTATTCTCCTTGGGTCGAAGGTGAAGTGACCTGGCAGCAGTATCGAGCCGGCATGGCTTGGGAGTCGGCTGGTGGACAAGGCGGGAGCGATCGAGGCTCGATTGTTCTCTCTTCAATCTCACCATCGACTGGGCTATTTACCACCAACCTCAATTTAGCGGGGATCGAGGTGGTTCAGTCCTGGGTGGATGGCGCCGTCAACAATAATGGCTTTATCATCGCAAACACCTCGGCTTCAGATGGTGCCGATTTTTATTCGAGCGAGTCGACGAGTTTCCACCCTAGATTAACACTGGTTTACTCCCTACCTGAGCCAGAGGGGGATAGCGAAGCACCGAGCCGGGTTGAAAATTTGCAACTCAGTTCGGTGACTACCGAAAGTGCGTCTATGAGCTGGAATGCGGCAACCGATAATGTCGCTGTGGCCGGCTATAAGATACTGCGTGACGATGTGATGATAGCCACATCATTGATAACGAGTTTCGATGATGGCGGTTTAACACCAGCAACAGACTATGCCTATAAGGTGATTGCTTTCGATGGTGCCAATAACGAATCCGCTCCCAGCGCGCCACTGAATGTCACTACCAATGCCATAGCGGCCTCGGTACATGTCGAGCAGATAGCCATGGCTATCGAGTCGGTGAATCGGAAAAAGCTCAGAGCACAGGCTGAGGTCTGGGTTGTCGATAATATGGGCTCAGGTATCGGTAACGTCGCGGTGCAGGGCGGTTGGACAGGCCTGTCGACACTGTCTGTGTCTGGTGTGACATCGGGTGAGGGCAAGGTCAGCTTCAGCTCGGGCAACGCAAACAAGAACAGCAGTGGTCAATTTATCTTCACCGTTAACTCCCTGAGTCTCACTGGCTACACCTACCTCGAGAGTGACAACATTGAGACCAGTGACTGTATTTACCCCGATGCCACAGCCTGTGATGGCATCAGTGCGCCAACGGATCTCAGTGCCAGCTTCAATGGCACTCATGTTGAGCTTAGCTGGTCAGGTGTGGCTCAGGCGACTAGCTATAACATCTATCGTTCACTGGTTTCCGGCAGTGGCTATAACTCGCCCGTTCAATCGTTCGTGACGAATTATCTCGATAGTCCGGTAGCGCCTGATACCCGCTATTACTATGTTATATCGGCCAGCGATGGTGTCGAGGAGTCGGCTGTTTCACAAGAGGTCTCCGTGACGACGACTATCTCTGCACCTACGGAATTACAGGCCGATGATGTCTCTCTATCTCTTAAGAGGAAGGGGCGCAGCTACGATATTACGGCTCAGGTCTCTGTGATAGATGATTCGGGAAGCCCGGCAGCGAACGCCGAGGTGAGCGGCAACTGGACCTTAGTCAATGGTACACCGCAGATGGTATCGGGGACGACGGGGGCAAACGGCTCTGTCAGTTTGAAGTTATCTAAGGTGGCGGCTCAAAGCGGCGACGTTTTCTCTTTTACCGTCACCAATATTGAGCGGGGAGGCGATAGTTTCAATGGCGAGATGACCTCTGGCTCTGTGATTGTGCCCTAGCCATGAGAGTCTTCTATAAGATAATAATCTTATTCCTGACACTGAATTGTCCCGGCGTATCTATGGCGCATGTAGAGGTCGACTTACGTGTGCAACACTATGACGACTTGCTCTTATCACAGACAGATGATGCTCATCTGTATCTGCAGCGAGGAGAGCTGCACGGTGAAAACCGGCATTGGGAGTTGGCCTGGCGTGATTTTCAAAGTGCCCTTAAGAACACCCATGATGATAATTTACGTTTGGATATCTGGTTTTATATGGGGCGCATGCGACTACAGTCGGGGATGCCGGATGAGGCGAAAATCTTGCTATCTAAGGTGATAGCGTTAGATCCCAGATATAAGTCGGCCAGATTGAATCTCGCTAGAACCTATTTAGCGCTGGAAGAGTACGATTTGGCGACCGATGAGATGGATAGTTTTATGAGCCTGTTAAACAGGCCCACGCCGGATCAGTTTATTGAGCGTGCGATGATGGCCAAGTCGATAGAAATCGAGGGGCTTAGCAAGGCCATTGAGGGGCTCAACGATGGAATAGAGAGGCTCGGCCCGATCGTCACCTTAATAGAGCTTCTGGTCGACAGCTACCTTGAGCAAGACGAAACTCAATTGGCGCTCTCGGCCATCGAACGCTTGCCAGGCAGTGTCAAAGCTCTGCCTCGTTGGCAACTCAAGAAAGGAGATATCTACTATCTGCAGATGAGCTTTGTTGACGCACAAGCAGCCTATCAAAATGGCCTGAACACGATAAATACAATGCCGACTCATCGCCAATTGATGCCCGCCGTACAGGCATTAAAAAATCAGCTTGAGGGCAAGTTGATCTACTGAGTTCGGATTTTTTATCGGTAAGTACTTTCGCACCGGGCCGCATCACTATTTATTAAGGCGGCGATAAGAGAGTGATAAGGCGATGCAGTAGATGTCAGTATCAATAGATGGCAAAATCGAAGAGAGGTTATCGCTAAGCGACGTAAATGAGCACTTTGAGTCGGAGCGGATATACTAAGGATAGGTAAACTTAATCCAGGATGGTTAATAAGTTATGGCTAGTTCAGTAATCAAGCAGCTTCCCAATATGTTGACGACATTACGTCTGATCTTGGCTGTGCCTATCTGCCTGATGATCCTGAATGAAGACTATGGCAGCGTGATATGGATTGCATTTATAGCCGGACTCAGTGACGGCGTCGATGGCTTCTTAGCCCGAAAGTTAAATGCCGTCAGTCGTTACGGTGCGATTGTCGATCCTATTTCCGATAAGGTGTTGTTGGTAAGTGTGTATGTCTCTTTTGCGATTGTGGGCCTGCTGCCATGGTGGGTGGCCACGGTCGTCGTGATAAGAGATCTCTTAATCGTCTGCGGCGCCCTTCTCTATCACTGGCAGTTTGGCCGTTATGAGATAGCCCCGAGTATCTGGGGAAAGGCGAGTACGTTCGTGCAGATAACCTTTGCCCTGATGCTATTAACCGATCAGGTTTACCCGTTCCTTACCCCGCAGAGTTTTCAAGTTGGTATGTGGTCACTGATCGTGATGGCCTTTATCAGCGGAGGACACTATTTCTATGTATGGAGCCATAAAGCGTTAGCCTGATGTCTATCTACCAATTAAGTACAGTTTTATAAAGGGAGTTGCAAATGATAAGGATATTATTTTGTTTCCTATTATTGCCAGTTAATATTTTTGCGTCGGTTCTCGATGATGACGAGGCGTCCATAATAGATGAAAAAAGTGGGCATCAGTCTCTCGAAGGCATAGATTCAAATCATAATGGAGTGAGAGATGATTTTGAGGAATTTATCGCCAAGCATTATACCGATCCTA
>PJEL010005274.1_pt1 | contig 10455 bp, 9 predicted proteins | sample 1853271 | NCBI WGS metagenome assembly PJEL01 (sample SAMN08108733, study PRJNA415343) | Invertebrate metagenome, whole genome shotgun sequencing project. | host: Globobulimina | place: Sweden: Gullmar Fjord | collected 2015-08 | reverse complement strand
CTAACCCTAACCCTAACCCTAACCCTAACCCTAACCCTAACCCTAACCCTAACCCCATAGCCCTGACCCTAACTCTAACTCCAACCCTAACCCCATAGCCCTAATTCTAACCCTAACCCTAATCCTAACCCAAAACCGTCACATTGGTCACGGAAGGGTTACAAGTAGCCTAGTAGGAATTAGGCGCAGTAGTGGCTGCAGAACGGGCAAAAAAGACGGGAAAATAATACATAGATATATATATTGCAATACGTCTGAAAGAGAATGTTCCGGACTGCCCCCTCTTTGTCGCGTGGTGATCAGGAGAAGCTAGGTAGAGTGAAAACACTTGAAATAATAATACTGGGTGTGATACTGGGCTGATGCTGACGACTTGTATGTGTAAACATGTAATTTGGGGGGTTGTTGATGGCGTCTTTCTTGTGGATGGTGATGAAATACGCGGTGGTAGCCACATACTGGCTTTGGGAATGGAATTATGAAACGAGCCGGTTAGGGTTTTTTTTTTTTTACTTTTCTGTCGATAACTAGTTTGCTGGTACAGTATTGAGAGATGAAGCGGGGGCGGGGGTTATTTAATAGGGGAGGACAATTTTATAGTGCATTAGGTTAGGAGCTGGACGGTTGTGATGTATTTGGGGATCTCGTGTGTGAATGATCTGGTGATCATGAACTACTCATTGTATCCTGTTGAGCTGGTCCTGAAGTGCTCCAAATGCTACATGCATTTGTATGAAGAAGAAAACCGCTGCTATTGACATTATACCAAAAATGGTGACCCCCTTGAGTTTGATTGTTTACAGATGAAATAGCAAGGCTTATTGATGGGGCAACAAGTGATTTGCTTATCCATTCTGATTGGTCACTCAACATGCAAATAGTTGATGAGATTAACCACTGCACTAATAGGGTTGTAATAGAGGAGGTAAGTGGTACTACTACTACTCACCCTTGCCGGTCATGTCATTATCCCACATAATGCGTGCTAATGAGAATGTTCCATATTTTGCTGGTCATACCCCACCTCCAAGTAGAATCCAGATTATTATGCTAGCTAGCTCGTAAAGTAGCTGCCTGCATCCTTAACTGAACCCTTACCCGCCCTAAGGCTGTCCGTGTTTTAAGAAAAAGGTTGCTTCACAAGCACATCCGTGTGGCAATCTTTGCTGTGACTCTCACGGAAACTTTAGTCAAAAATTGCAGTTTTGAGTTACATCGGGCCATAGCAACTCCAAAAGTACGTGCATGGTCTCTGTGTTGCTGCTTGCACCTGTGATAATGATTTATGGGTGTGAGAAGAAGTGCGTGGTAGTATTTTGTGTCAACTGCTCTGAGCTAATCATGTTCTTTTTTTTGGTGCTCTATATGTTGTTGTCATCTATGAATCGTCGACTGATTGGTAGCTCATGAATGCATTGGCTACCTTGGCTCGAAAACATTCACATCATCCCTCTAGCTCGAGTGGCCATTGTGCAGAGAAAGTCCTTGACCTCATTCAGTCCTGGGGGGAGGCTTTCCTTCCTCAGAGGCATGAGCTGCCTCTTTTTGTAACTACCTATCACAAGGTATGCCTTGGCTGATAATGATATCGCGTTCATATGTGTTCTTGATGTGATACTAAACGTCGTCGTCTGGGGAGAGCAGTGCTGCGTTTAATGTGATTTCTTCAAGTTGTTCAATTGTGAAATTATTTTTTTACACCCCTTTCCCTTCCTTTTCAGCTGAGAAAGGAGGGACTGCCTTTCCCCCAGCAGTACAAGGAACGCGCTCCTGTCCTGAACCCGGTTAGCATTTTTCATCGCCCGACGTTCAGTCTCTGCCTAACATTTCTAGCTGGACCTAGCCTGAAATGAGTCCCACAATTTTGTTTTTGTTTTTTTTCGTACATAGTGACCGAAACCGCGTTTGTAGGTTGGTCCTGGCAGTCTCCTGGATCACCAAAGTGAAATTGAGGTGCAGATTGCTCAGGCACGTCAAGGAAATGCAGGGAAGTACAACTACAGTGGTTCACAACGTCAATCATTAAAACATACACCAAATGAAAGGTGGAACCAACAAGAATGGAAAGGCAACAGAACAGATTTGGATCTGCCACACTCATTTTCTGAAAAGCTGGTAAGTGTAGGTTTAGGGTTCGATTTACTTGAACGTTTCGTTTTTTATATTGATGGGTTACACTGCATTTGGCCTGGGGATACCTGAAGCAAATATATATTTTAGATTTGTTGTAGCTGGAAGTAAGCAGTATAGAATAGCTTCCTCTGACACCTTTTTATTTATTTATCACAAGGCATCCGCTTCAACCCTCGCGGAAACACTAGAAAGTATGATTGAGGCATCGGACACTGCAGCAGCTGTACTGAGAGACGATATCATTTCGGAGCTCTTGAGGCAGGGGAAACAAATCGTTCTCCCAGCCATTATCGACCTCATTGAAGAACATGTTGAAGCTTCTCCAAGGGTGCTTCAGCCTGTCCTCGATGTCAAAGATGCCCTGGACTCTGCATTTGAGCTCTATGAGCAGGCGGTATCTGGGGAAATCTCTCTTCCTGTAACGAAGGAGGTGCCACAGCAGCAGAATGTAGATGATGAGAAACAGGATCTGTCATTTTTTGACAGTGTCACAGATAATGAAGGAAACCAACCTGATGTCGTCGTCCCTCCTAGCACTTTTAGCCAAACAAAAAGGGGGGTTGGAGCCCCTGCACCAGTAATTCCTTCATATGAGGGAAGTACGATTACCTCAGGGACTTCAAACGTGGGACCTCCTGCCCCTGTACTTGACGGCAATACACAAATGAAGAATCCTGACAAGAAGGAGGACAGTAATACCACTAAGGTTCAGAACCTTCTTGCGAATCTGGAGTCACTGTATGCAAGTGGAGCCTCGCCAGCCCCAGCCCTAGCTCCAGCTCCAGCATCACTACCACTATTCAATGACTATAATAACCTCGAGCTTAACGCAGGTTCATTACCTACGAACCCATTTTCATCTTATGGAGGGGCTGGGGGAGCATTGTCGGACTGGTCGCAGCAGCAGTCACATGTGCAGGCACTGCAACCCCAGGATCAGCCACAGACTACTCAGGCACACCAGTTACAGGCACAGCAGCCCCAGTCACACGTGCAAGCACTGCAACCCCAAGACCTGCCACAGACTATTCAGGCACACCAGTTACAGGCTCAGCAGCTCCAGTCACACGTGCAAGCACTGCAACCCCAAGATCAGGCACACCAGTTACAGGCTCAGCAGCCCCAGTCACAATTGCTTCAGCAAGGTTGGCAAGGACATCCAGTCCCCCAGTTTACGCAACAACAGCCATTCCAGGAAGGTTGTGAGCAGCAGCAGCACACACAATGGCCATCAATGAATGTGCATAATGAAAAAACGTCACAAACTGTATTGGGCCAGGGGGGTCAGCTTGGACAACAGCAGGTAGTGCCGGGTCAGCAAGGTCCTCTTATGTACTCTCAGGTGGAGGCACAGCAGATGATGCAGCAGCACCCACAATTGCATCAATCGATGAGTCAGCAAACAGCACCACTATATGGTTGCCCACCCGTCCAGCAGTATGCACAGCAGGCCTATCCGGAGCAACCAGTGCAGTCTGTTCATCAACAGCATGTGCACCAACCTGTTCTGCAAGAACCTATTCCACAACAATCTGGCCAGGTACGTGCATTTAAGACAAAATAAGACGGAGCAAGCATGAGTACCAGCATTCCTTGCTGACTCGAAGGGTTGAAGCTTTTCCAAGTTATGTATTTACACACTTTTGTACCATGTGTTGGGCCGAGTCTATAGCTTCTTGCATTTGGTTTAGATGTGGGTTGTTGTTTATCGTCAGGTTAGAGGGATTGCAGGAAGTTATTGGAAGTGTAAAAACTGCATTCTTCTTTGCATCAGTGCCTATGGCTTATACATTGGTGGAAGATCTCCTTGATACTCGTGTATCATGGCTAATGACCTAAACCTAGGGAAGTCTCATTCAGTCCTGTCCCCTCATGCTTAACAGGTGCAACAAACCTGGCAACGCCCGAGTGGGTAGGAGAATAAACGGTGATTTTGTGGATACTATTTTTTTCCAGTGCTGCAACAATGTTCATAAATTGCACTGATATATCCTCCTGTGGAATATATTTGTGCTCTGCGGTTGATCCATGCAATGTCTTCCGTTTTTGAGAAAAACATGCATTCCTTATGCTAAACGGCAATAGAATCAAGCTACTATCAATTGTTATTGTTGTTTAGATGGAAAGGAAACGAAAGGATGGATATTGTGTACTGGCACTATGATTTAAGATCATTATATAAAGATATGTAACAGTAAAACTCAATAGCTCAGATATTGTTGGATGTTACTTTTTACCCCAACAACAAATCGTCATGTAGTCGGCGTCGGCAGGCGGGGCGTGACATCTAAAATAAACTGTTACATCAAGGTTTGAGGCAGATTCCTATGCCGTATGTCCATCATTTGTTGGATGGCTCTACCCAAGGAGTATGCTGGCCAACTATACCTCCATCAAAATCATCCACCCACTCAAACTATAGCTTGATCAGCAATATGCACGGCGGCGGGGGGGGTATGGCTGTGCTGCAGTCAATGTGGTTAGACATTGTTTGGTTTACATGGGCATGTATTAATCATTCCAATGATAAGAGTGAATAGGCTACTCGTGTTTTGTCCTACACCCCTCTCTACGTCTATTAAGGCGCACGTTAAGTCACCAATCAGCATAGCCAGCCAGCCGGTCGGTCAACTGCTGAACTGTGTTGTGACATGTGTAGCAATTTCAATATCAACGTTTACAGCTACAGCCCCTATGACTTCTATTAGGTGTCACGGATGAGCTCTCATAACCCTAACCCACCCTTTTTGCAATGCTATGCAATTCCCTCAAGCATAACATCCGCAACCCTTTCCTTTCCCTCACACAATATGGGGCGGCCACCATTCATCTCAGCAGGAGTGTGTACATCGCTGCTGCTACTGCTTCTTATACCATTCCACATAACAGGCTACGGGTTGGTGCCGCTGTGCCCCTCTTCCCGCTTCCGATTAACTCTTTCGTTTGGTATACATCGGGTTACCCGTAACGCACACCAAGTCAATTTGTGTGCTACGACCATGATTCAGAAGAAGGCAAATCGCTGTGGCTCTAGCGCTGCTATTCCACCTTCGGTAATCATAGGAGGTGGAAGAATAGGCCTTGCCCTAAAGGGGTTGGGAAGCGGTGGAGATGTGGTAATTGGAAGGGGGCAGAATTTCCCATCTGAACCAAGCGACGGTCCAATATATGTGAGTGATGATATTGTTGTTCCCTTGTCTCGCGTTCTCTGGCAGTATCGTTATAATGGCAATGAAGGATGTCGTGAGTGAGACTTTTTTAGTTGTTATCGGCCATTCCTTCAAGTGCCATTGAAGTGGAAGAGCAGTTAATTGTTATTGTTTGAAATGATACCATACGTTGGTGTTGGCAGTGTATCCACGTTTCATGCCATCATTGTAAATGGTGGCTTAGACAATCATGTTGATAAAGTCGCTAGCTAGATATCAGTAAGGGACATTTACTGCGAACGAATGGTGGTCTGACAGCATCACAGGTGTGCACACGGAATGGTGACTTGAAAGGCGTTGTGGATAGAGTTCCTCGAGAACGATATCGTGATCTGGTAAAGTATTTATATGCTGCTGCAGAGGATTCTGCGTGTTATTCTTCTTCCCCTGTACCTACGGCGTTTTCTGACTGAATGACTGACTTCACAATATTTATAGGTGTTTGTACAAAATTGCTTATTCCAGCCTTGCCTGGAGGAACTTTGCTTAACAGAGGACGTAACAAAGGTAAGGCAGGGATGATGGGTGGGATATACAGACCATCATCGTGTATAGAATGTCCCCAGTTGTTGTTGTGCTTACTGTGATTATATTAGCCTTAATAGCGCGATTGCTCATTGAAGGCAATACTCTATTTTGCGGTGCTCAAGAAAGGAGAGCCTCCCTGTATTGACGGATACCCAGAAGGCCAGACTTGTGTTACAGGTGACCTGGTGATGTTACGCAGTACTACTTCCCAATCCCCAGTTCCAATTCCAATTCCAATTCCAACCAACATATGTTTACAAGGCCCCTGGGCGAATGCATTAAAGGACCGTCTTGAAAAAGGAGGCTTGGCTTGCAATGTTGTTGAAGAAAAGGAATTTTGGGTCACAGCACATGCAAAACATGTTTTTATTTGCAGCTTTGGCCTGGTATGAACGACGACCCCCATGTGGATTGCACTACTGCTGTTTTGACTTGAGAAAGCAGCAAAGGCAAAGTGACAACTCTAATTAGTACTATTGTAACCCTAGGTTGCGAAGAAGAACAACGTTGGCACATATGGGGACGTGGAGTCTCAGGCAAGTGGAAATAGAGATGTGTACTTCTTCTTCTTCTTCTTCTTCCCCCTTCTATTGCTCGCTCGGTGCATGCATACCAATAACGGAGGGGGAAAGATTTCTCAAGATTTCTCAAAATTCTCAATTTCTCCACAATCATCCTGGCGCTAACAACTCTAACCATAGCTGCTGCTGTAACCCAACACCATCAGCATTCGAAAGAGGTGCAGGAGCTGATGAGTGAACTACTAACGGCAATATCTAATGAGGTTGATATTAAGTTTTCAAGTAACACAGTTGACAGGTAGGCACATGCAGCGAGATGTGATATCCAAGGAAGGTTCAATGGTGATGAATATTGAATCTGATTACAAGTATATTTCATATAATACTTTATTTTTTGTGTTTCACAGACTCATGTCATATTCGAGGAAAATAACAATGTTCCCAGTCAATATGAACAAGAAGGAGTTTCCTTATCGCAATGGATATTTCCAATCAAGAAGTGAAAAAGCCATTAATGCTGGGTTATCTGACCCGACTCCAATCCACAGTACGCTCCTGAAAGAGGCGACTGAGACGTAGTCACCCGCCCCGACCGCATTTTGGTTTTGAGAGGATTGGATTTGATGATGATACCCTACTGAAATATAATACCCAGCTGATGAGATGATTCAGGAATGCTTGGCTCCACCACCCGAGACAGATGACATTATAGTTGGTGGTTGGGTTGCTCTGGCAACCACCAAAAACAAACTAACCCTAATCATAAATATAAGAGTGGAAATTATTTTGCTCTACTTCATCATCTATCTCATGCCGTTTGCTTAACATTATCAGCATCAACGTGTTTGTGCTCCTCTTCATAAATTAAATCTTCAATTTTCCCAGCAATTTCTTCCTCTTCATCAACTCCCAAAAGGCTGAAAATGTTTGATTCTAAACTGCTTTCACGTCCCACCATGAGGACAGGCTCCAGATATCGAACCAACAGCATGTCTTTCCCCTTTTGGTGTAAACGTCAAATGGATTAGATTAGATTAGATTAGATTAGATTACTACTAACTGAAGATTTGAACGAGAGGGCATTGGAAATGATAGATACATACCTGCATCTCGTGCAACCACACAAGGCCAAGAGGTTCCTCTTCTTCATCAGGATACATTTCCTTGTCCTCCTTGTCCTCCTCACCCTCGTCTTCATCCAATACCTCTTCTCTATCTATATTCTGCATGTCGTCGTCTCCATTCTCATCTTCATCAGTGTACGTATGACCTTTCAGCGTCAAGCACATTGGGGTTCGTAATAGGTCCATATCAGGATTGGCTTCCTTGAATGCTGCATAAAAGTTGGGAAATATCTGCACAAAAATCTCTGTCAACCTCCCCTGTCTTCTATGCACACAAAACAGATAGCCAGTAGCACTAGCGCTTCAAGATAAGCTAATCTATCACCAATCCCGAGGAAGCCAGAATCCACACATATACTCAGCAAGCAAACGACAGAGGCAAACACAACAGCAGCTCCTCCCCCGCCTAGCTAAAGCTAATAAAACCTGCTCTCTCATATCCTTATCATCTCTGCCAACCTACCTCATCCATTTGTGATGATTCTGGTGGGACAAACACCACATCTCCCTCCTCCTCGTATGCAATAGCTGCTGCATCATTGACTGGACTTGCGACAAGGTATCTAATCCCATCAATAACGGCAAACCACTTGGCATAGCACGAAGACTCTGCTCCGGTCTTTGGTTCCCTCAGAGTAAACACATCAGAGCTTTGCTTTGATGAAACACGTTCTAACCTAGGAGATTGGTTTACCCCCAGGAAGCTAGAAGAAGGCGACGTAACAAAAGAAGCACCACCTGCTCCATTTATTACTCTCCTTCTCCCTTTTCTCCATGCATGATGAGAGAAAGGAAGCTGCCGTTCATTCAGGTTGTTAACACCACCACCTGTCAATCCAGATTTCGTCCTCTCATGATTGAGGATTCCCTTACTTAACGGACTTACACAACCTGATGGTCAATGTCGTCTGTGTTAGCGTTTGGTCTTCCAAGGTTACCACCACCTTTAACACTTCGTTACAGCGATGACCATCCCATTAGCCCCCAAACGTCATCCCAATCCGACGACACAGTCTACCAAAGATGCACCTATATATATATCCCCACCAAACTAAAGAATTATTACTAAAGGAGACCCGCGCCTTGACGCCTTGTATATAACCCATCAATGTTTTACCACGCATCCACCTACTCACCTCTTAGAACGAAAGTCTCGCAGCTTATGACGAACAAGGAAAGAAGTAGACCCACCTCCCGTTGCAGCAGCACCACCATCTAACCCTAGTGTCCACTCCCTAACCCGATGTCAACAGACGAGGACGTACGGATTGAGATATAGACTGAAGGATCCAATGAGTTAGAATAATTCACTGATCGGCTAAAGGGAGGAATGAGGTAGGATTCACTGATTGTCTGGAGATGGCAATGTTAGGGTTATAGGGTCAGAGTTATGGGGGGTTAGGGTTAGGGCTTACGATTACGGGGATAGGGTTAAGTGTAATTACATCTATTGAGGTGTATATTATTGCTAGGATGGAATGCTTTGGGGATGTTACATTGCATTGTAAAAGGGCGTTTGCCCCTCAGGTCACGGTATGGCGTGAGGCTGTAGTGTGATTTCTCAATCTCTCACTCTCACCAGCAAAAAGAACACACACAGATCTTTGTAATGGGGCGCTAAATGGAACCCAACTGGAGTCAAAGGGGTTGCAAACCACCACACACCTTGACGTTGAGACTACTGCAAGCACCACAACAGTGTAGTGGTTTAAGCACTAAGCTGGAAAAAAAAATCACAAGATCGTCAACCAATAGTGCAGCATGTACAGATCAGATGTGGATTGCATTGAGCAGTTCATAGTCTGGCTATTCGGATGGCTGGGTAAGCCTACGGTTGTGATTGGCATAATGCTACCATCCCTTCATTAGGCTTAGAGTCACAAACGGGGGGCTAAAACTACTACCCCCCCCACATTAGAGAGTAGGAAGTTGAGGTTCGACAATCTAAAGCCAATGCAGGTCACAATCTGGCAGTTCATTAGTAAAAGTGAAAAATACATGGCAAGCAGCAGCTACTTTAAACTGGATAGACGTTGCCTTCACATAATAGAATGCAGTTCTCAATGTCCAGTTCGTGGAGGATGGAGTCAAGTTCATCCTCTCCGTAGGGAGGCTCTGCTTCTGCGTTAACCATTGTCATAAGACATGCACGTGAAATACAGTCTGCTGTCTGAAATGCCCCCAGTAGGAGTCCAACTAAGGTTTCACGTCTCTGATAATTAACTGAAGATGTCGGATGAGGCTTATCAGGAACGTCAGCGTCAGCGTGGTATTGTTGTTGTGACCCCCCTAACACTAGCGCGGAAGAGAACATGGACGGTTGCTGCCAATGGCTTCCATGTGCGCCAAAAGGTACACCCAGGCCTCCTTTGAAAAGTGAAGAAGTTGTGCCAAATTGATGGCTCTCGCCTATAGGTAGGGTTACTTGATCATCCTGTCGTTGTTGTTGTTTTTTCCCACCTTCTTTAGAGCTGCTGCTGACTTTTTCCTCTTTGCATTTCTGCAACCCCATCATTGAACCCTAAGCCGAGGGGGAAGTGAATCCACTTCACAATTAGCCACAACTCTTGTGTGATGTCTAAGCATAGACAGTACGCATACTACACACATAAAAAGAATAACTTGCCTGGGACTGAGTCATCATTTTCATCCCTACCTTGCTTCGTTTTCTTTGGGCCTTTGTGCAGTTTGAACCTCCTCCATCTTTCCGTGACGTAGTACGTTCCGTTAAGGGAAGGGATGGTGCCGCTCTTACTCGAGGACATGTTGTCCCAACATAACAAGATATGAATTGTAACCCAATGCCAGATTCCATCCCTCCCAGCACATACTTCACGGCAAACGTCCCATCCGGGTCCCTTCTAACAATTCGTCCCACGCCTCCTGGTTTTTCCTTCCCTGGACCTCCATTGCTCTTGTACATCATTGGTCCCCTCCGTT
>PJEL010005273.1_pt1 | contig 10455 bp, 8 predicted proteins | sample 1853271 | NCBI WGS metagenome assembly PJEL01 (sample SAMN08108733, study PRJNA415343) | Invertebrate metagenome, whole genome shotgun sequencing project. | host: Globobulimina | place: Sweden: Gullmar Fjord | collected 2015-08 | reverse complement strand
GCCGGGGTGGGATATAAGTTTCAGGCGGGGTAGAAACTGGATACTGGATGATGGATACTGGATTGGGCCGGCGCACGGCTCAAGGCATTAGGCGCACGGCAAATGTATTCTGTCTATTTTATAAAAGACTGAGCGAAGCGAACCCACCCTTCGACATTCGATATTCGATATTCTGCGGTTCTGCGGTTCGCTTTTATTGTAGTTTCATACGAGATTTACTTTACCTAACCATACGCCTTCAACCTTCTACCCTATACCTGCACCAACCTAGTCCCGCATCCAGTATCCAGTATCCAGCATCGAGTATCGAGCATCCAGCATCGCGCATCTATCCCGCCTGAAACTTATACCCCACCCCCGCCACGGTATGAATATAATCCGGATTATCGACTTCTGCTTCAATCTTTTTTCTGAGACGCTGAACGTGGACATCTACGGCCCGGCTGCTTTGATACAGTTGCGAATCGCGCCAGATTTGCTGTTGAATGAAATCCCGCGAAAGCACCTCTCCGGGATATGAAACAAATAGTGCCAGGAGCTCGAATTCGGTTTTGGTCAGCTTCACAACTGTGCCGCGCAGATTCAGGGTGCGGGATTTGAAATTAATTGAGAGATCCTTGAATTCATACCGGTCATTTACCAGACTTCTTTCAAGGCGCTTGAAAATGGATTTGATCCGGGCGGATAACTCTAAATAATTAAACGGTTTGACAATATAGTCATCGGCACCGCATTCGAGCCCCAGCACCTTGTCGGACACCCCATCGCGGGCAGTCAGCATAATGATCGGAAAATCAAATTCACGCCGCATGATCTGGCAGGCCTTGATGCCGTCGATGTCCGGCAGATTCAGATCAAGTATAATTAGATCCGGTCTGTGTTCCCTGGCCTTTTGCAAACAGGTGCGTCCGTCAAGGGCGGTAAACACCTCATAACCGTCCAGTTCCAGATTCCCCTTGATGGTCTGGGCGATATCCTTGTCGTCGTCAACAACGAGAATGCGATATCTGGAGATCTTGGTCACATTTGGCATGGATGTCACCACGATTAAGTCCTAATTAATCCGCCCTAATTAACAGTGCATTCAGGGTGTAAATTGGTTCATGGATTTTGGCACTCCCCGGTTTTATGTGCAAGAAAATTTTTAAAGTGCAACAAAATCGTTACACATTTAACAGCATTCTTACAAAGATTGACTCATTGATTGGATTGGGGTATTAAATTACGATTTATAATAAGCTTTTAAAATTGCCAAGGATGTCTGATGCGCCCCCGGCAATCGCTCAATTTGATACATATTTATTGAAACCAAATCATGTTTGCACATGATTTATGCTATAGACAGGTTGAATGTTAAGCAACTCTTTTGATTTTAATAGAAAAGAAAGAGCGAAGCTTCCGGCTCGTAGAGCTTAGAGCCTACAGCTCGGAGAGCGATACCAAAAATCTTCAATCGTCAATATTCAATATTCAATTCCGGCTTGTCCGGGTTGGGGAGAACCCATACCGGTCATGCATTCTCTATCCCCCGGGAGGCTTAATTATGAAAAAATTTCGTGTTTCGCTCCAATGGAAATTTTTTCTTTGTATTGTTCTGATCATTTTCCCCACCCTGGGAATCATATTCACCTGGGCCGGCATTCAAAATAAAAGTCAGTCTGATGAACAGGTGGTAAACCAGGCTCGGATATTGGCCCGGCAGATTGTCCTGACCCGCCAGTGGGTGACCGATTGCGGCGGCATATTGGTCGATGTCCAAAGCCGGGGTGCCAAGGATATTGCCTGTTTCTTTGACGATAAACTGCATACCAGCCATGGTGAATTTCAACGCTTCACCCCGGCCATGGTCACCCGGAAACTATCTCAGTATTCAACCCGCCAGGACTTATACCGCTTTCGCCTGGCCAGCTTAAATCCCCTGAATCCCGAAAACGAACCGGACGGATTTGAACGGGAGGCAATTAATTTATTCCGAACCCAAAAAGTGAATGAAACGTTTCGGTTTGCCGATAACAGCGGAAATCAGTATTTTCAGTACATGGTACCGCTTTATCTGGAAAAACAGTGCCTGGAATGCCACAAACGCGAAGGGGATTCCGTCAACGCTGTCCGCGGAGGGCTGAGCGTGTTTCTGAATGTTGAGGAAATGATGTCCGCCGCCCGCAAGAATCATCTGAAGCTGGCGATCGCGGGAAGCGGTCTCATCTTCATGACGATCTTCACCCTGTTTATCCTGATGCGACGATTTGTGATCAAACCCTTGAAAAGTCTGGAAGAAATGACCGATGAAATCAGCAGCGGGAATCTGGAAGCCCGCGTAAATATCAACACCGGTGATGAGTTTGATAAACTGGGACATCGATTTAACACCATGGCCCAGAGTCTGTCGGTCGGTCGAGACCATCTGCAGGAAAGGATCGCCCTGGCAACCAAAGAACTGTCGGACGCCAACCGGGAGCTGCAAACCCTGGACAAATTGAAATCGGATTTTCTGGCCAACATGTCCCACGAGCTGCGAACCCCGTTGACGGTCGTGCGCGGCGGCATCGATTATCTCAACCGTACGATAAAAAAGGAAGACAACCGCAATTATCTTGAAATTATCGATAAAAATCTGGCCCGGTTGATTCACCTGGTATCGGATCTTTTTGACTATACCAAAATCGAAGCCCAAAAATCAGAATGGTCCTTTGATCAGGCTAATTTGAGCGTACTAATCGAGGAAGTTGTTGAAATCATCAGTCCCTTAACCATCGACAAAAATATCTCCATTAAATATGACAATCCCGGTGATATCCTGGTGGAGATGGATTTGGAGCGCATCGAACAGGTGTTGGTCAACCTGATTGAAAATGCCATTAAATTTTCCGACCGTCAGGCTGAAATTCGCATTGGAATCGATGAAGATCAAAGGTATGCGACCGTGAGCGTCAGGGACCAAGGTGTCGGCATTTCTGAAGAACATCTTAGCTCTATTTTCCAAAAATTTTCCACCGTGCCTTCGGCCGGCATTAATAAACCCGAAGGCACCGGGCTCGGTCTGGCCATCTGCAAGGCGATCATCGAGGCCCACGACGGCAAGATATGGGCCGAAAGTGTCAAAGGCCAATCCAGCACCTTTTATTTCAGCCTGCTCAAGAAAAGACCCCAGCCGCATACACCAGACACGCATGCCGAAAAATAAAGATCCGGGTCCAGAGGGCCCGGCTTTGATTTCACCCCAGCTTCCGGCTCGTAGGGCCTACAGCCCGGCTTCCGGCTCGTAGAGCAGCCTACAGCTCGGAGAGAGGGAGGACCAGGTTTTCTGCGACAAAATAAACTATTTATGATGCCCTAATCGGTGCCGGCTCGAATTATGTTGTAATTGGCACGACTCAATCTCCAGGGCCATGCCGGCGCGAAAGACATATTGAAAATGACATCGAACAGCTGCTTTACTTTCCGGTATGGTAGCTGAAACCGGTACACAATTCGAAATTTCCTACCTTCTCTTTAAAAAAGCAATGTCATATTTTTAAAATTTAGTGTAAAATAATTAATTCCGTATACAACTTCGTGAAAGGTTGGTGTTTTGGATATTAATAAAATAAAAACTGGCGTCCTTATTTTAATTATTTTTGTTTCTTTCTCACAAGTCGCATGGGCGGATGAGTATACAAGCTTCCATAAATTCAAGGCGATCCATATAGAAAGAAGCAAACTGCTCAAAGCCGCAACGGAAATTTTTCAACATGTTGAGACAATCAATGGTGAATCAGTCACAACTGAAGGCTACATTGAGTTAGGTCGTGATAATAATTCAACCAAATTGAGTCTTCCTGTTGAAGAAAACGTTTTTGAAAAATTTCCGCAGATCTCTTATGATGGCCGTATCAGGATTATAGCCAGAGACGGCCCGGTATCAGGATTAAATATTATATTCACAAATTCTTTGCGGATTGTTACGGTTAGCGGCCCGAGCCCTGACCACGTGACTGGATTGATAAAGCTGGTCGATGAAAAGCTAAGTTCTTATGAGTCCTATGCTGGAGGAGAAAATTTCCAGATTCTCTTATGTATAATTGTTATGTTTTTGTACTGGATCGCAATGCTGCCGATTTGGTTTCGTTTAAAAGTAGGCGACGAACCCATATTGGTCGGAATATCTTTAATACTCTTCTTCGCACTATTTTGGATTCCACCATGGCCGACTATATTTCCGGGATTTATAGCCGGAGTTGAAATTAGTTCTTTTCTTGGAAAAAATTCAGATTTAGTTACATTGTTTGGCCTCGTATTAATGATGTTAATACCGATCGTCAGCCTACTTTATCGTTTTCGAAAAAAGCCAAAAACCCAAGAATCTCACTGACAAAGCCTGCTTTGATTACCCAGGTTTGTATTGTTTGCGCTAATGGGCGTTTCAATTCGATCCATTCTTTACCACCAAAGAAAGGGACAGGGGTACCGGATTGGGACTGGCTTCGGCTTATGGCATAATCAATTATCATGGCGGCATGCTTCGTGTTTACAGCGAATCGGGCCAAGGTGCCGCGATTAATATCTATTTTCCGGCAACAGAAAAAACAGTGGGCCGGGCGCAGCGCTTATCCGATTCCGTTTCATCGCTGCTGGTTGGGGACCTCCACCCCAGCCACATGCCATCTCTGACGTACAGGAAAAAGCCGATTCCCGGGGACCCGGCTTTGGCACATCCAAAAATTGGAAATCCTATTTGGACATGTTGCAGGCGCGGGCATAGATGCCGATAACGTCCTGTGTGCGGTTGATGATGATTGCTTCAACATCGTTCGCGATAGTTCCTTCATTGACTGCATGGTACTGGTTAGGCAAGTACTGGCTCAGCAGCGACAACGGAATCGGGTTTTCCTTGAAATTTGAAACCAGTTTCGCAACAGCTTCCTGAATCTTCTCGTTCGGCCAGTAGTAGCGCGAACGGTCGGAGAAGCTGTACTTCCGTTTATACGCTTGCGTGGCCTCATCGCCCGAATAGTATTTCTGCCAATACTTAGGCTCTGCAAGCATTACGGCGTCAATCACGTCACGCAGTTTGGAGGTTTCGATGCCCTTCGGCTGCAGGATTTCTTCTTCGATCATCGCGAGCGCAAACAACGTTTCGCGGTAGCCGAAGGTCAGCCAGGGCCCCACCTTGAGGATGCAGTAGTGATCTTGCACCATTTGGGTCAGACCGGTTTCGGACTGGTAGTCGGTCGAGTGCGCTTCGTAAACCAGACGATCCTGCTTCATGATCTCTTCGCTGAGGCCTTTAGCGGCGTCTCGGTTGTAGTGAAAAACCTGGTCGTCGCCGAATTCAACGCCCGGCTGAACGACCACGCCATAGACGCGGCTCCAGGCATCGCAGAGCCCTTCGGCCTCAAACGCAGCCTTGGTGACTTCGATGGTCTTGATGGCATCGGCCGGCGTGGTCGGCGTTACGGTTTCTTCCTTTTCCCGGGCACCGCCCGGAATCGGGACTTCGGTACCGATGATGTAGACCGGCGCCGGCTGGCCGGTACGGAACGCGGCATGGGTTTCTTCAGCAAATTTCGCCATGGCGGCGGAGCGCGATGCAACGATCTCGTCGGCCAGCGGCTGATGGCGATCACCTTCGTCATCGGCGCAGAACATGGAAGCGTCAAGGTGAATCTTTTGATATCCGGCCTTCACGTATTCTTTGATCAGTTCCAGCGCCTTCGCCATGGCAGGCTCGGCGTTTTCGGACTGCCATACGTTCGGGCCCAAATGGTCGCCGCCGAGCAGGATATCGTCCTTGTGGTAACCGACTTTGGCGGCGATACCGTGAACGTAGCCCACGAATTCGGCCGGCTTCATTCCGGTGTATCCACCGAACTGGTCAACCTGGTTGGAGGTCGACTCGATCAGCAAGATGGAACCGTCTTGTTTCGCCTGAAGCATGGAAGCTTCCAGCACGGTGGACTGGGTGGAACAGACGGAATAGATGCCGGTCCCCTTGCCGGCGCGGTTGTCGGCCAGAATCTGCACAAAGTTATCGACTGCGCGCATTGATATCTCCTTCGGAATTTAGGATTTCCGATTGATTCGTTTTTCCAGTCAAGCGGCCTTCGACAATGCTAAAAGTTGATCATCACTTTAGCCCAGAGCTCTTCGTTGCGATAGATGACATCGTAGGCGTCCTGGATCTGTTCGACCGGGAAGGTGTGGGTCTGCAGGCCGTTAACCTTGACGAGGCCGACTTCCATCATCCACGCGGCGGTGGTCCATTCGGCCCCGGGGAACGGCGCAGAATAGTTCATCCACGAACCGATTACATTGAGTTCCTTGCGGGTGATGGCTTCGAACTGGGGACCGGTGAACGTCAGCGGGGCAGGCGAGGTGCCGACCAGCAGGACGGAACCACGACCACGGGCAACCGCCATGGCGGATATTTTGGCCGGGCCTGCGCCGGACGATTCGAACACGACGTGCGCGCCATCTGCAAGTTCACGACCACAAACGTCTTCGAGGGATTCTTCAATCGGATTGCAGACGACGGTGGCGCCCATGGCCTTGGCCATTTCCAGCTTACCAGCTGAGATATCGGAAGCAACGATCTCGCGGCAACCCATGGCCTTGAAGATCTGGACGGCCAGCAGGCCGATGGTTCCGGTACCGGTCACGACGACGTCCTTGCCCAGCAGGTTGTCGAGGCGCAGGATCGGGTGCAGGCAGACGGTGATCGGCTCAATAAACGCAGCCTGATCATAAGACAGGTTTCCGATGGCCACAAGGTTCTTGGCCGGCACACGCAGGAACTCGCCCAAAGCACCCTGGACGCGGGAACCGATAAAGCGGTAACCCTTGCAGAGCGAATAGTTGCCCTGGGCGCACTTGCCGCACTTCATGCAGGGTATCAGCGGCGCGGCGGAAGCACGGTCGCCGACGTTCCAGCCTTCGACGTTTTCGCCAAGCGCGACGATCTTGCCGGCAAACTCATGGCCGAGAACGATTTTGTCCCAGCGCGGATTTTCTTCCTGAACCCGAACGATGTCCGATCCGCAGATACCGCAGGACTTGACTGCGACAAGGACTTCACCGGCAGCGGGAGACGGCTTGTCCATCTCGATGACTGCGACTTTCTTGATGCCTTTGCGTAATGCAGCTCTCATTGCTTTTAACCTCCGGTTGCTTTTGTCTATTTGCCGAACTTGGTGCTGATCTCGGTGAGTTTGTCGTACTCGCCCTTGATGCTTTCGTACAGGCTGCGGAAGACACTGTACATTTCGCTGTAGTATTCGTGGTTCTCTGCGTTGGGCGTGAAGCTGTCGCGCACCGCAATCTTTTCAATCCCTTCTTCGAAGGTTTTGATGGCGCCAACCCCATAGGCGGCGGCAATCGCAACGCCGAGTGGCGGCAGGTCGACTGCGCCGGGAATATGGATCGGCTTGCCGAGTACGTCCGAGAAAATCTGCACCCACGTTGCGGAGTTGGCGCTGCCGCCGGTAATCTTTACGCTGTTGATTTCGACGCCTTCTTCCTCGACAATGCTGAGCACGTGGCGCGAGCCGTAGGCGGTGCCTTCCATGAAGGCCCGGATGAGATCCTGACGATTGGTGGTGGGCTTTAGTCCCATCAGGACGCCGCTGGTGTTGTCGTTCCAAATCGGGCATCGCTGTCCGACCATGTAGGGGATGAAAATCACAGAACTCTTGGCGCACACCGAGCTGTCGCCCAGCTTGTCGATTTCCGCAAAACTTTCTTCCTCGAGTATCTCTTCCTTGAACCACTTGAGACCGGCTCCGCCAAAGTCGACGCCGCCGGCCGTGATCCAGGTGCCCGGCACGATGTGCGGGTAGACGTGCAGGTTCTTGTTGTATTTGGGCTGGCTGAGGCAAACATTGTTGGTGGTGACCGTGCCGCCGGAAATGAATACTTGTCCGCCCTTGGAAACACCCGTCCCGAGTCCGGCGGCCACATTGTCCATGGCTCCGGCAATCACCGGCGTACCTTCAACCAGTCCGGTCTTGGCCGCGGCTTCGGCAGTTACCTGGCCAATGACATCCGTGCAGTTGAAAATCGGTGGGAGCTTGACGCGGTCGATACCGCAGCCATCGAGCAGCACGTCGGAATATTCGCCGGTCCGGGTGTTGCACATCTGCGAGAGTCCGGCTTCGGAAATATCCATGGAATAGTTACCGGTCAGCCGATAGCCCAGATATCCGTTGGCATGCAGGAACATGTGGGTTTTTTCGTAGACCCCGGGCTCGTTCTCCTTGATCCACATGATCTTGGGCGCAATATTGCCGGCATCGCTGATGTTGCCATTGATTTCCCAGGTCTCGTCCTTAAGATTTTGAGTAATCCATTCGGCCTGCTGCGAGGCGCGGCGATCCATCCAGATCAGCCCTGGGCGAAGCGGTTCGCCTTCCTTATCGACGGGCAGCACAGTGGTCGAAAACGCATCGATGCCCACGGCAATGATCTGGGCCGGGTCGATCGAGCTTTTTTCTAAGACTTGCCTGGTGTTGTCTTTCAGCACCCGCCACCATTGGTAGGCTGGCTGCTCCGCCCAGCCCGGATGCGGGTAGCTGGTGTCGCAGGTCTTCTTGGCGGTTTCCACTACCCTGAAATCCGCATCGAACAACACCGTCTTGCAACTCGTTGTTCCCAAATCCACACTTAAAATATAATCAGCCATGGCTTGACCTTCAGTTCGTATTGCGTATTTCGGATTGCCCTATGCGCGGGAGTTGGCGGCCTTGCTGCCGCAAAGATAAATTGATTCCACGTCATAGATATTCCCAAGGCCCGCAAATTGAACTTTCCAGATTTCGCCGTTCTTGGCGATTTCGCGTGGATAGTCAGGCAACGTATGTTCGAGGATTGCCTTGACCATGCGCAGGGTAACGGCGTGCGTTACAATCAGCATGCAGTCGCCTTGGAGGGATTCCAATGATTGGAAAAACGGCTCCAGGCGGTTGGCGATCATTTCGTAGGATTCGCCCCCGCCCTCGGGGATCCATTTCCAGCGTCTTGAACGTTCGTGCATGTAGTCCGGGCCATCGCCCAGTTCGGCATAGGTCCTGCCGGAAAATACACCCAGATCCTGCTCGGTGAGGCGCTCATCGGTTTCGACATCCAGCCCGAACGCCTCGGCGATCGGCTGCGCGGTTTGCTGCGCTCGGGTGAGCGGCGAGCAGAAAATGCGGTCGAGTTGGGCGATGTCCTTAAATTCGGAGGCAATCGCGGCAGCTTCCTGCCGCCCCTTTTGGGTGAGCGGATAATCCCGCCGGGAAGCAAGGATGCCCTTGAGGTTCGCTTCGCTTTGCGTGTGCCGCATAAAATAGATTGTTTTCATAAAACATGAAAAGTGAGTCGTGAGACGTGATGGGGATTACTTAAATTACATAAGACTCTTGGCAAATCAATGCAAACCAAGGGACTTCGTGTCATCTGCCGATAATGCCGGCGCGTTTACGCCATGCCGTACTTTTTTTGCATCTTTCGGATAAACCCGACACCTTCGCGCAGGAGCGTATCTCCATCGGGGGCAAGCTGACGCCAGACCCACGTGTTCATGTTATCGGTAGCATCGACAAAACTTTCGAGAGCGGCGTTGCCCTGGTAGTCAATTTCCGCGAGGGCCTTGAATATCTCGTCCCAATTGACCAGGCCGGTTCCGGGAATGCCACGGTCGTTCTCGCACAGATGGTAGTGGATAAGGTCTTTACCGGCCTTTATGGTCGCATCGTAGTAGCTCTTTTCCTCGATATTCATGTGATAGGTGTCGAGGTGAATCTTTATATTGTCTTCGCCGATCATCTCTTTGAGCTTCAGCGCCTGGTCGCAGGTATTTATCAGGTAAGTTTCGTACCGGTTGACCGGCTCGATGCCGATATTGACGCCGACTTTTTTTGCAAAACGCGCCGCTTGGCGAAGACAGTCGGCCGAGTACTTCCAGGTCTGCTCGGTCGGCCGCTGGATGGCGGGTTTTACAAACTGTGAATATACGACGCCGGAGAAATTCTGTGCGCCGATGTCACTCGTTGCCTTGACGCAGGCCTTAAGGTAATCGACTCCCTTGGCCCGGATACCGGCATCGTCGCTGGTAATATCCGTATCACCAAGTAGCACCGTAGAAGTTACCGCGCCGAGGCCGACTTTTTGGAGGCGTTCTTTTACCGCTGCCGCGTCAAATGTTTCCAGAACCATCAGGGGGATTTCGATAAAGTCCATTCCGAGGTTTTGGGTCCTGTCAATCAGGTCGAGCGTCTCATTGCTCCACTGGGAGCACCAGGCGTAGGCGTGAATTCCAAGCTTCATATCGTTGCTCTCCTTATCAAGATATGTTTCCAGGCCAAACAACAGCGGTATATTAATGCTTTTTTACATTTTAATCAAATTTATTTTGTCGCAGAAAACCTGGTCCTCCCTCCGGGCTGTAGGCCCTACCCTACGGGCCGGAAGCTGGGCCAGGTCAGAGACAATCGGCTATGC
>PJEL010005272.1_pt1 | contig 10456 bp, 9 predicted proteins | sample 1853271 | NCBI WGS metagenome assembly PJEL01 (sample SAMN08108733, study PRJNA415343) | Invertebrate metagenome, whole genome shotgun sequencing project. | host: Globobulimina | place: Sweden: Gullmar Fjord | collected 2015-08 | reverse complement strand
GAAAGCCTAAACGCAATAATGGCGTGATTTTCTGTTCTGTTTTTAAATCGGTAATTTGCATCATTTATGTGCCTTATTTTACATCTGAGATGATAACGTCAGTATTGTAATCAATAGCTCATAAAGAAGCCCGAGATAGATCAATGAAAAACAACTTAGTTTCGAATAACGGCTTTAGGAGGTATGAATAAACTAACCTCTACAAGGAGGCAAGTAGCAAGCTTGCACTCCTTGTAGACGTTTAGTATTTAACTTTGCTTAACGAACTCTTTTATTTGCTTTACCGAGGAAGCACCTACTTGGGTTGCTATTAATTCGCCATTGCTCATCAAGAGCAAAGTGGGAATACCTCGAATACCAAATTTAGCCATTAACGCTTGGCTATTATCAGCATTGATTTTAACTACTTTAATATCATTATGCTGTTGTGCTATTTGCTCAACCACTGGTGCTATCATTTTACAAGGTCCGCACCAAGGTGCATAAAAATCGACTAAAACTTTACCTTTTACTTGTTCAACTTCTTCACTGAATTGCTCAGCTAAAACTTCTTCTACTTGTGTATTTACTGGTAAATTCATCTTGATTCCTCAGGTGTATTATTAATATTAAATTTATAATTGATTCGATTAACGCGCTTTGTTAGTCGATGAGATAAGTCTACATAAGTTGCAATTACTTAATTAGATGTGTTTAATGGAATTCATTGTTCTAAAAATGAAACAATAAGAAGGGGAAGATGAAGTTAAGTAATTTAGATGATTTGCATTTATTTGTCAGTTTGGTTGAAGCCGGCTCATTTACCTTAGCTGCCAAAGAGTTAGGTATTGCTAAGTCAAAATTAAGCCGACGTTTGGTTATGCTAGAGCAGAAGCTAGGTTGTGAACTGCTTTTGCGCACTACTAGAAAGCAAGAGCTCACCGAGAGCGGACGCCTGCTTTTTTGTGCATGCAAAGAGCATATTGATGCCTTATCAAAAGTTGAAGAAGAGCTGTCTTCATCATTGCATCAACCTCAAGGTAAGCTAAATATATTATTACCGCTAGAGTTCTTTAATCATATCATTAGCACCTTGATTGGTGACTTTCTGCATAGTTACCCTAAAATCAGTCTTCAATGTCAGCATTACTCTGGTTCAGTTCCCAAGTTTGATCCCAAGTTCGATCTTTGTTTTGTGCTTCACGAACAAGCACTACCGGCAACCAATTGGATTGCCAAAGAGTTGTTAAGTTTTCCACAGTCGATATATCTTTCACCAGTCACAGCTACAGAGTCTGTAAAAAAACTGCTCAAGAATAACATGATTAAACCAGAAGAGCTGACACAATATGACTGTATCTTAACGGAGGAAAATGAGCCTTGGCATTTTCGTAATGATAATAAAATTGAGCAGGTTAATGTCAGTGGTAGAGTAGTGTTATCAAGTCCTGAAATGCGCTTACAAGCCGTTGCTCAAGGATTGGGTTTAGCTAAGTTACCTAACTATGTATTAAAAAACAGTGAGCAAGCGCACTTATTACAGCGACTAGAACTTAGCCAAGAGAGTGTTGCACAACGCTTAAGTGTGCTTTATCAGAGCCGGAATATAGCGAGTAAAACCCGAACTTTTTTAGATTACTTTCAAAGTAATGCCGGACAGTTACTGTAACGGTCATATTAACTACAGGAAATAGAGAAAATACAGAAAATACAGAAAATGCACTTTTGCCACAAGCATCTACGATTGCTATTATGTGCCTCTTTTATCAATACTCATACCATTTAATTTTATGTTAACAACACCACTAGAACGCATCACAGTAGAGCCTCAATCCCCAGCAACTTCTTGTGTTATTTGGCTTCACGGCTTAGGAGACTCTGGCGCTGGCTTTGCACCTATTGTCCCTATGTTTAACTTGCCAGAGCATCATGGTATTCGCTTTATTTTTCCTCATGCACCTGAGCAGGCGGTAACGATAAATCAAGGCTATGTTATGCGCTCTTGGTACGATATAAAAAGCATGGACTTGCATAATCGTGCGGATATGCAAGGTGTATTAGAATCAGAAAAAAGTGTACAGGCATTGATTCAAGAACAAATTGATCTAGGTATTACCGCCAATAACATAGTTCTTGCCGGCTTTAGTCAAGGTGGTGTTTTAAGCTTATTTACTGGTTTACGCTTTGCCCAACCTTTAGCAGGAATTATGGCGCTTTCATGTTATTTACCGACCGCGGATACATTACCTGAACATTGTCATAGTGCTAACAAGACGACGCCAATTTTACAAAACCACGGCGAACAAGATGATGTAGTGCCTATGAGTGCAGGAAAAATGGCAAATGAACTACTTTCCAGTGCTCAGTATAATGTCACATGGAATAGTTACCCTATGGAGCACTCAGTGTTACCAGAGCAGTTAACTGATATATCTACTTGGTTACAAGCTAGATTACTTGCTTAATTATAAGCAGTTATGATCATCATCTAAGGGATATTTAAAGGCATAAATGGATATTATCAAGGGAAAGTCGGCTAGCGATAAAGCTGGAAAAGCAAATCAAATGATGGGCTTTTTTAATCGAGAAATGTTTAGTGTTGCCAATATTCTTAAAATTTTGGCATTACTTGCACTGTGTCTTTTTATTTATAAAAAGTCGACCCAATCTCAGCAGGAAGATGATGCTAGCTTAACTTACCTCGCTAGCCCTAAAATTGATGATATTTATTTTCTAGATTTTAGGGTGTTAAGTGATAATTTAAGGCCTAGAGAGAAGTATCGTATTGCAAAAGTGGTTGATGTTACTGGTGATATAATCACACTGCTTTATGGCAATATGTTTTACCTTCACCAGCAATCCCTCAAAGATAGCATTCGTTACGGTGAACTAAGGTACAAAGATTATTTTGAGGGTAAGCGTTATGACTTAGCGTTAGCAGAATTAAAAGGAATGCATGATTCGGCCGCTATTTATATGATTAAGCGGCCTGAGCAAAACATGCTTTATGGGAATTATATCAACGACCCTGAGCCAGAGGCTAGATCTAGCTTCTATGTTCCAGGTAAGCGAGAAAACCTTCAAGGCTTAAGCTTGTTAAAAGCAAAATACTTGGAAAATAATTCAGAGCAAGCATTTGAAAAATTTAGCCGTTCGGCTCAGTTAGGATTTGCTCAAGGACAAGTAAACTTAGCGCAAATGTATTTAAACGCGCAATATGTTGATAAAGATCTTAGTCATGCCATGCACTGGTTTAAACAAGCAGCTTTACAGAGTGATAAAGCAGGGGTTTTAAAATACGTGATTGTTTGTCGACAGGTTAGTCATTGTAATGAAGTCGATTTTTACCAAGAGCTTACGGAGGCAGGCGTTAATATTAAAGTTAGGAAGGTAGACTTTACCCTTAACTAACCCTCTTTGAATAATGTTTTTGAAATGCTACTAATAGAGCTTAAATGCCTAATGATATATCACTTACTTCATTTAATCTTAATTCACTCCCTTGGTTCGGCTACTTTGGTAGTCGTGCACTTCAATAACTTAAAAGCAAAAATAAGCTTAACCGCACTTTAACTGCGATAGACGGTAATTAGTGATATATCGCCTCTACTTGATGCTTGTTACACTAGATAGGTCATTATAAAGAGATAATATTCAATGAAACCCTTATTTATTAAAGCCTTTTTAGTTTCCAGTATTTTAATGGGTTGCTCAACAGCAACTACAGAAACTGAGCCTAAAGTGTCTAGTGCTATTACAGCCGATGTGCAAACAGTTCAACAATCAAAAGATTTACTTCTTGCTAAATGGCAAGGCCCATTTGAAGGTGTACCTGCATTTGATCAAGTATCACTTAGCGGTTTAATTCCTGCGATGGAAGAAGCGATGGCTAAAGAATTAGCTGAAGTTGCGCTTATTGCCAATAATAGTGATGCACCAACTTTTGAAAATACCATTGTTGCTATGGAGAGAACTGGCGCTGAACTTAATAGGATTTTTAGTTATTACGGTATTTGGAGTGCAAATAAATCAAGCCCTGAGTTTCGAAAGTTACAAGGTGAATTAGCGCCAAAACTATCTGCTTTCTCTTCAACAATTAAGCAAAATGAAAAACTATTTAATCGTATTTCAGCTGTTTATAACAGTGACGCAACTAAGGCAATGAGCCCTGCAAATCAGCGTTTAGTGTTATTAACGTATAATAGCTTTGCTCGTAACGGCGCTACGTTAAATGCTGCGGATAAGAAACGCTATGCAGAAATAAACTTGGAACTGTCAAAGCTACAAACAAAATTTGGTAACAATGTTTTAGCTGATGAAGAAGGTTATGTACTGTATCTAGATAAGTCACAGTTAGGTGGTTTACCTGAGTCAGTGGTTAATGTTGCTGCCGCTGCAGCAGATGAGCGTGATCATCAAGGTCAATATGCAATTACTAATACTCGTTCATCAATGGACCCATTCTTAACATACTCAACAGAGCGTGAGCTTCGTAAGAAGGTATGGAATAGTTACTACAGTCGTGGCGATAACGGTGATAAGCATGATAACAACGCCATCATTGCTGAAATTTTACAGTTACGTCATGAACGTGTTGGTTTATTAGGTTATAAAAACTATGCCTCGTGGCGCTTAGAAGACCGTATGGCAAAGTCGCCAGAAAATGCTATTGCCTTGATGGAGTCAGTATGGCCAGCAGCAATTGCCCGTGTTGATGAGGAAATCGCTGACATGTTAGCAATTGGCAAAAGGCAAGACGGGATTGAGCAAATTGAAGCATGGGATTATCGTTTTTATGCTGAGAAAGTACGTAAAGATAAGTACAACTTAGACTCTGATGAAGTTAAACAGTACTTACAATTAAACAACTTACGTGAAGCAATGTTCTATGTAGCTGGACGTTTATTTAACTTCGGCTTTAGTGAAGTGACTGATGGCTCAGTACCCGTATTCCATGAAGATGTACGTGTTTGGGAAGTAAAAGATAAAACTTCAGGTGAGCACATTGGTTTATGGTATTTAGATCCATTTGCTCGTAAAGGTAAACGTTCGGGGGCTTGGGCAACCACGTATCGTGCTCATACTACTTTTGATGGTAAGAAAAATGTACTGTCGTCAAACAACTCAAATTTTTCTAAAGGTGTAGCGGGTCAACCAACACTAATCTCTTGGTCTGATGCAGAAACTTATTTCCATGAATTTGGTCATGCTTTGCATTTTTTAGCGTCGAAAGTTGAATACCCAACATTGAACTCTGGTGTACGTGATTACACAGAATTTCAATCTCAACTCTTAGAGCGCTGGTTATCAACTGATGAAGTGATAGATAATTACCTGGTACATTACAAAACTGGCAAGCCAATGCCAAAATCACTTATCGCTAAAATCAAGCAAGCAGCTACCTTTAATTCAGGTTTTAAAACGACTGAATACTTAGCTTCAGCCTTAGTTGATATGAAGTTCCATACAGTAGACCCTACAGGTATTGATGCTGATAAGTTTGAGCGTGAAACATTAGGTGCACTTAAAATGCCTAAGCAAATTGTTATGCGTCATCGTAGCCCACAGTTTGGTCATATCTTTAGTAGCGAAGGTTATGCCTCTAGCTATTATGGTTACATGTGGGCTGAAGTATTGACGTCTGATGCCGCTGAAGCTTTTGCACAAGCACCGGGTGGTTTTTATGATAAAGACGTTGCTGATAAATTAGTAGAGCATTTATTTAGTGTGCGTAATGCGGTTGATCCAAGTGAAGCTTACCGTGCCTTTAGAGGCCGCGATGCTAACGTTGAAGCATTAATGCGTGACCGTGGCTTTCCGGTAAAAGCTAGTAAAAAGTAACAACCAATATTGTAATTTTTATTGTAATAAGAAACTCGCTTCGGCGAGTTTTTTTATGGGTTACTTTTAAAAACATAAGCGATCAAAGTTACAACATATTAGCCTAAGGTTGCTAGGTAAACTCAGCAGTAATTCGCAGTTTTATCAGCCATTTCATCTGCTTTTATATGTTTATATGCTTCATTGTACGAACAAACTGCATTCTTTTAGTTATTAGGGAAAACCCTAAGTTAGTGGAACAATATTGATGCAACATAAATTATCGGCAATTGCCGGCGTAGTAAGCTTAAGCCTCCTTTTATCGGCTTGTGGTTCGGATGACGATGAAGATGTGCCATTATTACCGAATGCTACTAGCTCTGGTGTAGTCAGTGGCTTTGGTAGCGTTTATGTCAATGGTCTACGATATGTAACTGAAAATGCTAGCATTCTAGGGAATGGCAGTGAAAGCAGTGAAGAAGCACTTAAGGTTGGCATGAAAGTGACCATTAAAGCCAATCAATCAGGAGATAGTGATCCAACAGCCCTTGAAGTAAAATATATCGCTGATGCTATTGGTGAAATTAAATATATTGATCTTGCAGCTAACTCTTTAACCCTCTTAGGGCAAACTTACTTCATTAATGATGCAACTAAATTTGATGATGTAGCTTTTAATGAATTGCGTATTGACGACTTTGTTGAACTGAGTGCCTTTGAAGATGAAAAGGGCAGTTTTGTTGTTAGCTATTTAACAACCCAGGACAATGTAAATGAATTCCAACTATCAGGTACGGTGTCAAAGCTTAAAAAGCTAGAGAAAACCTTTGTTATTGGCGATTTACTGATTAATTATGATGATGCTGATATTCAAGGAGCTCTTTATGATGGTTCTGCAGTGTCAGTAAAAAGCGACTTAGCTCCTATTCTTAATGAATTATCTGCTGATGAAGTTAATGTGCAAGGGCTTGTATTAGTTATTGGTGGCACACTCACAGTAGCTGGTTTTGTCGAAGATATTAATAAGGTAGAAGCGGGTACTGTGATTGAGCTAGATGGTCGGAATTATTTATTAACCGATGATAGTGATTTTAGCCAAGGGGATAAAGAAAATTTACGTGTTGGTGATCAGATCAGCTTAGTTGCCACTGTGATTGATTCAGAATTAGAGTCGCCATATTACCCTATCACTAACATTCGAGTCGAGTTAGCAAATGAAATTAGCTTAGAAGGAATTGTTGAAGCAATTTCTGATGAGAGCTTCACTATGTTTGGTAAAGCATTTACCGTTGATGGCTATACCCAGTATGAAGATGACTCAGAGCAAGCTCTTCGCAACTTTAACTTCACTGATATTGCCATTGGTGACAAGTTAGACATTGATGCTTTTGAAGTTGACGGGACTTTAATTAGTCGAAATATAGAGCGTGAAGAAACTGGTGCCAATGAACAAGACTCTCATGATATAGAAGGCGTAGTTGATGACATTAATATCGACTTAGGAAGCTTCTCTGTTAAAGGCATTCAGATCTTAACGAACGAACAAACTGACTTTGAAGATGCCTTTGGCAACTCGGTTAACCAAGCGGACTTTTTCAGTACCTTAGTGCCAAATGATGAAGTGGAAGTTGAAATTACCTATGATGGTAATGACTGGATAGCATTAGATGTTGAGGTTGGCGGACAAGCCAACGATAACGAGGTTGAGTTAGTGGGCAGAATTGATTCCGTGCTAAGCGACAATAACTTTATTGTAAATGGCCACCAAGTCATGACTTCTGAGCAAACGGAGTTTGAAAATGGGAATTCAAACAATATGTTGAAAGGCACACTGATTGAAATTGAAGGGGTTATGGGTGTTCAAGGCTTATTATTTGCTCAAGAAATTGAGTTTATTGGAGCTAACCAAGACTAACTTTATTCAACTTATATAAATCCAAAAGCTGCAGTTAATTCATTAACAGCGGCTTTTTATTGTCAGAAATGATTATAAATAGCAGCTATAGAAACAGTTATTTAGCAAAGTTCAGGTTAGCAGAGTTCAGATTAGTTAGCTGACAGGCTTCTCTATTTCACTTATGCCTTCATCAACCATTTCACTAACATGAGCTAACTTTTCGGCGATAATCGTTTGTGCATCAAATAAGCCTCGATTGTAAAAGTAAGCGCCGACTTCTTTTGAGAAAAAATCTAACAAGAATTCCGCATCAAACTGACCTAAATCTTGGTCAAGTTCTTGAGAAAAATAGCCCTGTATTTTAGTGACCAGTTGTTCTGTTTCTGTACTGGAGAATTTAATGGTGCTCATAACTGCCTGCAATAAAGAAAATATGATAAGTATTATTAGTTCAGTATACCGAGCTAGCCTAATAAATTGTTAGCCTTTTGTATACAGTTCTCTCTTTTTCAGTGCTCCTTATTATTGTTAGCACCTGTGGGGAATTTGTAAGAAATTGTAAGTTTATGAATTTGTTGCTATAAAAGTTAAGTAGATAGTGTATTATTCATTTTTTGCTATAACAGCATGGATAAAATAATAAGGATATAACACGATGAAACGCTCTAAGTCATCCCCACTTTTACACCTATCAAAGCTCTCAATAGTATCAAGCCTAGCAGCTATACTGCTCAGTAATACGGTATTGGCGGAAAGCTATCAGTCTTTTTCGGCACTAAACTATTCACATAATAAGTCCTCATTTAATCGCACTAATGCTAATAACGAAAATAAATCTGATTCTATTTCTTTATATAGCCAATATTTTTTTGATGAAAGGCAGGCGCTTGGTCCTTTAAGTGAGTTTGACTACATTAATAAAGCCAGTAATCTCTATGCATCTCTCTCTAATAGTGATAGTGAGTCCTCGGCTTCTTATAACGATCAAAACTATTCCGCAGACGATAACAATCAGAATGTTAGCATAGGCGGGCAGTGGATTACCCATAACGTTATCGTTGGTGCAAGCTATAGTCACCATAGATACGATGTCACGACGAATGACTATTCCTTTGATATGAGTGATAACTACTACTCGGCTTCATTAGGCTATTTTCTTTCAGATGACTTAGTTATTAGAGCTGACTATTTTGACGGTGGCGGTGGTGATGATTACTTTAGTTATAGTGCGAGCTACAACTGGCAATTAGCCGGTACTGACTACATTGGTTTTAGTTATAATGTTGATGAGGATTTTGATATTCACCAACTTTCATCCCGATACTTTGTGAGTTTAACAGAAGATAGTTACTTGGTACTCGGCGGTAATTATATCTTTGATAATAGTGATAACTGGCACGCAGATGACACTTGGAGTATTAACAGTAGTTACTACTTTAATACAAAAACGTCAGTGTCAGTTTATTATGGAAAAGACGATTATTACGGTGTAAGCGCAAATTATTTCATCAACAGCAACTACGCAGTGAATCTTGGTTATAATTCTATTGCCAATGATAAAAATGAAGCTGATTCTGATGGTTATCACTTGGGTTTTACAGCGCAATTTTAAGTAAACACAGCAGTATATAAGTCATGCCAGCATAGTTTGCTGGCATTTTATCCTTCTACTTTTAAAGATAGCCTTATCAGAAGTTATAATTCCTTAGCGTTAAATATAATCCACAGGCAGGGCGGTAGTGTATTTAATTTCTTCCATGGCAAAACTAGAGCTAATATCAGAGAAATCTACTCGGGTGATAAGCTCTTTGTAAAAGCGATCGTAGGCTTTCATATCAGGCACGACTACCCGCAGTAAATAATCGACATCGCCACTCATGCGGTAAAACTCAACAATTTCTGGAAAGTCTTGTGCAACTTTAGCAAAGGTAGCTAACCAATCGGGGTTATGTTGGTTGGTTTTCACCATAACAAAAATAGATAGGCCTACATTAAGCTTTTCGGGGTCGGCAAGGGCAACTCGAGCTCTAATAATACCTGATTTTTCCATAGCTTGAATTCTTCGCCAACAAGGCGTAGTTGATAAACCCACTCGCTCGGCAATGTCACTAGTCGAAAGTGTACAATCTTTTTGTAAAATGCTAAGAATATGTTTATCGAAAGAATCCATGAAATTACCTTTTACTGTTAATATGTTAGCTGTAAAGTGAAATGTAAATCTAATATTGTGCACTATATTAGCATTAGGTTTTGTTTATTTGTATTCTTTGAGTGGTTTACCTGCTAGTCGACAGCTACACTGTAAAAAATGGCTTGATTATGCGGAGTTTATACTCGTTATTAAAACCAATAGCACTGATTGTGGGGAGAAAATGAAGGATAAACTAAAAAAATGGTGGCATACCGATTGTGCTTTCTGTCGAAAGGCTAGGTTGCTATTTATTTGGCTTATACTAATGTTAATTGTAGATTTATTTTTCTTTCAATTATTATTTTAGTGTCTTGGTTTTAGTCATTACATTGAAATAACCATAAAATTAATAGGTGAAATACCATGACCAATGGACTGCGTTGGAGTGACTCCCAAGAAATAGCGTTAGACTTGATTGAGCAACATGAGCATGTTGACCCATTTAAATTGCACTTTACTGAACTAAGAGAATGGGTACTTGAATTAGAGCGTTTTGAAGACGATCCCGCGCATTGTGGTGAACGTGTACTTGAGGCAATTCAATTAGCTTGGATGGCTGAGGTTGATTA
>PJEL010005271.1_pt1 | contig 10457 bp, 12 predicted proteins | sample 1853271 | NCBI WGS metagenome assembly PJEL01 (sample SAMN08108733, study PRJNA415343) | Invertebrate metagenome, whole genome shotgun sequencing project. | host: Globobulimina | place: Sweden: Gullmar Fjord | collected 2015-08 | reverse complement strand
AGGTGCGAGTGAACGGTGAAGGTTCATCTAATGGTTTTGTTCATACACAATCGGGTACCTTTGCAACCAGTACCCAAGCTTTAGGTTTTGTTAGACAAGGTTGGACTAATCCGGGCATGGCAATTCCGCGCAGCGACCTACAAGCGGTTGGTTATCAACTTAACGATAGCGTATTAGAGCGTTTGCATTTTAACTTTGTTGATCCTGTTTTGGGTGAAGAGCCCAAAATACGACCATTAATTACCGAAGTAAAAGAGCTAAAATTTGCCTTTTATGATGGGAAAGAATGGCGAGAAGAAATTGACGACAAAGATTTCCCGATTGCTATTGCCATTGAAATAGAAACAGAAGATTTTGGCTTAATTCGCCGACAGTTTATTGTTGCTGGCGATAGTCGAGTGGATAAAAATGACAACGGTTAAGGTGCATAATTAATGTTTAGTTATCATCGCGCTAAAGGCGTTGCCTTGATCACTGTCTTGCTGATTGTTGCTTTGGCGGCGGTACTTGCTACGCAAATGACTGCGCGTTTGCAACTGCAAATGCAACGCACCATTAATATTAATTTTAATCAACAAGCGTATTGGTATGCTTTAGGTGCTGAAGCTTTTACCAAAAGAGTATTAATAGAATCGTTCAAAAGTGAAAAAAACGTTACCAATTTAGGGCAAATGTGGGCACAAGGTGAAACCAGCTTTCCAGTTGATTTTGGCGAAATTACCGGTGAAATTTCAGACATGCAAGCGTGTTTTAATCTCAATGCCTTACAAGATACTTCAAAGCAAGGCTCAAAAGAAAGTTATCATGCGGAAGCAGCAGCATCGCTTAAACGGTTAATCGAATCATTGGAAGTTGAAGGCATTAGTAATTTTGAAGCTCAAAATATGGCTGACGCATTGGTAGATTGGTTAGATGAAGATACCGCTATTACTAACGTTGGCGGCGCTGAAGATAATGATTATTCAGCTAAAGAGTTCCCTTATTTATCGGCTAATAATTTATTGGCGAGTGTTAATGAGATGCGGGTAATCGAGCATTTTACCTTGCCAGTCATTAACGCGTTAAAAGATTATGTGTGTGTGATCCCAGACAGTAACCTTTTTCAAATAAACGTTAATACACTAGACAGTGAACAAGCAAAGCTTTTGGCTGCTATTTTGGATATAAGCGAAAGCGATGCTTCACAAATAATTTCAACAAGAGAAGAGTCTGGGTGGGAGAAAATTGAAGATTTTTTTAGCTTGCCAGAAATGAGCACCGTACAATTAGACGATAGTCAAAAACAGCATTTTGTAGTTGATAGTGAATACTTTAAACTAAAGGCATCAACGAAATTTAATGATAGTTATTTTTCGTTAAATTCGATTATGCATATAGAAGATAATAAAAAAGTTACGGTAATTAGCCGCAGCGTAGGACGTTTTTAATGAGTGAAACTTTATTTATTCGTTTGGGCAGTAAGCCAACAGACAAAATTCACTGGCTGATATTTTCCACTGCGCATCAAGAAATTATTGCCAGCGGTGAATTAGCGGGTGCAACTGAGCTTAGCCAGCTGTCAGAAAAAGCCAAAACTCGCCAAGTGACTACTTTGGTGCCAAGTTGTGATATCGCGCTAAAAAGCTTAACTGTGCCGGGAAAATCTCAGCGCGCCATTAGGTTAGCTGCTCCTTACATGCTTGAAGATGAATTAGCACAAGATGTTGAGCAGTTATTTTTTGCTTACGCTAATTTAGCAAATGACGAGCAAGGTAATAATTGTTTTACTGCTGCAGTAGAAAAACAGCTATTAAATAACTGGCTATCTTGGTTAAAAGACGCTGATATTGTTACTAAAAAAATGATCCCCGATGCCCTAGCAATGCCGTTAGTAACAAATGGCTTTAGTGCTGTTATGTTAGATGATCAAATATTAGTTAAACAAGCACCATGGCAGGCAATAGCAGTAGATCGTCAATCATGGCCTTATATTGTTAATCACTGGCTTAGTCAGCAAGCGGCCAAAGAAGATTCAACCGTCATTGAACATTATTCAGCGCTGCCTGAATTAGCCGATGATATTGCCACTTCTGACTCTGACTCTGACTCTGACTCTGACTCAGAGTCAGAATCAGAATCAGAAATAACTTTTACTGCGAAACCAGAGGAGTTACCGCTGGCTTTATTAGCTCAGCATAGTTACCAAGTATCATTTAATTTATTGCAGGGCGACTATCAATACAAAGAAGAGCGTTCCCCCGTTTTAACTAACTGGCTGTGGGCTGCGAGCATTGCTGTGCTAGCATTATTGTTAAACTTGGGCATGAAAGGTGCGCAATTATACGAGCTTAATGAACAACAAGCGGCGGTTGAAAAGCAAATTGTTGCGACTTACAAAAAGACATTTCCAGCAAGTAAGCGTGTTCGGGTCAATACCGTTAAGTCAGTGCTTAAACAAAAATTGAATGAAATGGGTAAAAATGCTGATAATGAAGGCTTCTTAACTATGCTGGCTAAATTGCGACCCGCCTTTATTAGCGTACCGCAACTACGTCCGCAAACCTTGAAATTTGAAGGTAAACGTTCAGAAGTAAGAATTCAGGCAAAAGCCAAAGACTATCAGGCCTTTGAACGTTTCAAAGTTGAATTAGAAAAAGAGCAGCTTACGGTTACGCAAGGCTCACAAAGTAATCAGGGCGATAGCGTTTCTGGTTCATTTAGTATTAAGGGATAATCATGAAAGAAAAATGGCTAAGCCTCAACACTAGAGAGCAACGATTAGTAATTGCTATGGCCATCGCCGTAGCTTGTTTTGTTTTTTATAATTTAATTTGGCAACCAATTAATGAAGGCATTGTAAAAGCTGAAAAGAAACTCGCACGCCAACAGCAATTATTGTCATGGGTTAGTGAAAAAACTAACTTGATTCAGCAAAGCACTAAATCAAGCGGCAGAAAAACTAATAGCAGTTTGTCGAGTATCGTCAATAAAACGGCTAAAAGTAATAATGTTGTCATTACACGCATTCAGCCACAAGGTGACACTATTCAAGTTTGGATTGACGAAGCGGTCTTTAGCCAGGTTTTACAATGGTTAAATCAATTGGTGATCAGTGAAGGTGTGCATGTAAAAGCTGTCGACTTAAGTGAAACTGACCGTGCCGGTATGGTGAAAGTTCGTCGTCTACAATTAGGAAAAAATTAATGAAAAAGTGGTTTGCATACGGTGCAATTTTTCTCAGTGCCTATTTAGTTTTTCTAATTGCTACTTTGCCCGCAAGTTTTATCGTTGCTAACATTAGCTTACCAAAGGCAATAAAACTGCAAGGTGTTTCGGGCACTGCTTGGCAAATGGAAGTAAAAAGGGTGATGTATGCTGATGAGGTGATTGAAGATGTTAAGGTAACAACAAGTGCGTTGTCACTACTAACACTTGATCCTGAATTAACCGTTTCATTTGGTGACGCTTTATCTACCGAACCAGAAGGTCAGCTGCAGCTTAGTGGGTTGCTCTCGCAAGTAACAGCCAAGAATGTTTCAATAAATTTTCCTGCTAGCTTAGTAGCAGAACAAATGCCTTTACCTATCCCAATGGATGTTCATAACTATGTCTCATTAACGATGGAAAGCTATGTTGTGGGAGCTCCTATTTGTCAACAAGCTATCGGTCATGTTTTTTGGGATAAAGCGAGTATTAGTGCGTTGGATGAAACAGTAAAATTTGGCAAATTATCGGCACAGATATCTTGCGAGCAAGGTGCCTTGGCTATTACGGTTGATCCAAAAAATGACCTTGGACTAAGCTTTACCGCTTATGTTCGAAATAAAGGCAATGTCTCAGGCTCAGGCTATTTAAAACCAGCAGCAAACTTTCCTGAGAAGATCAAACCGCTATTATCGTTTTTGGGAACAACAGATAAAGAAGGGCGCTATCGTTTAAAGTTTTAACGACTTTGATTTACTTATGGTTACGACAAGTATTAGTTCTGTTTTATAACGATTGAAATAGAGCTAACATTGTTATTGAAAAAGCCTTTTAGTAAGGCTTATTTATATCTATGATCAAGTCTCTAAAGTCTGAAATAGCGGGGTAGTTATTTATTATACGACTTTCTTTTTTACTATCAGGGTTAGCAACGGCCAATAAGTGCTGAATACCATAGCGTTTAGCCGAATCCAAAATAGCAATACTATCATCGACAAATAAGGTTTTATCCAAAGCAAAGCCCTCTTTGTCTTGTAGCTTTTTCCATAAAAGTTGCGACTCTTTTGTTACGCCAAATTCATGAGTTGAGTACAAAGTATCAAAGTATTGGTGTAACTGCGTACGCTCAATTTTAAGTGATAAACTTTCTGGATGAGCATTAGTGACTAATATTATTTCTCGACCGCTTTTTCGTAACGCCACTAGAAAGTCGTGGGCATCAGCGCGTAATTGAATTAAGTGCTGCACTTCTTTTTTGAGTTCAGTAATAGGCAAATTTGTTTTTTCAGCCCAGTAATCTAAACAATACCAATCTATCGTTCCTTCAACAGCTTGATAGAAAGATGAAAGTTCGTCATGAGCTTGTTCTATACTTATATTCTTATCTTCACTGTAGCGTTTTGGCATATGCTTGAGCCAAAAATGATTGTCAAAATGTAGATCTAATATGGTTCCATCCATATCGAGTAAAACAGTTGTAATATTTGACCAATCAAGCATAGATTTATCCAGTGAATTCGATTTATTATAAGCAGTATAACAATAGTAAAGTTAAGACGAAATATTTCATCAAACAGCGCTAGGTTTATTTAGTTTGACTGATAAGTGGCTAATGCCGCTTTGCAGTAATGGTGGCTGCAAACTTTAGCGCAATATTTCATTACTATGCATTCAAAATTGTGTCATTTTCATAGGAAAATCATGTCAGGGAAAAAAGAGTTACCGACTATAAATAACCGCTCAACGGTAGCAAAATCAAAACTGTTTGCGATTGAAGAGCTTGATCTTACTTTTAGTAATGGCGAAAAGCGACTATACGAACGCATGAAAGGTGTAGGTCGTGGTGCGGTAATGTTAGTACCAATGTTGGATGAAAATACTCTATTGCTGGTTCGAGAATATTGTGCAGGTACTCATACCTATGAACTGGGTTTTCCTAAAGGGTTGATTGACCCTGGTGAACAAGCTGCTGAAGCCGCTAATCGAGAACTTAAAGAAGAAGTTGGCTATGGCTCAAATAGTCTTATTCCCATCCATAAGGTTGCTATGGCGCCAGCATTTTTTTCTGCAACTATGGATATTTTCCTTGCGCAAGATCTCTATGAAGAATGGCTAGTTGGTGATGAACCCGAGCCATTAGAAGTTGTACCGTGGAAACTTGATAATTTTAAAGAGCTATTAGCGCAGCCTGACTTTAATGAGGCTCGTAGTATAGTTGCATTAATGCTTGTGAAAGAGCATCTAAGAGGTGAAACATGAGTGATGAACGTTTATTAAATATTGCCATAGATGCGGCTAAAAAGGCGGGTGAAGAAGCGATGCGTTTTTACCACCATGGAAATTTTACCCAAGAAATAAAAGAAGATAACAGCCCAGTAACCAGTGCTGATATAGCTGCAAATGATATGATCATGGAGCAACTAAAAATATTAACGCCAGATATTCCTATTATCTCTGAAGAGGTTGGCGCACCAGCATTGGCGCAACGGAAAAATTGGCAAAGATATTGGCTACTTGATCCCATTGACGGTACTGGTGAGTTTATATTGGGCAGTGGTGACTTTGCTGTAAATATTGCGCTTATTGAAAATGGCTGGCCAAGCATTGGCGTGATCCATGCGCCATCGCATAAGCTAACTTATTATGCACAAGACCACTTGGGTGCATTTAAAGATAATGGGCATAATAGCCATCAAATTTATGTTGCACCCTATGATGGAAGTCGTGCAATTAATGTTGCTATTAGCCGTCGGCAAGAACTTAGCTTAATGGGGCAATACTTAAATGATGAGTATGCTTTTGAGCACGTTGCACTAGGCAGTTGCTCTTTAAAAAATTGCTTAATAGCTGAAGGTAGTGCGGATTGTTATTTACGTATTGGGCCTACCGGTGAATGGGATACAGGTGCAAGCCATTGTATTTTAGAACAGGCTGGCGGCAGCATTATAGACAGCGCTTTTAATCCATTAAGTTACAATAAGCGAGAAAGTCTAATGAATCCTGATTTTATCAGTTTAGGCGCAGCAGATTTTCCATGGCAAAAAATTATCAAACCGCATGTAGCGCTACGTTAGTTTTGGCTAGTGATATTTAACCATAAGATTCTTCACCAGATTCTTTATTAGGTCCTTTATTAGACTCAGAAAATTGTTCTGCAGGCATAATATTAACTGTTTCATGTAACTCTGAAAAAACGAGTACAGCAGAGCCTGTAGACAATTGTTGTTTCACTTGTCCTATTTTATCTTCTAGTAAGACATCTTCGTTGCCGTAATCTGTACCTTCACGTAAAACAAATTCTTTAATAATGGCTGCAAGCACATCTGCTGAAACGGCGTCGATTGGAATGATCAATAGGTATACTCGATAGAGAAATTGATCGTGATTATACGATTGTTCCTCTCAAGAAAGAAATGAAATAAGTTACATGTGAGTTTTGAAATTAAGTTGCAGTAATCTATTCAGGCAAGTGCATAGGTACTCGCCTGATAGTATGGAACGATTGGAAAGATAAACAGACCCTAAAGTACTGAATTAATTATTCTCATCAATATTCTTTAAAAAATACCAGACGTAAAAACTACAAATACCTAGAACAATGCCTAAGCCGATAAAAGAAATAAGCACAATGGGGTCATTTAATAGCATGTCAAATAAGTTCATTTTTAGCTCCTTTTTAGCTGATATGAACAGTGTAATAAAGGATGCTAAAATGAACTCTGATTTAGATCAAATTAAACCATGTAAAATATAAGGTTTTATGGGTGAGCTATTTATTCGCCATACGTGTTTTGTGTTCCATTTGATCGACAATTTTTCTATAAAGTGCTCTAGCTTTATTACGGGCAATCTCAATTTGTGTTGTTCCAAGTCGATATTCATCCATGTCCCTACTCTTTTCTGCATCGGCATAACCATTTTGAGCAGCAATAATATTCCAGATATAAGACATTTCAATGCTTTTTTCTACACCCCTACCTTCAAAGTGCATCAGTGCAAGATTAAATTGCGCTAAAGCATAATTTTGGTTAGCTGCATTTTTGTACCAACGCGCCGCTTTTTTATCATTTTGTAAAGTACCTTCACCGTTATAATACATAACTGCTAAATTAAATTGAGCGCTAGCTAAGCCTTTATTCGCCGCTTTTTCCATTAGAGCATAAGCTGCTTTAAGATCTTTTTTAATGACAGAGCCTTCTGTATACATTAAAGAAAGGTCGAATAAAGCGTCAGGGTATCTTTGTGTTGCTGACAAAGATATAAGCTCAAAGGCTTTTTCAGGAGATTTTTTAACTCCCCAACCATTTAAGTAGATAAGGCCCATTTGGTATTGAGCTGGCGCGTACTTTTCTTCTAAAAGCGGACTAAGTAATGAAATAGCAGCTTTAAAGTTGCCTCTATTTAATTCATAAACGCCAGAATCGTATTCATCAGCCGTAGTAACAGACGAACATAGTAAAAAAATGAGGCTAATTAACAAGTTGTTTATTTTCATATGATCTCTCAATTGAATCGCTGCACTATAGATTTAGTGTAGCACGTAAAATTAGTACCAATTATTTTGACCGTTTTTAAATTGTGGGTATTTTGTCTCAAGCCAAAAAGATCGTTTTATTTTATACCATAATTGATATTGATTGTTGCAGGCATTCTTCATTCACTACTAATAAAAGGCTCATTTTAAGAATATGGCTGCTAATGGTTTGCATGCTGATCGACTGCTCAGGTTAAATGTAGCTTAAAAATTTGATCAATGATTTTTTTGTGTGCCTTTATACGCGCCATCAATGGAGCCTTTTGTTTACAAAGTTGTTTCAAGTCTCTCCTTATTTCAACTTGAAATAATTCGAGTTTAATGTGTTTTGTTTCAGGCTGTGTAGCGATATATTGCTTGTTTGTTGTTCTTTCGTGTGCTAATAATAGAATTAGTTTCAATTTAAGGTTTTACGTTAATATATATAAATATCTGTAAAACGTTATTGAATTTAAACGTTCTCTTGGTTGCTTTCGATGAATAATAAGCAGTCTGGGCAAAAAACTAATCAAATTTAAACGCACCACTTCACTGAATATAAAGGAAACATTATGTCTCAAGCATTAGGTTTAATTGAAACAAAAGGTTATGTAACAGCAGTTGCAGCAGCAGATGCTATGGTTAAATCAGCAAACGTTACGCTAGAAAAAAGAGAAACAGTAGGCGCTGGCTTAGTAACTATCGTGGTAAAAGGTGATGTTGGTGCTGTGAAAGCTGCAATTGAAGCCGGTGCTGAAGCTGCAGGTTCAGTTGGTGAAGTTACAGCATGTCACGTTATTGCACGTCCTCATCAAGACGTTACTAAGTATTTCGAGTTTTCGGCTAAATAGGCTTTATTAAGGTAACTTTGTAGATATGAGCGAAAAATCTTCACTTCGACCTGCCCAGCTTGGCGCCGCACATTTAAACGCGTCTGAGTATGGTAATAGCAGACACGCTGACTTATTGCAACGTCGTCAAAGCGCCATGGGTAATGGTGTATTGTTTTATCATGAACCAGTAAATTTAGTTCGTGGTGAAGGGGTTTGGTTATATGATGATGAGGGTAAAAAGTACCTTGATTGTTATAATAATGTCGCCTCTGTCGGGCATTGTAATCCTGCCGTGGTAAAAGCTTTAACCGCACAGGCGTCAGTACTTAATACACATACAAGATATCTTCATGAAAATGTAGTGAAGTATGCGGAAAAACTGATCAGCTTATTACCTGATGAGTTAAACACTTGTGTATTCACCTGTACAGGTTCTGAAGCGAATGATCTTGCAATTCGCATGGCAAGAGCTCATACCAAGAAGCAAGGTCTAATAAATTTAGAAAGTAGCTACCATGGTAATACCAGTTTGGTAAATGATGCTTCTAGCATGGCTTATCCGATAGCATCACAACGTCCAAAAGACATTGTTGCTATCGAGCCACCTAATACCTATCGAGGTCCATACCGTAACTCTATTGAGTCGCAACCAGCGCAAGCTTATGCCAATTTAGTAGATAGCGCCATTCATCAGCTTGATGCAAATGGTTTTGGTACCGCAGCATTTATTTGCGATACCATTTTTGATAGCCAAGGTGTTTTAGAAGCACCCAAAGACTATTTCAAAATTGTCAAAGAAAAAATTCATGATGTGGGTGCTCTGTGGATAGCAGATGAAGTACAAGCGGGTTTATGTCGAACAGGCAAATGGTGGGGTTTTGAACATTATGATGCTACACCAGACATCGTTGTTTTAGGCAAGCCTGTCGGTAATGGTCACCCTATAGGTGTACTTATTACGACTGAAAAAATTGCCGCATCGTTTGCAAAATCTAACCAATTTTACTTTAGCACTTTTGCAGGTAACCCTGTTTCAGCAGCTGTTGGCTTAAAAGTAATTGAAGAATGTGAACGTATGAACCTCAAAGATAACTGCCGTGATACCGGCGCTTATCTAAAAGCAGGTATTGAAAAACTTAAAGAAAAACACGCGGTGATCGGCAATGTTAGAGGTCATGGTATGTTTATCGGTATTGACCTTGTACATGACCAACAAAGCTTAACGCCCGCCGCAGATATTGCATCGCAGTTACCAGACAAAATGAAAGCTAAAGGTATTTTAGTGGGCATGTCTGGACGCTATGGCAATGTACTTAAAGTGCGCCCACCTTTAGTTTTTCAAAAAGAACACGCAGACATCTTCTTAAAAGCATTTGATGCAGTTTTATCGGAAGGTGACACTGTAGCTACAAAGGCGAAGAGCTTTTCACAGAAAGCCCCGTCGGCAAGAGTGGCAGGTAAAAAAGTTAACTCGATACCTACGGTTGGTAGTTCATCGAATGAAGCTTTACCAAAAGTTATTACTGAACGTGTCATCGTTGCTCAACATCGTCAAGGTGTTAATGAACTTACGATCCCTTCGACAAGCGTGATAACACCGCTTGCCAAAGAAAAAGCGAGAAGCTTAAAAGTCGCTCTCGTGATCAAAAAATTATAAGTAGTAGGACGCAATTAATATGCAATCAGAACAAGTACTTTTTGAGATAGCGAATCGCGCCGCTACAGAGTTTTCCCAATTTGATTTATCTCATGTTGAAAAAATAGTGCAGGCAGTAAAGCAAGCAGCTTTAGAAAAAAGTGAGCACTATGCAACATGGGCCGTTGAAGAAAGCGGCATGGGTGATATTCCGTCGAAGAAAATTAAAAATGATATGAATACGCTAGTAGCCGACCGTGATATTGCACAATTTGTGCAACCACGTGTTGAA
>PJEL010005270.1_pt1 | contig 10458 bp, 5 predicted proteins | sample 1853271 | NCBI WGS metagenome assembly PJEL01 (sample SAMN08108733, study PRJNA415343) | Invertebrate metagenome, whole genome shotgun sequencing project. | host: Globobulimina | place: Sweden: Gullmar Fjord | collected 2015-08 | reverse complement strand
ATTAAGGTTACGTTTTTGTGATCTTGAGTTTATCCGTTAATGATATCTACGCCTCTCATTTCTATTATTCGTTGTTCGCAATTTCATTTATCGAATGTTAGCCGGAACATCTGTTAAATGTAAGTTTGTTAACATTAAGTGTTGCAACAACCTGTAGGGGTTAGTGTGTAACACTGTTATTTGTTCGCGTACTAGTTTTTTGCACTGGGATTCAAGCTGTGTTGCAAAGTGATTTGCTTCAAACTTATTCATCTGAAATATCTTTAGCATTTCATATGAACCACATGGTGGTTACATATTAGGGAGATATAATGATTATAACTAAAAGAAAAACGTCGCTAGCACTATTAATTGCATCCGCAATGATGGTCACAGGTTGTGGTGATGATGGCAAAGATGGGCAAAACGGTGCAGATGGTTCAAATGGTGGCAATGGCGAGAATGGTCAGCCCGGTACTTCCGGTCTTCATATCGATATGGCTGCTGAAGCGACTGCAAATATTACGAACGCAGCGTATGCAGACGGTATTATTACTGTCGATTTCGATCTGGCAAATAAAGAGGGGGTCGGCCTATTTGGACTGACCGGTGAGAATGAGTTCCATGATTTCCGCTTTTCACTCGCTCAACTGCAAACTAACACTGGTTCTGAGCTTAAGCAGTGGATGTCACTGCTTAACGAAACGACCAATGATGCAGGGACGACATTCGAGCAAGGGTTCGAGAAATTAAATGATTGCCCCGAATGTTTAGTCGACAACAAGGATGGTACCTACACCTATACATTCAATACTAATCTAACGACCGCTGAAGACGTTGCAGGTATCGTGTTGGATGCCGACCTGACTCAGCGTATCGCCATTGAGATGCAGTTCGAATATGACTCGGGTCATGAACTTGCTGAAAATGCTCACTATGACTGGATCCCATCAACCAATGCGACAGAGGGTGTAGAGACTCGCGAGTTAGTGACGCTTGAAACTTGTTACACTTGTCACCAGCCAGATAGCCTTAAGGCTCACGGTGGTCGTAGACTTGATCTAGAAAACTGTCAGTCATGTCATAATGGTATTGTCTCTGATCCTAATGATGTTTCAGTTGAATTAGGTCATATGGTGCACGCTATCCATATGGGGCCTGAGCGTGAAGGTAAAGATGCAGAGGGCAATGTTGTTCCTATGCCTTATACCATCGCTGGCTACGGCGGCGATCATGCATTCGATTACCCGGCTTTCCCGACTAAACCCTTTATGGACTGTGCGGCTTGTCACGTTCAAGATGAAGAGTTAGCCGACAAAGATCTATGGTTAGCGAATGCTAATGCAAATGCCTGTACGGGTTGTCATACAGACTCGCCTGCACAGCATAAGTCAGATAAGAACCCTTCCCTGTCTTGTACAGACTGTCACAGTGCAGCGGTTCATGCTGATCATAAGAAGCCATATGACGCAGCTGAAGATTACAGTGTTGAAGTTAGCAATGTTGTCTTAAACGTTGACGGTCTACTTGAGTTTGACGTTAAGGTTATGGACAGTGCTGGTACACTGGTCACTGAAGATGAGATCTATAAACAAGGCTACAGCAACCCATATATGGTTGTGAGCTGGGATATCGAAGATGATTATCCTGAGCAGCTTGTGTCTTTAGATACAGATAATCTGACGGTTGGAACAACTTACGATCACAGACGTTTCAGCTTGAAGGGTGATGGTTCAACTACCTACGATGCAGACACTAAAGTGTTCCATGTTACCACTGAGAAAGTGAAAGGTAGCAAGACATATCAAACTGATGTACCAGCAGATATCCTTACTGACAGATCGTTAGAAATCCTGCCATTAGTTAAGGTCTGTTTCACAGAAGCAACTAACGCACGTACAGATTGTACTGCAGATGATGCATATCCTGCATATGTTCAAACTGAACCATACCGTGTATACAAGGCGGGTGCTTACGGTCCTGAGATGCGTCGTCCTATCATCGATGAAGCTACTTGCATGGGTTGTCACAGCCAAGAGCTATATCATGATGCTAACGGTGTGAACTGTATCGCCTGTCATACTAATGACAAGAAGTTGGGTGCTGTTGAAGTCGGCTATGCCCCTGTACCTTGGGGAGAAATGAAGTCTTCAAGCTTTATGTATAAGGCACACAAGGCTGAAGGACATGATAATGGCCATGGCGGTAGCGGTACTATCCTGAAGACTGACTGTATGACTTGTCATGCTGAAGTTGATGGCTGGAGTGGTAAGGATTACGGCTTCGAATTAGGCCGTAACGCTGGCTCTGCCCATACTGTACCTAGCTTTATTGCTAGCGAAGGTAATACAGACCCTGTACTGACTTACTACGCCTCTCCTGATGCTGCAGCTTGTATGAGTTGTCACCAGAAGTACCTTTCAGATGCGGCGATGTCGCATATGGAACTAAATGGTGCATATATTGGTGAAGATAAGGCAATGGCAAAAGATGCTAAAGAAGCTTGTGCAACCTGTCATAGCCCAGAGAAGATCATGGAGCACCACGGTCACTCTCTTTAAACATTAAGTTCCCGGAGGGAGCCATCCCTGCTTTTCCTCCGGGAGCTTATGTGGTGATGTAAAGTTCCAAAGTTAAAGTTTTTCCTGCAAAGTCAAAGGCACCTTAGGGTGCCTTTTTTTATGACATGGGGTCCACTTCAGTTAAGCAAAGCCTTAAATAGGAGAGTGCTTCCGGCAGAATAAACTATCAGTTTCAAGGAAGGCATAAGTTTTGAAATCGTCTCTTATAACGATTGAAATAGCTTCTTAGAAGTCATTTGGAGCGTTCTGGCGGGATCCGTCTCTCATTTTTCCAAAATAATAAAATTGGGTATTTATGCTTTTTCGGAACATTTAAATGGTCGAAATGGGGAGGGAACCACTAGCCATGGCCGTTTAGCGTCACAATCTAAGCTAAAATTCGAGAGAAATGTAGTTTTGTTACATTGAAGGTAATTGTCTCTATTTCAGAACAGACTCGCTTGTGTTGGAGTGGGCGGTTGCGCACGTGTTAATGGTTTGTTTGTTAGTTTGGCGATTGTGCATGTGTCTAATCTCTATATTCTGCTTTTTCTTCCTTCCCATATTACGAACAGGTGCTCTGTTTATTGTGCTGTTTAATTACTGGTCAGTGGTAAAGTTAGGGCAATGCCAGACCAGCACCTGAATTATGCTGTAAATAGCCTGCTTTTTCGTTCTAAAATTACATGAATGCTAATCATGCTAGTTACTTAGCTTGAATGGGTACTAAGGCGCAATTAGCCCTAGCCATTCTATACTTCACTGCTGTAAGCTCTATCTTCGTTAATGTACAAAGTCAGTATCTGAGCCGGTAATTTTGCAACAAAGCAAACTGAGCTTAGGGGCAAAAAAAATACTGAATCGAAAATTATAAAGTTACTGCCCATATACATATCTATATACATACTTACATACCTACAACGAGGACAATCATGAAGAAAATCCTAACCACGACTGCGACTGCTGTGTCATTAGCACTATGTTCGTTTGTCGCAAATGCTGCTGATTTTAAACCTGCCGTAGCCTATGATTCATCTGGTAAGTTTGATAAATCTTTCAGCCAGGCGGTTTATCAGAACGGCGTAATTAAATTTACCGAACAAACTAAGATTGATGTACGTGAATTTGTACCGGCAAACGATGCACAGCGTGAACAGGGCCTTGAGCGTCTTGCACGTCGTGGTTTCAGCCCAATCGTTGTTGTTGGCTTCATGTATGGTTCAGCATTAACAAAGGTGGCTAAAAAGCACCCCGATACTGAGTTTGTGATTATCGATGCCGTTGTAGATCTACCTAATGTTAAGTCTCTTGTGTTTAAAGAGCATGAAGGTTCATTCCTTGTCGGCGCATTGGCTGCGATGAAGTCAGAAAGTCATAAAGTTGGCTTCGTTGGCGGTATGGATATTCCACTGATCCGTAAGTTTGCCTGTGGTTACGAGCAGGGTGCTAAATACATCAGTAAAGATACCGAAGTATTCCAGAACATGACGGGTTCTACTAACGCGGCATGGTCAGATCCTGCCCGTGGTGCCGAGTTGACTAAGAGTCAGTTCACTAAAGGTGCCGACGTAGTATTCGCCGCTGCCGGTGGTACTGGTGTTGGTGTTTATCAGGCTGCGAAAGATGAAGGCAAGTTTGCTATCGGTGTTGACTCAAACCAAAACTACCTACATCCGGGCGTAATGCTTACCTCTATGGTTAAGCGTGTAGGCTTGGCGACATTTGAAGTATTTACGGCTGCCGAAGGTGGTACTTTCACTCCTGGTATCGATGCCCGTGGTCTTAAAGAGAACGGTGTTGGCTGGACGATCGATGAGCATAACCGTGACTTAGTTTCTGCCGAAATGGAAACTAAGATCGGTGAAATTTCAGCTAAAATCGTAGCCGGAGAGATTAAGGTTCACGATTACATGGCTGATAATAGCTGTAAGTACTAATGTTGAATACGTATGTAGGTACTGACTATTCGTACCCGCATACGTAAAAGTGAAAGTTCGCTCTCCTGCCCCAAGCAGGAGAGTTTTTTGAGAAGTACCCATGGGGCGGCAAAGAGAAACATAATTTATGTCTACACTCCCTAGCGACAAACCTTTTGCACTCGAACTGCGTGGTATCGATAAGCGATTCGGCGCAGTGCATGCTAATCGAAATATTGATCTACAAGTTCCTCCCGGCACCATTCATGGCATTATCGGTGAAAACGGGGCGGGTAAATCGACCCTGATGAATATCATCTACGGGTTTTATACCGCAGACGCCGGAGATATTCTGATTGGCGGTGAGGTCCAGAAGCTTGCCAACTCTAAAGAGGCCATCAGTCATGGCATCGGCATGGTTCACCAGCACTTCATGTTGGTCGATAACTTCACCGTTCTTGAAAATGTAATTTTAGGCGCCGAAAATGGTGCTCTGCTCAAGCACAGCCTCCATGATGCCCGCACAGAATTAGAGCGGTTAGCAAAAGATTATCAACTCGATGTGCCACTCGATGCCTTAATTGAAGACTTGCCGGTAGGCCTGCAACAGAGGGTTGAGATATTAAAAGCCCTGTACCGTGGCGCTAAGATCCTTATTCTTGATGAACCTACGGGCGTACTGACTCCTCAGGAAACTGATCACCTGTTTCATATTTTCGATGCGCTGCGTGAGCAGGGTGTCACAATTTTACTGATCACTCACAAACTCAGAGAGATCCTGGCCGCCACAGATAATGTCTCGATCATGCGCCAAGGGGCGATGGTCGCGCACAGAAAGACGGCAGAGACGAATAAGGAAGAGCTGGCCGAGCTCATGGTGGGACGAAAGGTACGCCTGAAAGTCGATAAAATTGAAGCTAAACCTGCTCAGGTTGTACTGTCCACTCAAGATTTGACCTTTACAGATGATATGGGAGTCGATCGTCTTAAAAAGGTCAACATGGATATTAAGGCCGGTGAGGTTGTCGGTGTTGCCGGAGTATCCGGTAACGGTCAGTCTCAGTTGATTAACGCCCTTGCAGGCTTACTCACACCGACCAGTGGTTCAATCACAATCGGCGACACGCGTATCTCTGCCGAGCACCCCAGCTCGCCGGACGGCGTTCGCCAACTTAGTGTGGGTCACGTGCCGGAAGACAGGTTGGACATGGGTCTGATTAAAGCATTCAGCGCCGAAGAATCTGCCATATTAGGACATCAAAACCACTCTGATTACAATGGTATGGTGATGAATAAGCCTAAGGCGATCACCTCAGAATGTGTACGTCTTATGGAAGAGTGGGACGTACGACCGCAAGATCCTAAGCTTAGAAGTTCGCTATTTTCCGGTGGTAACCAGCAGAAGCTGATCATTGCCCGTGAAGTAGATAAGAACCCGGATGTGTTACTTATCGGTCAGCCTACCCGAGGTGTGGATATCGGTGCCATCGAATTTATTCATAAACGTATTATCGAACTCAGAGATCAGGGCAAAGGTATTCTCCTTGTGTCGGTGGAGCTCGATGAGATCATGGCACTGGCAGATAGGATCATCGTGATGTTCGATGGCAATATCGTCGGTGAAGTGAGCGCCGAACAGGCGAACGAGAAAATTCTTGGAATGATGATGGCCAATATATTACCCGATGAGCTTAGCGAGTCGGATGCAGGACAAACGACTAACGGAGGTCAACCGTGAACGACTCCAAAACTCCGGCGTGGGTGAATGTCATCTTACTGCCCTTGGTCAATATCTTCTTCGCCTTTGCATTTTCTGCAATTATTTTCGTTGCCGTGGATGTGAATCCCCTCGAGGCGGCGGCGGTGATGATAAAGGGATCCCTGGGCTATCAGGAAGGTGTTGGTTATACCCTTTATTATGCGACCAACTTTATCTTTACCGGTTTAGCGGTGGCGGTGGCGTTCTCTGCCGGCCTGTTTAATATTGGTGGTGAAGGTCAGGCTTATCTCGGTGGTTTAGGTGTGGGACTCGCCTGCTTGGGCTTAGATCATGCCTTGCCATTCTGGGCGCTGTTACCTATCACTATGGTTGCCAGTATGGCATTTGGTGCACTGTGGGCGCTGATACCTGCGTATCTGCAGGCCTATCGTGGCAGCCATATCGTTATTACTACTATCATGTTTAACTTTATCGCCTCGGCGCTGATGGTTTACCTTATGGTGAACGTGCTTAAGCTAGATGGTCAGATGGCACCGGTATCGCGGGTGTTTGAACAATCAGCGATAATGCCGATGTTCCATGAGATAGCTGCCTGGTTTGGCTTGTCTTTCTCTGAATCGCCGATGAATTTGAGTTTCTTTATCGCACTGGCATGTTGTGTTCTGGTCTGGATATTACTCTGGCGCACTCGTTGGGGCTATGCCATCAGAGCCATGGGTTCAAGCCCTACAGCAGCTGAGTATGGCGGCATCAACCATAAGAAACTGGTCATAATAGTGATGCTGATCTCCGGTGCGCTTTCAGGCATGTTAGGCCTGAACGAAGTACAAGGTTATGGCCAGCAGTTGAAGCTGGACTTTGTGGCTGGCTATGGCTTCACCGGTATTGCGGTGTGTCTGATTGGTCGCAACCATCCTGTCGGTATCATATTGGCGAGTCTGCTCTTTGGTATCTTGTATCAGGGCGGGGCAGAGTTGGCGTTTGATTTCCCGAACATCGATCGTGAGATGATTCAGGTGGTGCAGGCCTTAGTGGTACTGTTCAGTGGTGCGTTGGCCTTGATGTTAGTGAAGCCAACCGAGCGTTTATTTGTGTTTTGGGATCGAAAGAAAAAATCCCTCGGCAAAGCAGAAGCGGAGGCCTAAGTTATGTATGAGAATCTGATTTTAATCTTAGATGCGACCCTCAGGGTATCGGCGCCGCTTATTCTTGCGGCACTGGCTGGTCTGTTCTCCGAGCGTTCGGGCATCGTCAACATCGCCCTGGAAGGTAAGATGCTGTCGGCGGCGTTTGCTGCTGCGGCCACGGCTTCTGTCACCGGCAATGTATGGCTGGGCTTACTCGCCGCCATCGGCGTTTCTGTTTGTCTGTCGTTGATCCATGGTTTTGCTTCAATCACACACAGAGGCGATCAGATTGTCTCGGGTGTGGCGATTAATATGTTGGCAGTGGGCCTGACTGTGACGCTGGGACGTTTCTGGTTTGGATTGGGCGGTCAGACTCCAGCCTTGTCTGACAGTGAGCGTTTTACGCCTATCACGTTACCGGGCGCCGATGCAGTTGCGGATGTGCCTGTGATTGGTCTGCTCTATAGTGAGCTTATTTCCGGACATAATATTCTGGTCTATCTGGCGCTGGTCATGGTGCCTACTGTTTGGTGGATAGTATTTCGAACCCGTTTCGGATTGCGTCTTCGTGCGGCAGGTGAAAACCCTCATGCAGTGGACACCGCGGGTATCTCCGTTGCTTGGATCCGTTATCGCGCCTTGATGTGTGCAGGCGTGTTGTGCGGTATTGCCGGGGCTTACCTGTCTACCGCGCACAGTGCTGGCTTCGTCGCGAACATGAGTGCCGGTAAGGGATTTATCGCCTTGGCTGCATTGATTTTCGGTAAGTGGAAGCCAGTGCCGGTATTGTTTGGTTGTCTGCTGTTTGGTTTCCTCGATGCGGTGGCTATTCGTTTGCAGGGCGCAGAGTTGCCGATTGTGGGTGAAATTCCGGTACAGGCGATCGAAGTCTTACCGTATATCCTGACTGTACTCCTGCTTGCGGGCTTTATCGGGCGCGCCGTCGGACCTAAGTCTATCGGTGTACCGTATGTGAAGACGCGTTAATACAGCAGTTAAAAGCGTTAGTTAAGAAGCCGGGTTAATACCCGGCTTTTTTGTATAAGAATCTAAGAGTTTTAGACATTGTAGGACCGGCTTTAGCCGGGAAGGATGAAACAAACAGACCTTCGCAGCTAAAGCAGCTCCTACATAAGAGCTCGTTACTCGAAGCTCCAGAAAAAGCCAAGAAAGCGGCGAGGAACGAGTTCAGGCAAAGAGAAAGCTGGATTCCGGCTAACAACATGCCGGAATGACGTGTGATGATATGATGTGCCTAGTGCCTAGCCCCAAAACATTCGCAGCTAAAGCAGCTCTTACATTAGGGCTCAATCCTCAAACCATCAATCTACCCAGTGCAACACATCACGGATAATCGACCAGCGGGGCTTAGGTACGGTGGCACCTTGGCCCAGCATCCAGTAGTTATAGAAGTTATCCTGATGGCCATCTACCTTACGTAGGCGCTGCCAATTGTTGACGTAATTGAGCAGGGATTGATTGTTCTGTGCCACGGCGTAAGCAACCGGATAGCGAGCCTTGCTTTCCAGCAGGGCTATGCCATACCCGGGGAAGAACAGGGTCCAGGCCGACCCCGCCTGAGCACTGATAACCATGGCATCGTATTTATCATCCTGTTGTCTGAAGAAGTTTTTATATCCTTCGATTTTAACAAACTCGATATTAGGGTAACTTGCGGCAACATCTTCAATCGCATCGCCGTGTTCGGCATAGGCAATCGTTACCTGTTCCATCTCTAAGATGCTCTGTCTGCTCTTGAACTTGTTCACTAAGTGATCTTTAGTGGCGATGGCAAGGTTTAGTTCGAGTACCGGCTCGCAGTAACTGAGTTGGTCCATCTGTCTGATATCCATGGCCAGTCCGGACATGGCTATATCGAAAAATCCTGCCTCAAGGGAACGGGCTAATTCAGCTTTTCGAAATGGGATAAACTCTATTTCGACGTTTAAGTCTTCGGCGAGCTTACTGGCCATCGCGCTATCGAATCCCACTAACTGACCGGCATTGTTGTAATAGCTAAAGGGGACATTACTGGGGATATAGCCGACTCTTAATACTCCTCGAGCGCGAATGGCTTGTATATCGGCGACAGGAGAGGAGGGGGTTTGGCCTAAGACCGGAAACTGTTTCTTTACCTTAGTCGGCACTTTATCGGCCACCTGCATATTGGCTATCACCTCGCTGGTGGTCTCAGGACTATTAATAAATACGCCCATGCCTACACGACAGACAACTAGTGTCAGCAAGACTCCACTGACGATACCCAGTCCCATCTTGACCATTTGTGGCGGCCTGATCCTGAGGCTCTTTTGAAACAGGGCGGCGGTCAGCAGAGTCAGGGCAAACAGGTTCATCACAGCGGTAATGGAGCCGAATTTTCCTGTGATAAATCCGGCCATCACGAATAACTGGAACAGATCCGAGGGCAGGTGAACCAGATCTAACATAAACGGAATGGAAACATAGACACTGCCAAACAGCGACAGCAGACCACTGACTGACAGAGAGGGGATACTGGTAAGGTCGACCGGGGTGCCATTGAACCAACCGGCAAAGAATACAAACAGGATGACGGTTATCTTACCGATATTGGGAAAGGTAAACGCGATAGGGACTAAGATTTCGATGAGTGTTGCGCCATCTTCACTGAGGTTGTCATGCTCACGCATGATCTGCTTACACTCCTCAACAATCACTGGGATCACAATAAAGATGTTTCCGGTGGCAAATGCGGTGACCAGGCTCGCCTTTGAGATCCTAATGGCCTGAGCGAAGGTGACTGGGGTGATAGACGCGATGATCCAGGGCAGAACCCAGAAGGTGAGCAGCAGGCAAAGTACAAAATAGCTGATTAGGTAGACCTGCATGCTGGCAAATTCATCGACCCCCATGGTACCCGCCGCCGATGCCGACATCGCAAAAATACCGATAGGCAGCACTTTTACCAGCCCCTGTGTGATACGGGAAAAGACCTCACTGGTGGTGTGCATGAAGATGAGTATATGTTGCTTATGCTCACCCTCCATGCCGATAAGCGCCAGCCCCATGGCGATGCTGAACACTACCATGGCGGGCACATAACCTGCCGCCATCGATTCGAACGGGTTTGAGGGGATATAGAGTTTAAAGTAATCGATTGCCGCGACGGGCTCTAT
>PJEL010005269.1_pt1 | contig 10459 bp, 6 predicted proteins | sample 1853271 | NCBI WGS metagenome assembly PJEL01 (sample SAMN08108733, study PRJNA415343) | Invertebrate metagenome, whole genome shotgun sequencing project. | host: Globobulimina | place: Sweden: Gullmar Fjord | collected 2015-08 | reverse complement strand
GCAACTTGGCAACGTCATATACTCCACCTGGATCAATAACCTTCTCACCGTTTAGCTCTGCCCAGCCACTCGGCAATAAAAATTCTTTATCATCAAAACCTTTATACCAAGCGACTATTGTTCCCAAAGGCACATTATAAAAGCTTGCAGGTAGATTGTTTAACATATCTGTATTTCGGGAGTGAAAGGAAGGGACAAGCTGATGTCTAGGCAACATTTCTTGCCCTCCTGGCCCAACGGTAATGCCTAGGTACTTCGCTTCAGAAAAATCTACTGGATCAGATTGCTCTCCTTCTGGCCCATCTATACTCGTATCAACCCCTAACAATACATTAACTTGCCCATCGATAATGCTAACGCTCTCATGAAGTTCCGTCCACAAGGGGATGCCAACAGTTGGTTTGTCATAAATTGAGAATGTAATATCCTCAGTACCATTAATAAGTTGATTATCACCATCGGTTAGTCGTCCTTGAAAAGGGATTATCCTATTTTCAGCGAGGCTAATGGACGCCTGAACAACTATTAATAAAAAAGTCACACAGAAAAAAATTGTTCGATTTAGATTCATTATACATTCCTTATTTCTATCATTTTTTTACAGTTTTTTATCAATTTTTCTTAAAATTGAATATTACGAGGTTTACCATAGTTATAGGCAATTTTAAGTTCTATATCTTGGAGCGAGGCTAAATCAAGATTCTCATTTGGTTTTCGGTTCATTTTTATTCGCAATACCCAGCGAGATACCGCTGGACTATGATCGGCCAATTGAACATTCACTGCTGCCAATGGGTAGGAGTAATAATCAACGCTGGCTTCCACCGTGGCAATAAATGGGGAGCCTTCAATTGTTCGACCTTCTTCTAAATCATAAAGTAAAACATCATCATCTATGTCAGTGGCAAAAAATGAACGCACCATGGATTTATCCAGCTGTACTAAATCAACCAATGCAGGCGCCGCAGTACTACCTCCACGAATAGATTTATCTCCACTCACCAAGTTAACGCTAATGTTATCAATTTTTATATTTGGGAAGTTTGGAAATAGTTTCTCATCTGTAATTTGAATACTAAACTCAAATTGCAAATCGTCATTATTGGCGTTAGTTCCCACAACCCTATGTTCAGATATGAATTCTTTAAATAAAAGATTATCAAATTCAGGATCCTCTGTTTTAAATTTCAAAATATCTTTTTGCATGGAAAGATTAACTGTTCCACTCTGCCTTGCTGGACTACGGAATTGACGCATCTTCACGTCCCATGCTTGCAGAGCATCCAAATATCCTCCCAAGCTGGGGCTTTTACCATCCGCAAAGCGAGCAGAAAAAACCGATTCAGCCCGAATATAAGGGTCAAATGCAGCTGAAAGTGACTCTGGTAATCCAGTGGCATCGAGTCGAAGTACAGGGTTATTAAATTTTTCTGACCAATTATATTCTAAGGCCTTCGCGGCATAATAAGTTTCAACCATGGCGGTTTCAAAACTCTCTTCTGCCGCTTCAAATAATTGATCCTTATCTAAACGATAAGCAGGATTAAGTAAATATGAACTGGCTAGGTCGTCTCTAGATTGTCCGTAGCTATCAATGGTTCTATCTAAATCAGCCAATAGCTCATTATATTGAGCCAGCTCTCGTCGCAAGGAAATTTGAGCTTCTATTACGGATCTTGCAACTACCACCATTTCAATCAGCATGTCTTTTACACGCGAAGCGCTATTAATGCCTTCAATCTGTGACCTTTCCGTTGCAGCCAAAACATCTTTTAAACCTCGTGTTACGGCAGCAAATACACCAAATTGACCTCCATTACCCGTAGCAATTTTTTCAGGTGTCATACTATTCAGAGTATCCCAAACACCTGCTGTTACAGTAAGAGCCCCCTGTGCAATACCCGTTTCCATTACCAAAGTTGCAACTCTATTTTGACGCGATTGCTCATTCTCAATTTTTTGGTAAATTGAAAGTACACGAAGAAGAGCAGTGTCAATACTCGCTTCCATTGCTTGAATATTTATATATTGAGTGCCTAGCGTGCCCCTCCCTTGCCTGGAAGTAATATTTGCCGCCGCCACCAATTTCTTATGATCTTGTGGAAGCGTGAAATTCGTTGTATCTAAGCCGGTTAATTGTTCAATTCTATCTAGATAACCCGTTTTCAAACTTGACAATGTTTGAGCTAGTTGAGTTTGATCAATGTCATAATTTCTTGCTGTTATTTTTGCATCATTCTCTAATATTGAAGCGTCCTTAATCCGCTCTCGTGCCAAACTTATAAAGTTTTCAACTGGCTGAAATGGTACAAAATCGCCGCTAAGTTTAAGAGGATTAAATCCTTCATTGATATCATTAAATACACGCTCAGCATCTGTGATCTGTCGTTTAAGTGTGTAACCATTATTATCAAAAAATTCAGATTCAGATTGCACCGCCGATAATAAAATTGTGTGCATATAAGTGGCAAAAGCAGATTCTTTAAATTGTTTTTTTGCTTCAGCCCTTCCTCCTGAGTTTATTTCCCGGTCACCATTTACATCTAAATCCTCTTTACCGGGAAAACTTCCATAAGGGAAGCGATCAATATCCTTAACATTTCCGCTAAAAAACATACGCTTCCCTTTCGAGTTTGCTGCAACTGCCGCGCGCTGCACCAAATTTGTAAAACGATACGCCTCATTCTCTGTCACTGATGCCCCCTTTTCTGATTCAAATGGAATAGAATTGCTTACAAGAAATTTTGGCGTTTTATCCGGATGAACCTCACTTTTACGGATTACCTCTTTGTTTAAACGTAAATGCTCCACCACATGATCAATACCGTCTTGGAATACCTTCTGACTATCCGTCAATAAAATGAGTGGATCGTTATACGTTTTTTTCTCCCCTGAAACTTCAATAGGAAACCGGGCTCTTAAGCCATTTATTAATAGATCATTACCCACTAGAGATTGACCTGCCATGTATTCATTTAGCGATTCTTGTAACCCCCACCTTGCTTCTTCGCGCAGATTTTCCTTGTCTCCGGTGTTAATAATGAGATTAAATTGATCGGCTGCTTTTATAAAACACGACTGCGCAGTTATACTGCCACAATAGGCTTCATCTTCTACATAAGACTGCATTAACTGCGTATGGTTTTTACTTAACTTGCCGGTATTTTCATTTACAAACCAATCTTGTCGATATCTTCGTGCATCATCTAATAACTCCCAAACTGACTGTAAATCTGCATCCCCACTTCGAACGTGAGGTGTTGAGAGTTCAGCCGATACGGTGGCTGGAAGTAAACATAAAACAGCTACCTGCTTACGAATTCTATTTCGCCAATTATTTTTCATAATTATTATCCCAATGATATTTTAGTGTCTATATGTCTCTAGAATTAGTACTTACTCGTATTAATCAAAGATTAGGTCCGACACTAAGCTTGCGGCCCAAAGAACGCATCGTACCTGAAATGGGTTGCCCAATATTTACAAATATTCGACGACTGTTTACACCAACAGCGCTGTCCAGCTTTTGATTTGGAAGTGAATTTACAGACGGAATATTAATGTGTTTTATACTATCTTCGATTGCTGTGAAATGATCGCTATCCTCATGACCTGGGTTATTTGCATCATACGGTGGGCGATCTATATCAAAAGTTGCAGAGTCATTTGCGTAGGGTAAGTTTTTATGACCACCTGCTCCCTGGGTCGTATAGGTCGATATAATTCGTTGCTCAGAAAGCGGTAGGCTACTGTCCCCTTTAGTCTCGCCTACTATTATGAACAATTGATCTTTATTGATACTGTGCAATAAGACATCAGACTTGTAGATATCTAATTTCACACTATAAATGCCTTCTTCTGTTAAGGTGTATTTCGCATCATGATCATCTTGCAATACCTGATAAACATCAGATTGGGCACCGTTCCATTTATAAATAGTCCAAGTATGTCGTATGACTTCACTCTTAGGCAAAAATGTTTTATCGATTAGGTTTATTTCCATATCTGTAAAACCTAATTTAGGAAACACCGTAAACTCGGGTTTTGCACTGTAATTGCGCTCACTTAAAATAGCATCCGACGACAAAGTAATATTTTCACCGCTCAACACAATATCAACTGCACTGCGAATATAGGCAGGATGGATAAAACTTACGCTATAAACACAATTAACAAGGTTTTCAAAAGTATAAGCCCCTAAATTTAATTGCTGGACATGTGACTGCCCACAACCCGTTAGCAATATGGGCGTTCCATCTGGAAAACCATCCAATGTCCCCGTGATTCTATGTACTGCGGTTCCATTAAAATCTAGACTCCAATCTACCAAGTACCCTTCTTCACCTGGAGTTGTATCTTCTATCACTAATGTCCACTTTCCTTCTGTGGATTCACCATAGAATATTTCAAAACTATCCAAAGGCGTTAAATCATCACCATAATTTAGTATGCCCATGGGTGCATCATCGTTTTCGCGTAAACGAACGACCTTACCCAGAGGAGAAACCAGTCTCACTTTAATATCTGACGGCCTTGAATGACTGAGATTTAAATTAAGCTTTAAATTATTTAATACTAGTGATTTATCAATATTAATGGAGCTTTCAAATATTGTGGGTGAATCTGGAATTGGTGCAGCTTCTCCTCTAACACTTAGACGATCTGTCGTTAATTCTCCTTCTGTTCGGCGTAACGCGGTGAATGTTCCTTTAAGAAATATTGGTGAATCAAAAATATTTCGGATGGTTTCAGTATACTCTCCCTGAAGGTTTAGTGAGCCACCACCTGGAGAGTCCGCCCGTACGCCGACCAACGAGATATCACGCTGCAATTTAATATTATAGGGATTTAATTTGGCATTAATTGAATCGGATAATCGTTCAGGAAGCACATTACTGCCCGCTAAAGAAAATTCATTTTCACTATTTTCAATATAATTCCCTGTAAAATAAAAACGATCGGGAATTAACAGCGTTTGCTCTTCGTCTATAATTCCCTTTAAGCCTGTAGCATCTTCGAAAATACTAAGGAACAATCGGGAATTATGCATGTCGGCACTCTTTGTAATATCCTGATATTCAACCGTTTCAATATGAACTAATACATTGTACGCTCCAAGAATGTCAGGCACTTTCATGATTACCTGAATAATCCTCTTTTGTTGTTCTGCGGCCTCGTTCTCGACATCATTACCAACAGATCCATTACTACTAATTTCAATTTGAGCAGTATATTCACCAGGCGCCATGTGAGCACGGTTCACCACAATTTTTTGATTGTAATCGTGTCCCGCTAACTGACCTTGATTAAATATTGAAAGTTCACTTTCACCTTCATTAAATATTTCAAGCTTTAACCAAGAATTTTCTTGCGGGTTAAGTACTTGAGCATTCCAACTAAGAATACCACTGCCATCATTAAATATCGTGAATTGTTTATCAGTGACAGTTTCATCTATTAATATCGCACGCTGGGTAGTTGGATAGTCGAAGTTGTCTTCATTGTCGCCTCCAAAATTAATGTCACCCAATGTTTTATTTGACCATGGTATCGCCACTCCATAATCACCCAATTCTAAAAATGGCTCTACATCAATATCGCCTGGCAGCGATGTGGCCAGTACGGGACCCACCTGAACTTGCTCGTCAACTTGAATCCAATAGGCTTTTCCCGGTTCAATTTTTTTGAAATCTTCTCTTATTATTTCGTTTGATCCTGGCAATAGAACAATACCTTCAAATTGATTGGCTGCGGTATTAAAACTCCATAATTGGTTAAACGATACGCCATCTAATAGCTGACCATAAGGTGTTTCAGTTTCAGTAGTAAACCCCACTAAATTCCAACCAGGATGAAGGTCTAACTGCCCTGAAGAAAGATCTTGCGCACTATCAACCAATAATGTGCTGTTTCTAGTGACTTTAACCCAATAGCCTTTGCCAACGTCTAAAGAAGTGACTGTACTTGCACCCTCCAAAGGTTCGGGAAACGTTGTCCAATCTTGATCGATCTTATCAAACCCCCAAACGGCAACAAATGCATCCCCTATGGGTTTGAATATTTCACTCACGCTTGAATCTTCTGGCTCTACTGACAGAGCAATTAAATTCCAACCAGACTTCAACTCTATTGATTGAGATTTCGCTAAAACGACTTGGCTTTGAAAAAAACCTATTAGCAAAGGGACCGCCAGAATACTTTTTATTATTCGCTTCATAATATTGCCTACTTTAAAAATAAATTAATTAGATAAATAGAATCATTAGTTCACAGGAAAGATAGGGGGTGCGGCATCAGATCTTTTCCCCTTAAGTTGTGCTAATGAATTTTCGCGGGCTTGGTCTAATATAGAAGCTAGTTCCCCTTCAATGTGTATATCTGAATTACCTTTCAATTTTTGGTAGTAATCAGTTAACCATTGTTGCTTTTTAGTTGATAGGAGTTGATTTCTGATGGTATTCTCCACTACTTTTAGTGGCTTCACTTTTGGGGGATTTTGATCCAGCAGCTTTAAAAGAACTAGGCCTTTTTTAGTTTCAATAATTTGACTTAGTTGGTTAGCCTTATTTAATTTAAATATGGCATCTATTATTTTCTGTTCCCAGCCATAAATCTTGGCACCCTCACTTATCCAATTCATAACACCATTTTTAAATTTTGTTTCCATGTTATCTGAATGCATTTCCGCAAGTTTTCCAAACCCTTTAGTGCTTGGTGAAAGTAACAAGGCTTCTTTTCGAATGGACTTCATCTCTTCCATTATTACTCGATTTTTACCTGATTCATCATAAGGAAATTGTTTATAAATGACGGCCGCTTTAACCATATTGGGTGAAGAATATTGCTTTATATCATCTTGATATTTTTCTTTAATTTCTTCTTCGGTAACTACAATCGTCTTAAGTTTTGGTAGCACTTTAGAATTCCTGTATTCACTGGCCAGTAATTTTTTTATTGACATAGCTACTTTGGGTGATTTATCCAGCCCATTTTCGATGGATTTTTGAGCCATCACTTCTAATAGAATGACTTCATTCATTATGTTTTTTAGAACTTCAGGATCATTCATCGCACCAGGGGATATCGCCCCCCTAAAACGCATTTCTTCCACAATCAATTCTCGACTTACATTTTTACCGTTGATATTTATAAATTCTGCTGAATCACCAGTAGAAACAATAATTTCATTCTTATCAAATATTGATGCTGTACTCACGCCATATGACACTACCGCACCAAGCATAAATGAGATCGCCAGATTTTTATTCATTCAAATATCTCCATTTTATGAATTTATTAATTAGTCACTTCAATGGTGAACTCACGTTTTGTCACTTCATTATCAACACCGTATAGCTCCACGGTATATCGATACAAACCCGGAACTTCAGGAGCAATATATTGAGATTTCAACGTCCCTATTAAGTTATTCTTAGCAATCACGCCAGAATTGGGTTTAAAATGTATGCCATCTGCATCGGGTAAAAACCGGTATTTTATTAGTGCATCATTTTTCACGCCTGATACTTCAATATTCACGTCTTCGGTATTACTCCTTGCTACCTTTTCTGGTGATGAAAACTGATCAATGCTTAAAGGCGTAGTAATCGGTTCATCGTTTTCACCCAACGCAGGGATATTATTCTCTGTAGGTTTACTATCGCTGCACCCCTGGATAAATAGCGAAAATACGGATAGCAGCAATAGTGTTTTAATTGTATTTTTTGTAGTCATTGTTATTTCTCATTAATGGTTTTTATTTATTAGTATTAAATTAATCCAAGTTCCATACTTTTATTTCACCATCAATTGAGGCACTAATAATCGCCGTATCCGTTAAAGTAGCATCAGTAACGGCTAGATCATGGGCTTTAAATACCCGAAAAAGCTGGCCTGATGGAAGTTGGGTAATATAAATATTCCCTTCTTCATCTCCCGTAATCATTTGCTGGGTGGATTCGTTAATGTAAAGACCACTTAATGGATTATCAAATACTGTTAGCACTTCACTGACCGCTTTACTTCCCATGGTTGAAGGAGCAGATTGCATACGAGTAATACCCTTTCTTGACTGGCCACCTGCTATTAATAAAGATCCTTTCGCAGAAATATCCAGTTTAGGGAATCCTTCACCCTCATCACCTTCTACTCGATAATGCAGGTTGCCAGAAACATCCCAGGCAGTGGTTTCTTTAGGAAGTGAAGTGCTTACATAAACTAGACCGTCATAAAATTTAATGTCGCTAATAAATAGGCTACCGGTATTCCACTTGTTTAACAGTTCGCCACTTTTATCCCAAAGATAAATCAAACCCTCTGATGTGCCCGCAGTGTAATAACTGTCGTTAACATCCACGGCTAATGCACTGCCGTTCATGGCAGTAAATTCTAATTTTTTCTGGTTACTGCTGGTATCCCAAACTTGAACGGTTGCATCACCCGTACCCACAATCACTTCATTTAAATAGGTTGCACTGCTATGCACACCGTTAACGGCTTGTGTATCGTAGGTCGCTATTGCACTGTCTAATGCACTATTGGCATCCCAAATTTTTACATTAGGGTCAATCGCACTGGTGGTAGCAAAGTTGTTACCCTCTACCATGGATATCGAAGAAATTTGGCGTGCATTCCAAGTGGTCGTTGCGAATGTTTCTGGTGCACTATTGTTAGGATTATAGGTATTAGGGTCGGTGTTATTTTTGTATTCATCAAGATTGCTAATGGTATCGCCGTCTTCATCACCATCGGCGTCATTCACTTGGGGATCAAAGCCGTGATCAACCTCCCAAGCATCTGGCATGCCATCATTATCACTGTCTAGTGTTGCGTTTGGATCACTTGGGAATGCATCAGATTCATTGGGCACACCATCTGCATCTGTATCGTTTAATAAAAAAACGGCAAACGTTCCATGCCTGCCTTCAGTTTGGGGGCTTCCATTAAATATTTGTGTATCTTGAATCAAAATTTTGTTTTCGATAGACCAAGTAGGAACGGTGCCTACACCCCCTTCATTCACCACCGTAAGAAAATCTAAAACAGTGTCATCACTAAAGTGTTCATGGGTTTCTCGGTCAGTTACTAAATCTGTCAAAGATAGATTATCGTACTGTGTTTTTGAGGCATTTCGATTGTACAAGGCCAACGGGCCTCTTATTAAAGAGTCATCTAAAAGGTTAAAAAGCTCTACGCCATCTACATGAACGCTTATCTGGTTTCCTAACACAGAGAATTCAACCGTATAATTGGTCAATGGTGTCAGTACCGCGTTGTTAGATGCGAGAACCGTTATAGTTCCATCGACATTTTTTTCTAGCCTGCGGGTATCACTTTCGCTATTCCAACTGAAACGATAATAGTTATCCGGTCCTTGATACCGAATCATAATGCCCATTTCGCCACCCGCTTCAGTATTCATCACCACCGAGGTGGTGTAATCCGTTAGGAAGGGTTGTGAACCATCATCTTGCAAATCTGTTTGCGCTAAAACTTCTTCTAAATTGCTGTAGCCATCATTATCTTCATCGGCACCTGCATCGTTGGGATTATTTTCATCTAAGAACGCATGTTGCAACTCAATGTAATCGGGAATTCCATCATTATCAGAATCTTGATTTTGATAAGTCGATAAGTTTATAGAGAGGTCAGTTGGTAATAAGCTTCCACGAGAACCAATGGTGACATTTTTTGCAAACACGTTAGAGACAAATATTTCTATTTGGTCTCCTTCGCGGGCGGTACCGACTGCTCGGCTACCTTCAGAATCAAGAGGAATACTCAATAAATAGTTATCACCAAGTTCGGCTTTGGAACCAAACTGGTAATTCGCCAATACGGTACCCCCTAATTTTGCGGTCACCGTTAACGCAACATCGCCAGGTGAAACGGTGGACTCCCCAACATTAATTTTTCCAAAAATTAAATTTGAAGGCTCTGGAATTTCTGCCATAGATAATGGTGAAATTATAAATGTCGCGAACAAGCAACAAATACCAACTTTACTTTTCATCGAAATCACTTCCCTTATATTAAGCAAACTTAAAGCAAGTTTCTGAAACGCCTTACACAGTTCAACTGTAAAAAATCCAACATTTCATTCTGATATCATTCAGTACGCAGTCCCTTTTCGAAAATGAAAAGGAACTTTCAAAACCTGAAACTATTTTGCTTTATTATTTTTATATAAATAAATCTGGTTAAATTCTAGGAATTCACTCTCACAAACGGATCAATCAAAAGGATCATCCCCCAAAACAAAAATGTGACGCACGTCACATTTTGTAACTTTTCAGTTTTACAAAAAAGGTAGACGGTACATTCACTTTTAATAAAATCATGCAAAAGCATTACTTATTCTTTATAAATTTAAAAAATAAACATGTTGAAGTATTTATGAAGGGGGAAATAACTAAAACTAAATTATTAGACATTAATTAAATAGTGTTCCGAAGAACGT
>PJEL010005268.1_pt1 | contig 10459 bp, 9 predicted proteins | sample 1853271 | NCBI WGS metagenome assembly PJEL01 (sample SAMN08108733, study PRJNA415343) | Invertebrate metagenome, whole genome shotgun sequencing project. | host: Globobulimina | place: Sweden: Gullmar Fjord | collected 2015-08 | reverse complement strand
CAACGCCTAGAAGGCCCCCACCCCAAGGCAAATGCCTTTCCCGTGCCCGGGTAGCTCAGGGGTAGAGCAGTGGATTGAAAATCCTCGTGTCGGTGGTTCGATTCCGCCCCCGGGCACCATTAAATTCCCGTAAGTCATTGATTTTTTGGTTAAAATCTAAAATTAACCTGACCATATCCCCCTAATTATACACCCTTTGCGCCTAGCTTAAGTGGGGATAATTCACCTCAAGCCAAGTCTGCGGTAAAAAATCCTTATGAGTGGGCCTCACTGCAAGTAGGTATCATCGATATGTTTCTTGAGTGTGAGAATCAGAATAAGTCATCTCGTTCCGCTCCAAGGGTTGTTGTAGGCGTCCTTGACCGGTTGTGGGCGACCATCGCGGTCGCCCCATTGATCGCCCTTATTCCTGAGCATCTTTCTGATCGTCCTTATTGCGAACCACAGCGACGATTATCCCAATCGGCCCTAACAGAAAGCCGAGCGCAACGCCTTCGCCTTCTTGTCTTCTGCGGCGAGCAAGTAAGCCAAGCCAGCGCAAAGCGCCCAAAAAATTACAAATTCCATCTCGTCCCCCTTCCAAAGGGTGTTGTGGGCGTCTTTGCCCGGTTATGATCTGTAATTCGCGCTCTATTGCACCGCACACGAATTAGAAACGCCGGGTGTCAGCAGTTGGTTGATTGATGCATGGCTCGAATAAGTCTTAGCTGTTCCGTCCATATAGGTGATTTTCACCCTGCTTACGCGTGCGCATCGAATGCTATAATTATACCATGCGTTTGCCCAAGAAGCGGTAGAAGTAGAAGTAAACTGATTTGGCGCGATAGGTCCGGTTTTTTTAAGCGACCTCATGCTGCTTCCTCTGATTGTGCCGCGAACCTGATCTCCAACAGCGTTGTAGGCTATCACATTGAAATTTATGTATTTTATTGTCTTGTTTGATGTATTTTTTCCGACGAAATACAAATCCACTCCACCTGCTGAGTTTGGGTAAGAAACCGAAATATTGGTTATTACTAACGGTAAACCGGCTGCACGAGCGTTCTCATATGCAAGATTGTAATTAGGAATCTCTCCACATGCTCCCAGCCCGGAAAGTGCGATTGTGGCGGCCAAAAGTATATGTAGTTTCTTCATCTCGTTACCCCTTCCAAGGGTTATTGCGGGCACTTCGGCCCGGTTGGTGGGCGACCATCGCGGTCGCCATGATTATCATGCTAGTTGAAGTTTCACCGCAGTGCCGCTGGCAACAACCATCAGCATCTTTCCGGTGTTTCCTATATCTTGGTAGTCAAGATCGATTCCAACGACCGCATCAGCGCCAAGTTTGATGGCATCACGTTTCAATTCAGTCAGGCAGATTTCGCGAGCATCGCGCAGACCTTTTTGAAGGGTTTTGCTACGTCCTCCGGCGATACCGCGAATGTCAGCCATTATGTCTTTGAACACATTCATGCCAAGCACCGATTCCGCTGTGACAATCCCCAAACGCTCGGTGACGGGCAGGTTGTGAGCGGTCTCTGTGGTCAGCATGAAGGCATCCAATACTTCGGCTTCCTTGCGTAATTCATCAACAGTTACACCCATCGCTTGGGCTTCTTTTTTCTCTGCTACGGCTTTCAAGTTGCAAGCGTCACAGTTGCCGCCAAGGCCGGTTAAAAAGCCATACTCTCCACCGCATGTTTTACACGTTTTCTTCTTCATCTCGTTCCTCTTCAAGCGTTGTTTGTGGGCAACCAGCGCGGTCGCCCATGTAGTTTAAATCGCTATTTCTACCAGTGGCAGGCTTCGCGGAGTTGCTCGATTTTGGTCTCAAGACCTTCAATGTCGAAGCGCAACGTCTTTTGGTTCTGGCCGTAAGGCGTCACCTGGATAATGAGTTTTTCACCGCCAAACAACGATTTGGCGAATGGGATTGCCTTTGAACCATACCAAAGACCAAGCGCCTCGTTGTCTGTGCTTTGACCTCCATACACCGACCGCGCCTTTTGATCATCAACCCTGTAACCGATTTTTCCATAACCTTGGATATCCGCCATGTGCATCCCGGTATCGACGATTGCTGACGTTGTGTTGTCCCTGCACCGGATTGTGAGTCTGGTGTATTTTGTATTTCCAAAACGATCGCTGTAAGTTTGGCTGGTCGCTGTTAGAAAAACGTCTTTCGTATCGGTCATTTCGTTCGTTTTAACACGCTCGACCCAGCCTGCGCTTGCGCTGGTGGCCATGATGACCGCAATGGCCGCTGCTATAATTGTCTTTTTCATCTCGTTCCCCTCCAAGGGTTTGTTGGCTTCGGCCCGGTTGTGGTTAGTATTTCGCGTCCAGCTTCATGGAAATTTCGGAGACCATGCCGAGCATGATGGCAAAAGTCAGGCCGCTGAATAAGGATATTACGGCACCAATCATCACCAGCGCATTGTCATCGCTCATGCCGACGAAGAACATAATGGCGCACCCTAATATTGTCAGAATGGCGATTATATCCGCTGCCATTTTCGCAAATTTCGTGTACGATCCTGTTTCGTTTTGCTCGTGCGTTGATGGCGTATTTCCAGCTTGCTTTCTCCGTTTCACTTCAGCAACAATACTCGCTTCAACCGATGCTGTGGCTCCTTCTTGGACGAGGCACTTATCGCAGTGGCCGTTATGGCCGGTCAAAAGGTGGTTGTATCTGCAGCCGCATGTTTTACAGATTTTCGTTTTCATCTCGTTCCCCTCCAAGGGTTGCTGTGAGCTTTCGCGCGTTTGAGGGTGATAAAAGCTGTCACCCTCCGGTTGGCTTCGTTACCGGTTGGTTTTCCGCTGCCTGTTGTTGGCGGCGCGAAGCCGGATCTGATCAATCTTGCTGTTTTGGGTCTTCAGTTTGGTGACCTCAGTCTCAATACGCTCAAAGAGAGGGATGTACATTTCGCCGTCTTTTCTGGTCGAAATCGCATGAGCGAGATAATCAAGGTGAGACTCCAATTCCTTTATGGTAATTTCCACTGCTTCCGTTGCCTTATTGGTCTAGAAGCGTATTTCCTAAATTTTGGTTAATCTGGAATTAAATTCTTGGACTTGGTTCCCGCAATTGGTTGAAAGACGTACAATCAAAGTTGGCCTACCGGGAACAAGCAACTTAATAATTGGCATGTTTTAGTGCTGCCGGATGGGTTCTAAGCTATGGTCCAGATCCAGTTTCAGCACTGAGCGCCACAAGGGCGTTTTGAAACAATGGCGTTCCGTCTTGCTATTGCGAGAGGCGTCCTGCTCGAAGATCAAACCTGACCAGGCCAGAGGCCGCAGGACAAACGAAGAAAACACGGCCAGGTCGCGCCAGCCAACATCCCCGCTCGTCCGGCCGTCCCCATAGAACACCAGGAAGAGATCGTGCTCCGTCGCACCCTGATCCATCTCCAAATTCATCACGTTCAACCAAATGTCCCATTTTCCAAATGGCTGTTCATCAAACCGGCCGTAGCTACTGTGATCTATGCTGAACAGGTAATACGGGATGAGCACATGGAAGAGATTTGACGGTTGATGGGCCAGTTCCTTGCCAAGTCTGGTCAGTTTGAACACGCCTTTGTAATGGCGCCCCAGTTTGAGCTCGATAAGCAAAAAATGCAGCAACTCCAGGGGGGGAAAGTCGTACTCGTTGAGAACCTTTTTGTATCGAAACAACTCCTCTGCACTCATACCCGGCCAGTCAAACTGTTCTGCGGCCCAATTCACGAAAGTGCGCTTGAAAGCCTTTGTCTGGGTGAGACCTATTGATCCGTTGTCCTCGGTATATTGCAACGTGAGACATGCGGCTTTCAGCAGCGGCGAGCATTCCAGGTCAGGATGCTCATTGGGAAGCTGGTGAAACTCTATCATGCCATCTTTCCGCCTTCAGAACCCATCAGATTTGTGTCCGAAGACAACCTTAGTCACATCCTCAGTGACATCCCAGACAACCCGACTGCCACCTCGCACAAACAGCTGCCGCCGGCGCTTAGTTCGCGGGCTTGGTCGCCGACAGTGTCAGTTATCCGGCATTGTCCGGACAATATTGTCATCAATTCGTCATCCTGTTCGGCGCATTCAGAAACACCCTTTGGACATCGCCAGATGCCTGTACGGGTCGTGTGTCCGAGACCTCCTGCATCAATGCGACCCGACGCGTGCGGATGACCAGCGTGGATACGATAGTCACTCAGCAAGCTATCAAAACGCCAACCTTCCAGTGCGCCGACGCCGTGACCTGTTTTGTATTTCAACATGCATAGACCCGTTCGCGACATCTCCGTGTTCAACATGCCTGCATTCTGCAAACAACACCACGCTTTCTGCTTTGAAGGGCCGGCACGCAGGCGCTAGCAAGCTTCACTTGATAATTCGAAACTCGCTCAATGGCCCGGTTCGAGTCTCCAACCTGTCCCTGACGTCATCTATGGTGGGAAACACCAAAGCGAATTTCCTGCGTGGTTTTTTTCCTTCGCCAACCTCTGGCCTAAACTCGATCATGAGGGGGCCCTTATCGTCAAACTTCCCATTTAGATTAATCTCACATGGGCTTTTTGACAGTAGGTTCGCGCGTTTGAGGTGGTTGTGGGCATCCTGTCGGGATTTCCAGATATCCGGCATATAAGCCGCACAATCCGCAGCCGAAAGAAACAGGATACCATGTTTCTCGATAGCCCTTTTAATGCTAGTCCCACCGTGTTTGAAATCTTTCCACTCGACAACCTGATCCACAGTGACATTCGCAACAACTGGCGACATCAGGAAAACCTGTTTCGGTTCAACATTGTGAATGAGACGAATACGGTCCATGGCTTGTTCGATCTCGGCCTCCCTGATTTGTCTGAGGATTCGGTCGCCCCACTGATCCCGGTGAGTCATGACTTCGATTGCATGAACACCACCACGCATCCTGATCCCTCGCTTGGATTTTTGGTAGTCGCCGGATTTGAACTCCTGCCCTGCGGCCGCGGCATATGCACGAGCTTTCATTTCGACATCGAGATAGGATGGTTGCTCTCGTCCGATGACGATGGCCTGCTCACAATGTTCCCATCTGTTCTGCCCCCGGAGCTTTCCGAAGTGGCCTGCTCGGTCTTGCGGCGTGATCTTGAGAGAGTCGATGATTCCCTTGCTGCCAAAAACAGCCGCATTCGGATATCGTCCAATGACATCTTCGACATAGCCAGACAGCGCCGCGTTTTCCTCCTTAATCTTGGATGTCAAAACCTGCTTTTCTTGCGTCTGCTTGCACAGTCGTCTCTTTGCGAAGTTACAGCCAAGAACCTGAGTAACATGCGCATTCCGCTCAACAGGATAGTGATGCGTTTCCAAATCTTGCCCAAACATGAGGCGTGCCAGTTCATGATCCGCTGTGCCGTCCAAGTAAAGAAAGGGGCGCTCACCTAAGTACTTAAGCTGCCGGAGCCTGACGGCGGCAAAACCCGCCGCGTGTTCAGAAGACCGGCTCCTGTCGACATGTGTGAACACTGAGCTCGCGACATTCAATCGGTTTTCCATATCCCAAAGCAGGCATTCGAAAACGAACTGCAATCGACCTGCGTGGTTCGCCTTTGCCTGGGACAGCTTGTGTCGCAGGTCAGTAAGTGCTCCTTCATCGACTGTGCCCTCTTCGGATTCGAGCACTGGTTTGAGGTTGTGAAACGCGTCTCTGGACTTGAACTGATCCAGAGCCGCAATGGCACCGGCGAGACGCTCTTTCGTTACGCCGAAGTCCGACAACTGCTTAATGTGGACACCGATTGGATTGGCCGCGACTGCAAGTAGTGCCTGCTTGACTGGAGCGATAGACTGATCCTGCTCAATGATTGCATCCCCTACTTCAACGTCGCGGGATTGCCGGGCCTTTTTTCTTGGATTTCGGGATGGAAACAGAAATTCTGTCAGCTCCGAGAGCGAGATATGCGCCACTTCAACACCAAAGTCCCTGGGCCGCTCGTCAAAGATTACCACATGTGGGTCTGCTTCCGCCGGGAGGGGGAGATAGGCGTATTCGTGGGGGGCAAAGATGATGACACCATCGCCAATCTTTAGCAGGGCCTTCAACTCGCGTTCCTGATGAAGGTATCCACATTCTTTCTGAAATGGGCATTTTTTGCACAGCGTCGAACGGATCGAAATGCCAAGGTCGGACAAGTGGCGTGCCGTTGGGTAGGCTCGACACATCTTAGTATTACCGCAATCCGCTACTGGATCTGGACGGTTTCGGCCGCGCAAAGCGATTGCATCGGGTGCGCCACTCGGAGAACTCTTGCTGTAATCGCTTAGTGCTTCCTCAACCTTCTGATGATCTGGCAGAAGCATCAATGTCACGAGTCCACGGGTTTTGTGCAGAAAGCCGGGTCCACCGTTTCGCCCAACGATTGCGGCAGTTTTCCCAACACCTTGGGCTCCGGACAACAAGGCGCGGGGCACTGTCTTAGAGGGATACGATAAAGGGGCTTCTCCACCTTTGCCGAGGAAAGCCAAGGCTCGGCTTCCCCAATCTTCGATAATCTTGGAATGCAGAGCTACTGCTCGATCTCGAGGCAGATTTGTTCGCGGGTAGAATGGTTCGATTTCACTAGAGTTGCCTGCCCCGGAAATCGGTCGTGAGAGGCCGTCATTCAGGCCGTTTTCGACCGCTTCCTTGTATCTGTCGTGCCCTGTTGATTGAGCGGCTGCCAAAAGCTGTTCAAGTGCGTCACGCCAGGAAATTTCGCCAGCAGCCACAAAGCCACCAATTAGCATAGCCTCGCTGTAAATTGTTGTGTTTCCGAGGTTTTGAGTGGCAAATTTCTCGCAGGATTTTGAAAGCTGCTCTTTGCCTTTCTTTGAACTGGAATCCACACCCTGGAATGATTTGGCCTCCCAAACCTTGGCTTTTGAGAGCTTGTTTTTCTTTGTCTTCGGATGTCTCGCCGTTTCTTTCTTCGGAAAGGCAATCGAGGACGTGTCCAGCCTTTCATTCGCGGCCCAAAGAATGCCCGATCTTGGCAGGCCTTCTAGTGGATCTGGAACGCCATCAAAGACTGGAAATGCCGTGTAGTTTGGTTGAGCGATGCCAGCAAGTTTTGGGTCACTGCCAACTAGCTCGAACAGAAACTTGCGTTCATGAGTGAAAAGAGGGCGGTCGGACAGGCAACAATAGTGGAATTTTGCTAGATGATCTTTTCCTTCAGTCGCCGCACTTGAGGAAGCCTGCCAAATCACACACACATCTTTCAATGCAGGCAGCCTGTCGCAGATTTGCGACCACAGCCACTTGGCCAAGGCTTCCGGATCATCCCAGTTCAGGTAATTTGGTTTGGCTACGTCGTCGACATCGAAAACCAGCAGGAAGGAACCTTGATCTTCCAGGGTTGCTGAATCCCTGTCCTTTGGGTTTGCAAGCCGGCGGATCTTTCCTTCGTTGCGCAATCCTTCGCATACAGAACCGGCAACGACCATTTTCGTTGGCAATCTCGACAGTTCGTCCAGCAGATCGACAAGGCCCTCGAAACCCTGAATCTCACAAACAGAAGGTTTGAAGTACTTTGCCTGGCTACATGGCTCGCATCCGTCTTTGTGAAACCGTTTCGTTTGAAGTTTGTTGGCCGCAGCTTCGAGGATCGTGACCTTTATGGATGTATCTAAGGCGTCGGCTGCTATTGTTTTTGTTGTGGCTTTTACCATTCTGACTGCTCCCGGAGCCATGAAGCGGGAAGCAGTCAAAATGATGTGGTTCTGAAATCAAATTCCTTGTAATCACTGCACTCAATCCGGCCTGTAAGGCTCTCTGATGTTGGCCGACGAAATTGCCAGCGCGCGCAGATTACCGTCTGATGGTTTCGTGCGCTTTAAGGGCAGCGCTCAAGTGGTGCGGAAGCACAAACGGTGGGCACTGGCAGCTGCTGAAGTTGCGCCTCGGAAATCGGAGGACAGCAGCCATTCATTGTACGTAGAACCGCGGTAACAACCGGGCGGTTACGACACAATGAAACCTCGAGCTGAAATTTGGCCCAAGGCTGTCAATTTGAAGCAGGGTCTATTTAGGCGGCAATCGACGGCCAACAAAAATGAAATCAGCACGATGGGGCTTGCGCATTGCCGCAAGCTCGGCGGCATTGTAAGAAGTTTCTTGAGGGAGCATTATGGCAAATGTATTATCAATCCGCCTGGTAGCAGCAGGGAACGGTAATCATGATACCTGATCTTGTTCGACGGGTCGCCCTTAAACTCGAGAAAGAACTGGCGACGCGCCCGTTTGATGTATTAAACGAGTCAGAACTTCAGGCTCTTTTGCAAGTGAGACTGCTAAAGGCACTTCCTCAGGAGCCCAATCTTTGTCTGGCCAAAGGCGTCGTCGATAGAAGACCAAGCGCCCGCTACAAATGTCGGCGCGTCTATAGAGAGGCAAAAGTACAGCCAGGACAGTCTGGCCGGGAACCCGATCTAGTCATCTTGCAAGACCGACCGCAGGTAATATTGCCGAAGCAAAATGGGGCGCCATCTCGTTTTCAAACCCCATACGATGCAATAATTGAAACAAAGATGGATGCATCTCCGACAGACATTTTAAGTGGCCTACCAGGGCGACTTCTTAAGCATGAGGTTTTAAAATCTGACGTTGCCAAATGGAAGGAACCCGAAGAAGCGTTGTCGGTCATGAATGTGGTCTACACCGCGCGCCCAGATGATTACCAAAGGAGCGACAACACAAACGTCATCAAGCGCGCTTTAGCCAGCCAACCACCTCGCGCAGTCTCTCCGGAGGTGCGCAAGAACGCTGTCATAGCTTATGGCAATAGTTTGGAATTGTTGTTTCAGGCATTCAAAGAGCAACCATATCGGTTTTTAAGAGAGAAAGACTTCGAAACTGCTCTGTTTGCGGCCATGCGCGATGCAGTCACTGTTAAACCTGACGAATTTCACCCAGTCAGAACGCAGTATTGGATGGATTGGAGGAATGTGATCCAGCGGCGGCGGCGCCACGATTTAGTTGTCCTGGGTGAGTGCGATGATCAGCTTGCCCTCGAAATCGAACTTAAAACCTCTCATTCAGATCAACACAACTGGTTTCGAACTTCAGCGCTCAAGAAGGAATTCGAAGCAATCCACATGCTTTCTGAACATGGGCACTTGGGAAAAGGTGTATTTCTTCTTTTTCGCTATGGTTCGGCGCGTTGGCAAAATGATGCTGCGGCAGCATGTGCTAAGTATCCAAGAGTAAACTTGGATTATAGGTGCGCAGAGCAACTACCCGAATTACACTAGGTTTAAAGATTAGTCGCGCCCATTCGAAGAGGGTGTTCAGAATTCCGTGTCAGTCCTGTGATTTAGATATCCAACTTGAAACGATAGAAGAGGCACAGCACCAAGCCACAGAATGGCTCTGGACATACAATAATGATCGGCCCAACATGGCCATCGGCGGGATAACACCCGCTATGAAACTGAAAATAGCCGCGTAACTCTACAAGTGGGCCCCGTTAAAAATGGGGGGATTACAACTTCTTGATGTTAAATTTCAGACGCTTGAAGCATTGCGATCTTTTCTGTCGAGCAAGGGACGGACTTTCGGCGCCAACTTTCGTTTGGTTTTCAAGATTTCAGGTTCGAGGTTTCCAACTTACAAAGGAAAGGCAATGTACTGCTACAGACGAGCAGACTCTTTGATTTGTGGCTTAATGTTAGCTACATATAACATTAAGAATCTTAATGTTATATGTGTGAGACATAATGAAAAGCTTTGCCGTAGAGAAAACCTTAAAAGCCTTTGGCCACCACCTTCAGGTTGCCCGAAAGAAACGTAAAATTTCGGTATCAAGCATGGCGGAACGGATGGGAGTTAGTCGCCAAACTGTGATGCGACTTGAAAGAGGTGATCCTGCTGTCCGTATTGAGTTTGTTGGAATGGCGCTTCTCGTATTGGGCGAGCTTCATCGACTTGAAGAGATCATGGCTCCAACAAATGATGAGGTAGGGCTTTTGTTCGATCAGGATAATCTGCCCAAGCGGATCAGAGGAAAAAACAAACCAAAAGCAAATCAAGATACTGATGATCTTGATTTCGGTACAGACAACGAGGGGTTGTCGTTTTGAGCAATAATCCCTAAAAACGAGAAAGCCCCTCAGCGAACTGAGAGGAAATCCCGAAAACAAAACACTAGATAGACTGTGTTCCCGCTTATCCACCAGAAAAAGCAGTTAAAGTCGCAAGAATCAGATTACAGAACATGATTGAAACGTTGCGATCACCTGGGTCGCCACTCTCGAGAGTTTTCATTTGTCTTTCAGCTTCTTCAGCACATCTGCGCGCCGCTCAATGACATCCATGATGTGTTCGTCAGTCAGCTCTGCTGGAAGAAAGATATGCCTCATGCTCTGCCCCGCTCCGGCGGGGCTTTGGCGTTTTTGAAGGGAGGGATTGGTGGATCTCCTTCTCGGGCGCAGCCGGGTGCAAGCGGCGTTGCCCCTCATCTGGCGAAAG
>PJEL010005267.1_pt1 | contig 10459 bp, 9 predicted proteins | sample 1853271 | NCBI WGS metagenome assembly PJEL01 (sample SAMN08108733, study PRJNA415343) | Invertebrate metagenome, whole genome shotgun sequencing project. | host: Globobulimina | place: Sweden: Gullmar Fjord | collected 2015-08 | reverse complement strand
GATCAGCGACGAGACGGCTCGACTTGCGCGCGTGCAACCTCAGTTTGCAGAACGACTCTTGGTGCAGTCCGACGGATCATCTGCGGGCGAAGTGCGAGGGGCGATTCACAATCCGACGAAACAGTCGGTGACGATTGCAGTCACGCCCCACAGTGCAGACAGTCGTTGGCGATTCGAGCCTGACCACATTCACGATGAGATTCAGCCAGGGGAGGTTTTTGAATTTGCATTTCAGGCAAGCCGGACCGGTGGGAAAATCGATGATACCTACCGTGCTGCTACGGTTGATATTGATATGGAGTATCAAACAGCAAGTATGGGTTTTACGATCCCGCGCATGACCCGAGATGTACCCGTAGAATTGGATTTGCCTACTCCATCGCGATTGGCCACCGAGCAAGTGATGTCGTTTGATGGCGAACACGATGCGCTTCGTATTGCAAGCGACCTCATTCCATTGGATTCGGATAGCCCGCTAACGCTTGAATGTTGGTTCAAAGCGCGCTCATTTGGCGATCGGGTTGGATTGGTTGCTAAGACGGAAAATTCTGATTACGGGATCTTTGTGAGTAAGGGGGTGCCAAACTGGTCCATCTTGATCGGCAAGAACTATCTCGTCGCCGGTTCACCTGATCCTATTCTACAGGTTGGCAAGTGGCACCACATTGCCGGTGTGTACGACGGCATCGAAGCACGCATGTATTTGGATGGCCAACTCATCGACTCCACTCATCGTGAAGGGACACGAGTGCAAAACACCTTCCCGCTCTTGGTTGGCGCAGATATCAGTTCGAAAGGCAATCCCATGTCGTTCTTTGATGGCGAGATTGATGAAGTGCGAGTGTCAAAGATTGCGCGATATACCGATGAATCGTTTACCCCTGTTCGTCGGCATGAACGCGATGCCGAGACGATCCTACTCCTCAATATGAACGGCATCATTGGCCCATGGGTGGTTGATGCATCCGGCCAAAACGCCCACGCAACCTTGATCGGCGATCCGCAATTGACGAAGTAGCATCGAGTGTTTTGAGAATAGCGTGGCTACATGATTCGCACGTTTGGCAGTCGCCATCGAACTAGTCCGCAGCTGAATTTGTATTTGGCATTCGGGGAGCTTTTTCAATTTTGTACAAAAAAAGGAGCCCATCGCATTGCGTGATGGGCTCTCTCAAAGTTGATTTGTGTACCGTGTTTCGATTCTGACAAAACGTTATGCCTTCATCGGTACATTCATGATGTTGCCAAAGGTTGCATCTTGAACGGGTACCACGGCTTCGAGTATATTCAGCAAGACTCGGCAAGGCGTGCCATCCGCATCGATGTCGTGAATGATGCCATGATGGTCATCGTAATGGTTCAGCATGGCCAACGTCTGTTTGCGATACACTTCAAAGCGATTGCGAATTACATTTTCTTGAGAATCGTCATGTCGGCCTTCTTTTTCCGCGCGACCTTGCATACGACGCAGGAGCACATCTTCGCAGTGAATGGTGAGATTGGCAACGGCGTGTACTTTGATGTACTGGTCCATGATTCTGGCTTGATTGGTATTTCGTGGAATGCCATCAAGAACCATCATTTCGCTAGATGGATCATATGAACCGCTCGCGATTTTTGACTCGACGAATTCGTGCCACATCTCGATCGTGATTTCGTCGGGGACGAGTTCACCCTTGGAAGAGTACTCGAGGAAGGTGCGCCCGATCTCGCTGTTCTTGTCCATGCTGCGAAAAATATCACCGCTAGCTACATGGACGAAGCCGGGTATCTGCCCGAGCAAACGTCCTTGCGTTCCTTTGCCGACACCGGGAGGGCCGAACAGTAGTACCACATGGTACTTGGAATTATCGATTTGATTCAAACTCGCATCGTCGGCCATGCCTCAATCCTCCATCCGATCATCGTGAGGCGATTGATTAATACATCTTTTTGTTGTCCAGCCACAAACCCTATCGAAGAGCGGTTATGACCTGTATTATCATCGGCGCGCCGCACCTTCGATTCCACCTTGGAAGCACCCGGTTTTGGGTTCAGTTCAACGTGTATCCAGAATCCAATAAAAAACCCACGGTTGGCCGTGGGACAGGGGTAATGTTATCAGGAATCGGACCTAGATGAAATCAGACGCCGGCTGGGGCTCGGCCTTGATCAATTTCGTCTTCCAACGCTTCCGGGTCGCGCTTCGCCAAAGCTGAGAGTTCAGCTGCAGATCCGCTAAACTCGCCAATCCGCACGCCGGACAATCCGCCGACTTCGCCTTTGCCCAATGTCGTATTTACTGAAGAGCGAATCCAGTCGAGGCTGCCCGAATACCACTCGTAGGCAAAGCCGATAAGAATGATCGCCATGAATATGCCACCCACGACGAGCGTTACACCCGCATGTTTTTGATAGATGATCGCGAGAGGCCAAATGAGCGCGACTTCCACATCGAAGATCAGGTAGAACAGCGCGACGACGTAAAACCTTAAATCAAACTGCACCCAACTTGAGCCGATCGTTGGCTCGCCACACTCGTAGATGGAGCCTTTCTCTTTGCTTGGGGCGTTAGGTCGGACCACCGCGCCCGCAATGAGATTCACCAATACGAATCCGATGCCGAATCCAAGAAAAATCGCAATTGAAAGTAGGACTTCCACAACGGCTCCTGTCTGGTGGTGCGATGGTCACGCACGCAACGTGTCTGTTGGCTCAGTTCGGCCAATAATAGCCTCAGGATAGAGATCGTCCCGGTAGCTGTGCAATCGTAGTTTTCACCCACGCCGGGGGCAAATGGGACGGCGATAGAACCGTGCAGGCACCACCCCATTCTAGTGCCGTTTTGTCTCGTCATTGCGGGTTCACCCGAATACGCTTGAGGCATGAGTATGACTGCCCAACGTGGAAAACGTCGTCGCTGGATGTTTCGAGATGGTGGAGGAGGTCTTGCTCTGAATTGCCCGTCCGGTTGCGATACAGCAGGTGGTTCGGAAGACCAATCCACGAGATATCCGGATATTGTCCGTCGAATTTTGCTGGCTCGGGGTGAGATCGCAGCCTCCGATTCGTCGATCGACGAGCAAATCGGCGAATTCCTTGAGACTTCATTACATGATTTGCATGAGGCATCTTTGCTTCCAGGAGCAGTGGCAGCAGCCCAGCGATTGATGGATGCGGTGAAGGCGGGGAAGAGGATTGCAATCTATGGCGATTACGATGTGGATGGCATTACCGCAACCGCGATTCTGTATCATATGATGAAGACCGCTCAACCCGAGGCTGATGTTCAAACCTATGTTCCGCACAGGCTTAATGAGGGCTACGGGATCAATGCGGACGCTTTTGACACGCTTAAATCGGATGGGGTTGATCTCGTCATCAGCGTCGATTGCGGGATATCAGCCGTCAAAGCGGCCGCCCATGCTCGTGCCATTGGGCTGGATCTGATCATCACAGACCATCACAATCTGCCCGGCGAGAACTCTGCCGATCTCCCTGATGCAGAAATCCTAGTGCATCCGCGATTGCCTGGCTCGTCGTATCCGTGGGGTGAATTGTGTGGAGCAGGGGTGGCCTTCAAAGTGGCCTGGCACTTTGCGGTCTTGTGGAGCGGATCAACTCGGGTGACTGAGTCGTTTCGAAAGATGCTGACACAGTTGCTTGCTCTGGTAGCACTGGGCACGATCGCGGATGTTGTCCCGTTGAAAGATGAGAATCGCACGCTGACCAAATTCGGTCTGAAGATGATGCGCCATACTGAGTTTGCGGGGTTGAACGCACTGATCGAAGCATCTGGGTTGGCGGATGAGAAAAAATTTGATAGCGACTCGGTGGGATTTCGCCTTGGACCAAGGCTAAATGCCTGCGGCCGTATGGGACACGCGGCCGAGGCAATCACGCTGTTTACCACTGCCACTGACGATGAAGCGGTAGCGATTGCTCAAAACCTCGATCTACAGAATAGAAAACGCCAGCAAACGGAGCGGGAGATTCTGGAACAGGCGTGCAGATTGATCGAGGAAAACGGTATGGATCAGCCTGACTGCCGCATTATTGTGTTGGCTCAGGAAGATTGGCATCCCGGCGTGGTGGGGATTGTTTGTTCTCGGCTGGTCGAAAAATATGGCCGACCCGCGATTTTGCTCGATCGTGATGCTGACCGCCTCAAAGGCTCGGGCAGGTCAATCGACGGATATTCACTATATGATGGGTTGGCGACGGCAAAGGAAATTCTGACGACGTGGGGCGGTCATGACATGGCGGCCGGTCTGACTTTGCCGCCGGAGCATTTTTCAACCTTGGTAGATCGGCTAAATGCCCATGCAAATACCCATATCGTGCCGGAGGACCTGATTCCGGTGGTGAAGGTCGATTGCGAAGCCCGTTTGATCGAATTCAGCGTGTCGACACTCCAAACGATGATGGAATTAGGGCCATTTGGCCGGTCGAATGCATATCCGACGTTTCTCGTACGAAATCTCAGGATTCAGAACCCTCCCAAATCAATGGGCAGTGCCGGCAAGCACATGTCTCTCCAAGTGCAGGATTCGGATCAGCCGGGCCGGTTGATTCGGCTGGTTGGGTGGGGCATGGGTGATTTGGTGGAGGAATTTGCGGCGGGGCAGCATGTGGATATTGTGATGAGGCCCAAAATCAGCCGATGGAAGGGCTTTCCGGAGTTAGAAGCGGAGATTCGAGACATCAGAGCGAGCAAGGATTGAGGGCCTTCAAGAGGTGGATTACAGGCCTGAGAGTTGACTTTTGGGCAGGCTGGTCTAACCTTCTCGGCTCAAATTGACACATTTTTCTCCCCCAAATGGAACGGGAGCATATTGATTATGCATGGTACACGACCTCATAAAGGCCTCTCCAAGCGAGTACGCATTTCACGCAACGGACAGGTGAAGCACAAGAAGTCTGGTGGCGGGCATCGCAAAGCGAAGCACACCTCCAACCAGAATATGAAACTGCGCAATCCCAAGATCGCGCCCGAAGTCGAACGCCGACGCTGCCAGCAAATGCTGGGCTTCCGCATTCGCCGGGTGAACAAAGAGATCGCTGCTGCCAGTGCTGCTACTTCAGAATCATCTGAATGAGTTAGAAGTTGGTTATTCACATCAGCAACAAATGGGCGAGCGTATTCATAAAGACGCGTTTTCACTTTTGACTGGCTAGATGTGTTGAAACATTGTTGTGATCATTGACAGTTTGCTGTTCGTGAATCACGGTTTGAAAATATTGGATACGGCGCGAGCCGGGAACGAAGCGTTTGGCGGTCATTTGCATTGGATGATTTTTGTATCCGATGGAAATGACTTGATGTACCAAACCCCCGTTGTTGCCCGAAAGGAACTGAATCATGCCACGCGCACGCAAAGGTGCGGCTCGAACACGAGCCCGCAAGCGAATCCTCAAAGAAGCCCGAGGATATTACGGAACAAAGTCACGCCATAAGCAACAAGCGAAAGTCGCACTGACTCGAGCTGGTGTGTATGCACATCGTGACCGTCGAGCGAAGAAGCGAGATTTTCGTCGACTTTGGATTACTCGAATTTCTGCTGCCTGTCGTATGCGAGGCATGCGTTACAGCCTGTTCATCAACGGCCTGCAATTGGCGGGTATCCTGCTCAACCGTAAGATGCTGAGTCAGATGGCGATCGAAGATCCCAAGGCTTTCGACGAAATCGCAGCATTGGCCAAGGCCGCATCGACTGCCGTCCCGGCCAAAGATTAAAGACAAAATGACCTCTTTTTCTAGGTCATACACATGCGAATCAAACGAACGCACCGAGGATTTCCTTGGTGCGTTTTTACTTTAAGCACTCGAATGCACCAAATCATACACCCGACGGTATGACGATCTGATACTGTGGAGAGTGTCGGCGTTGTAATTCACTGGACGCTACAAAGCTATTCGATACCCAAGGAAATTCCTATGTGCAAGAGGATCATGATACTTCACGTCGTTTCTGCAAGCGTCTTGGCTTGTGCCATGGCAGCTTTTGGATATCAAGATGTCGGTGCGACAAATTTCCCCGACGTGCCGGGGCTGATTGAACTACCTGCCACGAACGGCCGGGCGTTTGATAGTTACACCGCTCCAGAGCTCAACGAATTTCTTGACTCGCCACATAGTGAGTTGGTCCCGCTTCTCGATCGTTACGCTGCGGATGAAGATGTGTTGCAGCGCTATTTTGCCATTCCTGTTTCCACTACCCGTGCAGCTGTGATGCGAGATTTTTACACCGGCTGGCGAGAAGGGTTGGAATCAGTCCGATTTGATTCTCTGAGTTTGGATGGCCGGATTGATTACACTCTGTTTCGCAATCAGTTGGATTATGAAATTCGACAATTGGATATTGAGAAAGCGAATCGCCAAGAGATGGCAGCCCTGATTCCATTTGCTGACGTGATTGTGCAACTCGAAGAGAATCGAGTAAATATGCACACACTTGATGCGGAAGCGGCAGCTATCACGCTCAACAAACTCGCCGCGTCGATCAGTGATCTCAAGAATCAGGTGAGTCAGTCACTCAAATCAGATGCTGAAGATGGCCCATTCAAAGTGAAAGCGACGGTTGCCAATCGTGCTGCTCATAATGCGGACTTTCTGAGTCGTATTTTGGGGAATTGGTATCGTTTCTATGCAGAGTATGATCCGACGTTTACTTGGTGGAACGAGAAGCCTTACGAAGCTGCGGCGGATGCGTTAAAGGACTATGCATCTTTCATTCGAAGTCGCATGGTCAAGAATGCTCCAGACAATCAGAACGACATGTTGGGTGATCCAATCGGCAATGATGCTTTGTTGAGTGAACTCGCCTACGAAATGATTCCGTACTCACCCGCGGAATTGATCGACATCGCCAATCAGGAATTTGCATGGTGCGAACGGGAACTCCTCAAAGCAACCGATGAACTTTGATACGGCGACGATTGGCATGCTGCGATGGAATATGTCAAGACATTGCATGTGAATCCGGGCGAGCAGCCAATAGTGATTCGCGATATGGCGTTTGAGGCGGTCGATTTTTTACGAGATCATGATCTTGTCACGGTGCCGAAACTGTGTGATGACGTGTGGCGAATGAGCATGATGTCGCCCGAACGTCAACGGTACACCCCGTTTTTCACCGGAGGCGAAGTCATCACAGTGGCCTTTCCCACAAACACCATGGAACACGATCAGAAAATGATGTCCGCCCGGGGTAACAATGTACATTTCTCGCGAGCGACGGTGCAGCATGAACTCATACCCGGCCATCATTTGCAGGGATTCATGAATGGTCGATACAAACGCTATCGCCGAATGTTCGGGACTCCATTTTGGGGCGAAGGATGGGCGTTGTATTGGGAGATGTTGCTATGGGATCAGGGGTTTCAAAAGTCTCCTGAAAATAGAATAGGGATGCTGTTTTGGCGCATGCATCGTTGTGCTCGGATCATCTTTTCGCTTAGCTATCATCTAGAAGAAATGACCGCACAGGAATGTGTAGATTTTCTCGTCGATCGCGTTGGGCATGAACGCTCCACGGCTGAAGCTGAAGTACGACGAAGTGTACGGGGTGGGTATGGCCCGCTATATCAATGTGCGTACATGGTGGGGGGTTTGCAATTCCGATCGATGCACAGAGAACTGGTGCAATCAGGTCGCATGACCAATCGAGAGTTTCATGATGCGATTCTGCATGAGAATTCCATGCCGGTGGAAATGGTCCGCGCGAAATTGATGCAGCTAGACCTATCGCGCAACGTTCAATCTTCTTGGCGATTCTATGACTAATGACCTAAACGCTTCAGTCTGTATGTAGCTACAAAACGACAATCGCCCACGATAGAATCGTGGGCGATTATTCATAAGACGTTATTGTACAAGAGGCTCTATATTATTGTGCACGCTCGTACACCGTTTCCAGAACCTTCGTATCACCGGGTACGATATGAAGATCATGAATAGTGAAAACGACGCGGTCCGAATCAGTCATGTCCATCGTGAGTTGGAATGTCTTATCATGTTCTCCGGTCATGGGCTCATCCATTTGGCCAAAATAAGTAACTACTTTGCCAGATTGGTCCATCGTTCCTTCAGCAAGATACACGGCCGTTCCAATGGAGTCGAAGTGGACTGAGGTAAATTTCTTTTTGAAATTGTCATATCCATAAAGGTTTTGACCCGATGATTCTTCGCCCATAAACGAACCGGTTGTGTGCTCTTGTATGAACCGACCGCCCATGATTGTCGCGAATTCTGCAGTCCCATTGGACGACTGAGTTTGAGGCCCCATGAACATCGTGGTCGTGGTATTCCATTGCCCTTCTAGGGTGGCAAGAAGAACGTGGTTTGCATTGGGTGATGTCGTTGCTTCCCAGGCGGCAATCATTGCTTCCATCTCTTCCGCGTTCGGCGGGGTGGGCGCAGGATCAGATGAATCTTGATAAATCCCAGTTCCCAAGCCAGCGCCGCCGAGCGTCATGACAACTGCGGTTGCAGTGATACCGATTCCAATGCCCACACCCAGTGAGAGGCCGTAGTTCTTTAGCCGGATCATACAAATGTCCTTCGTTCGGAGGTAAGGTTGGAGGGCAGTGATTTCAATCCAAATGTCTTAAGATCGGTTGTGTTCAGCCATGAGCCAATGCACCCATCGGGTCCCACGGTGCGAGCACGATTGGTTCTTCATCGAGTGCATCTTGTAAGTCCTGCGGAAGGTAACTCTTCTTTGCCCCAATCTCGAACATATGTTCATCAAACCAAGAGTCATTCATGGTGTAGTACCCTTTGACGCCACCTTCATCGCCCCAACTATTTTCGACTCTCCAGCGACGTGGTTGATTGTCAGCAATATCTACCCCGGTAAAGAGCATTGCGTGGGTCATGAGCGTTTGGTGATTGAGCAATCGTTCTGCCTTGTTCAATCCAAAGGATGTGCCGTACAGCGATTCATAGTCGTACAAATTCGCATCCCACAACCCAAGGTCGCGGTGCATCATCTTGCCGACATCGCAGCCGAACCAGACGGGTTCACCATCTTGGATGGTGCGCATGGCGATGTCTTTCATCATGTCCATTTCGACATTGAGGTATTTGACGCTTTGTCCATCCGTTACATTGCCGAGACATTCTACGGTAAAGGTGCGGCCGATCGGGCTGGTGTCACGAGGATCGTTTACCAGACACACATAGTCATTGAGTGGGAGTGTGATGTAATTTTCTGCAAATTGGCGTGGCGTCATTTTGCCATCCCGCTGAAATTTCTTATCTTTGTCCTGCCATTGCCAATCAAATGAGGTGGGCGGGGTGCCCAAGTGAATGCAGAGAATACGGTAAATCATGCTGAGTGAATCATGCTTGGTTGACCGCAATGCAGTGATGTCAGCACCTTTCGCAGCAGCCGATCGAAGTGTACATGCGATCTCGCGCAACTTGTGCAAGAGCAGTTGGTTCATTCGCATTGTGCTTGAAGAACTCTCAGTCTCTGGCATCGCTGATTGCGGAACCACGCCGTGTTTGTTGATGATGTTGATGAACATGGTCCATTGGCCACCATCATCAAGTGGGCGATCCAGGAGGAAAGCAACAGTTCGATCATCGATATCACGATCTGCTGTAGCGATAATCTGTTCAAGGAAGTAGTTGGCCCGTTCAAATTTATCCCAGAAGAGAGTGTAATTCTGGCTGAACTCGAACGATTCGATGTTCATTTTCTTCATCGCACCCACTCGAAAAAGGTTCAGCCCTGCAAAGCACCAGCATCGACCAGATTTCTTTTGATTCGTAACCGACCACTCATCCAATCGATTCGAGAATGTGTGGTCCATGGATGTGACGATCGAGCGATCGAGCGCAATATCGGTTACCGTCGTGGTAGTGACAGCGTTTTGAGCAATCCGATTTGCATCTCGTGCATCAAAATCGCCGTCGAATCGTTTAAGCAGTTCAGGTGTGATTGCAGCCTCAGGATTTGATGTGGAATTTAAATCGGCAGCCGTTGTAGAAGTAGTGGTCATCGTCGTCATCTCAAGTATCCCTTTGTCGTCAAATATTTGGTGCCAAACAGGGTGGATCTGTGCCACCCGGGGAAATTTCTACCTTTATCTTATGCCGGTGCCTTCAATGGTGGGGTAGAATCTGCCCAATTACGACCGCAACAATTATCGAAGTCGGCGATATGATCCAATTCAGATCATCGAGTACTGATCTTCAGCCGTTGTCGCGAGGTTATGGCGAAGATTCTTCCGAACTAGAGACCCTAATACAACCCCACCGTCAGACGACACAATGGCGGAGGCGGAGATGACACACTATGTCAATGCGAATTCTTGGACGATGTGGGGCAATCACCCTTTCCGTTGGCCTTATCCTTGGGTGTGCTGCTCATGGCGGTGAAGCCACAGAGATTCATGTCTCAACCAACGATGCGGGCTCGGTAGATGCACAATCTGCAGGCAACGTGGATTTTCCCCGTTATCCAAGATC
>PJEL010005266.1_pt1 | contig 10459 bp, 6 predicted proteins | sample 1853271 | NCBI WGS metagenome assembly PJEL01 (sample SAMN08108733, study PRJNA415343) | Invertebrate metagenome, whole genome shotgun sequencing project. | host: Globobulimina | place: Sweden: Gullmar Fjord | collected 2015-08 | reverse complement strand
CGTACGAGAATAATGCCTGTAAAGACGATAATCAGGATAAATATGATTGCGATAACGATGAGACAGCTCTTTAAATTATTGATTGCACGGCTACTTGACTGTTTGGCGCCATTGACTATTTCAGCCTGTTGTTGAGTGAGTGCCCGGATCCCGGTTTCTATTCTGTCATAGATTTTCCAGGACGCGGTTGAGGTTAACATCTTAGCCGTCTCTCTTGGTTCAGCGCTGCTATCCATGGTTAAAAACTGATCATGAAGTAACTTAAACTCCGCAATGGGTTGTTCTAATCGTGCGAGCTGTTCCTGTGTATGGACATTAGCCAGCCTCTTCAACTCAGTGAAGGTCTGATTGAGTGTGACCGCTTCCCGCTGAATATATTGAACCGAGTCTGAATTCATCTTAGTGCCTAATACGCGTCTTAGACTGTATCCAATTTGCTCTCTTCTTAGCCCCGAGCTTGATTGCAGTAACTCAGCGGCTAAATTGCTGGAAATATACTCACGCTCCAACGAATCTATCTGCGTGCGAACATTTTCTATGTTGTAGTCGATCAGGGCCAAACCGGTGCAGAAGATGATCAAGAGTGCTGAAAATGTGGCGATCAGGAGACTTTTAATTGAACCGTAATTTTTCTTGTCAGTATTCAAGATGTTCAGCCCTTTTGTTGGTGCTTAAGTTGTGAGTAGGCGGTCGTAATGACTAGGGGATATCGCTGGTAACCAAGTCGTAGACCGAAACTGGGGATGGGTTAAGACTCCAAGATTGATGCCAAAGCAGTTTTCTTGGTTCTGTGGAACGAGAGGCGGGAGCAAGATCACTAAGTTGTGATATTTCGTATTTTAGGGGCGTTAAATGTCGTTAATATCACGAGATATCGAGACTATATCATTGATTGATAAATTTAGTGTAAACAGGGAGTAAAGTGATTTTTAGAGCAAAATAAAATCAGTTTTGCATTATATATTCGCGGTTTCCGGGCGCTTGTGTTTAGGTGTCGCCCTGACAACCTGGGCACCATCGGCTGACAGATCCAAGTCGAGATCACTGTCGGGCATACAGCAGCAGGGCAGGCACTCATCAGCCTCCAGTGAAACCAGAGGCTCGGTATGATAAGTCACACTGCCGCTTCTTATCTTGGTTTTACAGGCACCACAATAGCCATTGCGGCACTCTGAAAACAGCTTAACATTTTTCTGTTCGAGCGCATCTAACAGGCTTATATGTTGCTGATTGAACAGCAACACAGGTTGGCCATTTAGGCTGACGATAGGAGCCTTGTGGAGGATCTTAAAGTTCGAAGTCATCGAAGTCGTCATCTGAGACGGTTGCATCAACTTGGCCGACTAAATATGAGGTGATCTCACTCTCCTGAGGAGCGACCTGAACATTGTCGCTAACAAGATATGTGTTGATCCAAGGCAGTGGATTATTCTTAATCGCAAATGGTGTTTCGTAGCCGATCGCTTCCATACGGTTATTACTGATGTACTCGATATACTGCTTAAGTATCTCAGCGTTTAGACCGATCATAGAGCCATCTTTGAATAGGTAGTCAGCCCACTCCTTCTCTTGATCGACAACATCAAGGAATACTTGACGACCTGCTTCATGAAGATCACGGCAGACCTCAACCATTTCAGGATCATCATTGCCATTGGCCCAGAGTTTAAGAATATGCTGCGTACCAGAAAGGTGCAGAGCCTCATCTCGGGCAATTAATTTGATGATCTTGGCGTTGCCCTCAAGCAACTCACGTTCAGCAAAGGCAAATGAGCAGGCAAAGCTGACATAAAAGCGAATAGCTTCTAATGCATTAACTGAGCACACAGCAAGATAGAGTCGCTCTTTGAGTTTGCGTGTTGATACTTCAATGGCCCTTCCTTCAACTTCGTAACTGCCTTCACCTTGTGATTGAAGGAGCTGTGTCGTTAAGATCACGTCATCAAAATATTTAGCAATGCTGGTCGCACGTTTTAAAATCGCTGGGTTGACTACGATATCGTCGAACACTTCACCTGGCTCAGTGAACAGGTTTCGTAAGATATGGGTATATGAGCGGGAATGAATGGTTTCACTAAATGCCCAAGTCTCTACCCAGGTCTCAACTTCAGGTAGAGAGACAAGTGGCAATAACACGGCATTGACGGAGCGTGCAGCCATGCTGTCCAGTAGAGTCTGGTACTTTAGATTGGAGATGAAGATATGTTTTTCAGATTCAGTTAAACGTTGCCAGTCTGCGCGATCTTTTGAGATATCGATCTCTTCAGGGCGCCAGAAGAAAGAGAGCTGCTTTTCAATCAGCTTTTCAAAAGAGACATGCTTTTGTTGGTCATAACGAGAGACATTAACAGGGTTACCCAAAAACATAGGTTCGAGTAGTTGATCGTTTTTTACTTGGTTAAACGTCGTATAGGTCATGAACGTCCCTTAAGAGATTACTAATTTGTTGTATTAAACACTTTTCAGCGGTTGCCAAAACATTACACCACTGAAAAGTGAGTCTATCATTATGCGAAGTGAACCGGATAATAGGCTCACTTCATTTTTCCAGGCGACAGTGAGCTTAGATCTTACAAGCTCCGCCTTCGCAATCCTCGTCCTCTTTCTCAACACTGACAATGTCATTGTGAGAATCGCTCGCACCGTCGCGAGTGTTATGATAGTAGAGTGTCTTAACGCCAAGTTTATAGGCGTTAAGTAGATCTTTTAGCAGCACCTGCATCGGTACTTTCTGACCCTCGAAGCGACTCGGATCATAGTTGGTGTTAGCCGAAATGGCCTGATCAACAAACTTCTGCATCAGTCCTACTAACTGCAGGTAACCTTCGTTGTTTGGCATCTGCCAAAGCAACTCATAGCTGTATTGATACTTATCAAAGTCTGGAACCACCTGCTTAAGTTGCCCATCCTTACTGGATTTAACACTGATTAACCCACGAGGTGGCTCGATACCATTGGTGGCATTTGAGATCTGAGAAGAGGTCTCTGATGGCATCAATGCAGACAGGGTCGAGTTACGTAAACCGTGCTGGACGATATCCTGGCGCAATGTTTCCCAATCCATATGCAGCGGCTCATCACAGATCTTATCCAGATGACGCTTATAAGTATCTATCGGCAAGATACCCTTAGAATATGTTGTCTCGTGGAATGAAGGGCAAGCACCTTGCTCTTTAGCCAAATTCATCGATGCTTTCAATAGATAATATTGAATCGCTTCGAAGGTCTTGTGAGTGATGTTGTTCGCCGAACCATCGGAATAACGCACACCTTCCTTCGCTAAGTAGTTAGCAAAGTTGATCACACCGATACCCAATGTTCTGCGGTTCATCGAAGACTTCTGAGCTGCAGTGATTGGATAGTCCTGATAATCGAGTAGGTTATCGAGTGCACGAACAGCAAGATCCGCAAGGGGTTCGAGTTCAGAAAGATCTTTTATGGCGCCTAAGTTCAGTGCAGACAGCGTACAAAGCGCAATCTCGCCTTCTGGATCATCGATATTATTCAGTGGCTTCGTTGGCAGTGCGATCTCGAGGCAGAGGTTAGACTGTCTGATCGGTGCAATTTTACTGTCAAACGGGCTGTGCGTATTACAGTGATCCACGTTCTGAATATAGATACGACCCGTCGATGCACGCTCCTGCATAAGCAGTGAAAATAGTTCAGAGGCTTTAACTTGTGTTTTACGAACAGAATCGTCCTGCTCGTATTGAAGGTAAAGACGCTCAAACTCATCTTGATCTTCGAAGAAGGCATCATAGAGGCCAGGGACATCAGATGGACTAAATAGGGTGATCATGCCGCCCTTGATCAGTCTTTGATACATCACCTTGTTTAACTGTACGCCGTAATCTAGCTGACGAACGCGGTTATCTTCGACACCACGGTTATTTTTAAGAACCAATAGAGATTCAACTTCCAGGTGCCAAAGTGGATAGAAGAGTGTTGCCGCTCCACCGCGAACGCCGCCTTGTGAACAAGACTTAACTGCCGTTTGGAAGTACTTGAAGAAAGGCAAACAACCGGTATGGAATGCTTCACCGCCGCGAATAGGGCTGCCTAATGCGCGGATACGACCCGCATTGACACCGATACCGGCTCTCTGACTAACATACTTAACTATCGATGACGCTGTCGCATTAATAGAGTCAAGGCTATCACCGCACTCGATCAGAACACATGAGCTGAATTGACGTGTCGGTGTACGCACACCGGCCATAATCGGTGTCGGTAGAGAGATCTTGAAGGTCGAAACCGCATCATAGAAGTTTTTGATGTAGGTTAAACGTGTCTCTTTTGGATATTTGGCAAACAAACAGGCCGCAACCAAGATATAGAGAAACTGTGCGCTCTCATAGATTTCGTGAGTGACACGGTTTTGAACCAGATATTTACCTTCGAGCTGCTTAACTGCGGCGTAAGAGAAATTCATGTCACGCCAGTGGTCAACATAACTGCCTAAGGTATCGATCTCTTCTTGCGTGTAATCTTGCAAAATATGCGCATCGTACTTGCCCATCTCAACCAGTTTAACTACATGTTCGTAGAGTTTAGGCGGTTCGAATTGACCGAACGCCTTCTTACGAAGATGGAATATCGCTAAACGAGCCGAAAGAAATTGGTAATCAGGAGACTCTGGGGAGATCAGGTCGGCAGCGGCTTTAATGATTGTTTCATGAATAGCTTCTGTTGGAATGCCGTCAAAAAATTGCAGGTGAGAGCGAAGTTCAACTTCAGATACCGATACATTATTGAGGTCTTTGGCAGCCCATGTGATGACACGGTGGATTTTATCTAGGTCGATGGTTTCACGTTCGCCACTGCGTTTTGTGACTTTCAGATTGCTATTCATTAAAGATAGGCCTTGGTTTTAATATTTATGAAGGTGTTCAGTGCTGACCACCCTACGATTCCTTGTAAACAATCAAATTGAACACCGAAAATCGGTAGTTTCCTTGACTTCACACAAGCGAGCACTTGTGTCTCTGATTGTCACTAACACACTATATATGGTGTTTTTTAATTTCTTAGGTACAAGATAGTGAGGTTGAGCACATTTTGCAAGTATGAATTTTGGGGGCATCTTGTGGATAACCTGAGGGTAAACTTGCCTGTTAGTAATGGCTAACCTTTGATGACTGTTTTTATTAGGCTTGCAGGCTGGAGAATAAAAAATAAGCGAACTGATCCAGATCAAAAATCCAAAGGATCGACTGGCGATCTTTTGGATCTTTGAGTGAATAGTACGCGCTTAATTAGGCTGTACTTAAATTGGTCTGTTTGAAATTGACTCAATAAAAAAGTCGATGATAGCGATGGGGGATTCAAAAGAAAATTGTCCCGGCCAGGAGTGAGTGTGAGTCAGGTCGTCAATATAACCCCATTGTGCGACGCCACCCAACATTGCGCTATCTGCTGCTGCGACTAAGTCACGTTCGGCATCACCTAAGTATAAGATCTCATGGACCTGACAATTAAGTTGCTGCGCGGCGAGTAGCATGGGCGCGGTATGAGGCTTTGAAAACTGCGTACTGTCACCGCTTATTACCGTTTTCATTCTTTGCGTGAGTGATAGGGCTTGGATTAATGGACGCGTGTATTTCGCCGCCTTATTGGTAACGATTCCATAAGGGATCCCATTCGTGTCGAGATAATCGAGAAGGTCGGCAACGCCATCGAACAGTTGGCAATGGTTTCCGTTAACTCGTGCGTAGCTATCCAGTAAGCCCTGTTGAACGGCTCGATGTTGAGTATCGGTTGCACCGGGTAGGGCTGCTTGAGCTAATGCCAAACTGCCATTAGATGCCACGTGGCGCATGGTTTCCAGCGACACTTGCGGGTGGTCGAACGATTCAAGACTCATGTTAAGTGCGGCAATAAGATCGGGGGCGGTATCGACGAGTGTCCCATCGAGATCAAAAAGTACCCCTTTTATATCGGTTGCAATCAGGGCTTGAGTCACCACTGTCATTTAATCAATACTCTTTCTGGTCGCTATCATATAGTTAACATCGACATTTTGGGTGTAGGTAAATGTTTCGGTGATCGGGTTATAAGTGATACCGGTAGCATCTTCACAAAACAGTTCGGCATGTTCGGCCAAGGAGATTAATTCAGATGGCTTAATAAACTTATTATGGTCGTGTGTACCGACAGGCAGCATTTTCAACAGGTACTCGGCACCCAAAATCGTTTCGACGTAAGCTCTGATATTACGATTAATAGTGGAGAAAAAAACATAACCGCCAGGTTTTACCATGTCGGCACAAGCTTGCACTACAGAGCGAGGGCTGGGGACGTGCTCTAACATCTCCATACAGGTCACGATATCGTAGGTTTCTCTATGTGTTTCACGATGAGATTCGGCAGTGTCTTGAATATAGTTAACTTCAACATCCATCTCCAATGCATGCAGACGCGCAACGTCTAAAGGTTCAGTACCCATATCCAGACCATCGACGATAGCACCAATTCGCGCCATGCTCTCGGATAGAATACCGCCACCACAGCCAACATCGAGTATACGTTTACCAAAAACGCCACCGCTGGTTTGGTCGATATAGTTGAGGCGAAGCGGATTTAATTTATGTAATGGCTTAAATTCGCCTTCAGGATCCCACCAGGTTTCGGCCATTTTCTCAAATTTGGCGATCTCTTGTGGGTCGACATTGATCTCTTGATTCACTTCTTGCTGCACTATATCACCTCACTAGCGATTACTTATTAATGACATTATACCCATAGGTTCTAATAAACAAAGGAGATTCAAAAGAGATTTAAGCGATAATTTAACCAATTGATTATTTAGCGAACATAGTTTGATATGAGTCAATTAATTATAATTTATATCTAAAGTTGAATAGGGTCTACCGACAATAAATAACTGTGTTAGAATGCCAAATCACGTTTTCAGGCTCAACAATTTCACCTGCCCATTTCGAGTAGTGATTTGTCGGCTAAATTTCAAGGGATCGAGCAGTTTATGACTGATCTGGCTTCATCTATAACACCAATTAATATTGAAGACGAATTAAAGAATTCATATCTTGATTATGCAATGAGCGTAATCGTAGGCCGGGCATTACCAGATGTCCGTGATGGCCTTAAGCCTGTTCATCGCCGCGTTCTTTTCGCGATGAGTGAGCTTAAAAATGATTGGAACAAACCCTATAAAAAGTCGGCACGTGTTGTCGGTGATGTTATCGGTAAGTACCACCCTCACGGTGATACCGCTGTGTACGATACGATAGTTCGTCTGGCACAACCTTTCTCAATGCGTTACACCTTGATCGATGGACAAGGTAACTTCGGTTCCGTCGATGGTGATGCTGCTGCTGCGATGCGTTATACCGAAATCCGTATGGATAAGGTGGCGCATCAGTTATTAGCCGATCTCGATAAAGAGACGGTCGATTTCGTGCCTAACTATGATGGCACTGAGTTTATTCCAGAGGTATTGCCGACACGGATCCCGACCTTATTAGTTAATGGTTCATCGGGTATTGCGGTCGGTATGGCAACCAACATTCCGCCACACAACTTAAATGAAGTCGTGTCGGGCTGTTTGGCCTTGATTGGAAACCCAGATCTGACCATCAATGAACTGATGGAATATATTCCGGGCCCGGATTTTCCGACAGCCGCAATCATCAATGGCCGTAAAGGTATCATCGATGCGTATCACACCGGTCGTGGTCGTGCGGTCATGCGCGCTAAAGCCGAAGTTGAAACGGAAGACAATGGACGCGAGCGTATCATTGTTCATGAGATCCCGTACCAAGTTAACAAGGCGCGCTTGATCGAAAAGATTGCCGAGCTGGTTAAAGATAAGAAGATCGAAGGTATTAGCGGCCTACGTGACGAGTCTGATAAAGACGGTATGCGTATCGTCGTTGAGATCAAGCGTGGTGAAGTGGGCGAGGTTGTACTAAACAATTTATACGCTCAAACACAGATGCAGTGCTCGTTCGGTATAAACATGGTGGCACTGACCAATGGTCAGCCTAAGCTGTTTAACCTTAAAGAGATGCTAGAGTGCTTTATCTTACACCGCCGTGAAGTTGTTACACGTCGTACCGTATACGAACTGCGTAAGGCTCGTGAACGTGCGCATATCCTTGAATCTTTAGCGATTGCATTGGCGAATATTGACCCAATCATTGCATTGATTAAAGCCTCTCCAACGCCAGCAGAAGCTAAAATTAAGCTTGTTGCCGAAGGCTGGGAGCTGGGTAATGTACAAGGCATGCTTGAAAAAGCAGGTGATGATGCAGCTCGTCCTGAGTGGTTAGAGCCAGAGTACGGTATTCGTGATGGTCGTTACTACTTAACAGAGCAGCAAGCACAAGCGATTCTGGATCTGCGCCTTCATAAGTTGACCGGTCTTGAGCATGAGAAGATCTTAAAAGAGTATGAAGAGCTACTCGAGATCATCGCAGCGCTTCTTTATATTCTTCGCAGTTCAGAGCGTTTAATGGAAGTGATCACAGAAGAGCTTCAAGAAGTTCTCGAAAACTTCGGCGATGAGCGTCGTACTGTGATTAATGCTAATGAAGTTGACATGAGTCTTGAAGACTTGATCAACGAAGAAGATGTGGTTGTGACACTTTCACACCTAGGCTATGCCAAGTACCAAGCCCTAACGGATTACCAAGCGCAGCGACGTGGCGGTAAAGGTAAAGCGGCGACGAAAGTGAAAGATGAGGACTTCGTAGAGAAGCTCCTGGTTGCTAACACTCACGACACGATTCTTTGTTTCTCAGACTTCGGCAAGATGTACTGGCTTAAAGTGTACCAGTTACCGCTTGCGAGCCGTACGGCTCGTGGTCGTCCGATTGTTAATATTTTGCCACTGTCTGAAGGCGAACACATCACGGCTATCTTGCCGGTTCGTGAATATGCCGATGACAAGTACATCATCATGGCCACAGCTCATGGTACCGTTAAGAAAACTGCACTGACTGCTTACAGTAATCCACGTGCAAACGGTATTATTGCGGTTAACCTTAAAGATGGCGATCAGCTTATTGGCGTAGATATCACCAATGGCAATGACGAAATCATGCTCTTCTCAGACGCGGGTAAAGTTGTTCGTTTCAATGAGAAAGTACGTGATTCAGAAACGGGCCAAGTTAAGCTCGATCCTGAAACCGGTGAAGAGGTCTTAGCTTTACGTCCAATGGGCCGTACAGCGACCGGTGTTCGCGGTATTCGTCTTGAAGGTGAGCAAAAAGTGGTGTCGCTAATCGTTCCTAAAGACGATGGAGCAATCTTGACGGTGACTGAAAATGGTTATGGTAAGCGTACCGACCTTTCTGAGTATCCTGCTAAGAGCCGCGCGACTAAGGGTGTCGTTTCAATTAAGGTCAGTGAACGTAATGGTTCCGTGGTTGGCGCTGTACAAGTTGGCGAAAACGATGAAATCATGCTGATCAGTAACAAGGGCACGTTAGTACGTACCCCTGCTACCGGGGTATCAAGTATTGGTCGTAACACTCAAGGTGTAACGATAATACGTACCGCAGAAGATGAAATAGTGGTTGGTCTTCAACGTATCGATGAGATTCAAGAGCCTGCTCCTGAACTCGACGAAGAGGGTAACCCGATTGTTCCTGCAGCCGATGAGGCCGTAGAAACAACATCTGAAGTAGATACACCTAAAGCTGACGATGCACCTGAAGCTGAACCAGCTGAATAGTTGCTAATGTATTAGCGAATATGATTAACGGGCGTCCAATTGGACGCCCGTTTTGTTTTATTCTTTACAAAAGATTGAGTTATTTGAAAATAGTCTAGGTAACTTGTCTTTTCCTATGACAATATGGATGGCTACATAAAAGTGGCCAATAGCATTAAGAAAGGCAAAGGAGAGAAGAGTGAGCACGACATATAATTTCTGTGCAGGTCCCGCCATGTTACCCCAAGCCGTAATGAAGAAAGCTCAGGGTGAGCTGCTCGACTGGAACGGGCTGGGCACATCGGTCATGGAGATAAGCCATCGCAGTAAAGAATTTATTGCCTTAACCGATCAAGCCGAGACCGATTTACGTGAATTGATGTCAATTCCAGAAAATTATCATGTGTTGTTTATGCATGGAGGCGGTCGGGGACAGTTTTCAGCTGTTGTGAATAATTTTCTCGGCGAGAATGGAAAAGCGCTCTATCTTGTCTCTGGAAGTTGGTCAAGATCTGCAGTAGATGAAGCTACCAAACTCACCAGTGATGCACAAATTGACACCTTAGATCTGCTCGTTAATGATAATGGTATCAGCGCCGTCAGCATTCCTGAACTAGCGGGTGAGGCAACGGATTACCGCTACCTGCATTATTGTCCTAATGAGACGGTTGATGGTATCGAAATTTTTGAAGAGATAAACTGTCCTTGGCCCATTGTGGCCGATATGTCATCAAATATCATGTCACGTGAAATAGATGTCAGTAAGTTCGGTTTGATCTATGC
>PJEL010005265.1_pt1 | contig 10459 bp, 6 predicted proteins | sample 1853271 | NCBI WGS metagenome assembly PJEL01 (sample SAMN08108733, study PRJNA415343) | Invertebrate metagenome, whole genome shotgun sequencing project. | host: Globobulimina | place: Sweden: Gullmar Fjord | collected 2015-08 | reverse complement strand
TACCGTGTATTCTTTGTTGTAATTTCATCTTTTCCTTCTCATATTTTCGGAACTTTTTGAGACATTTGTCATTTGTAAGCCACGCGATTCCTCCTATTTCATTGTTCTGCATATCGTTGCGCCCGATGTTCCTCAAATCTGACGATGCTCCTATATATTTTCCAATATACAGATGAGTTTTGTATAATTTATTGTTTGATCCCACATGGGTTTCGATGAACGGCTCAATGTCATCTTTCAGCCTGATATCGTCTGAAAGCATATTGGTTTCTTCATGAAATTCCCTTAGTGCTGCATCTATTAGTTTTTCACTTAGTCTCGATTTCTTTCCTTTGGGGTAATACCATTCTGGCGAGGCATGTGTGGCTCGGCTATTGTTGACAAATATATCTAGTTTTACCAATATCTCGTCCTTTTTCGATATAAATCCATTCTTTAAAATATGGAACTTTACTGATCCTTTTTGGAATATACGCTGAGTAGATGCCTTTAATCTCTTATTGGTACCCCATACCTTGCCCCATAGACTTTTATATGTGCTATTCAATAGCATTTGTCTCTCTGACATTGTCATTTTGTCGAGCATTCCTCTAATATAGGCCAGATCTGCCATATCATATCTCCCGATGACGAAATCGAAGAAATTAAATGAAACCTTTCGTTCAACAAGAAGATATTGGATATCATTTTCGTGTATTCTATAGCAAATGATCCCGTAGCTATTGATGGCGTGCATGCAATTCTCTGTAATATGACCAACTCCTTGGCAATTATAGCAATATAGGTTGGATTTCATCATTTTATTTTTTAAAGTACTCATGTTCGATTAATATATAATGTATCTACATACCTTTACACAATGAACATTAAAGAGTTCACACAATCAGAGATAAAACAATATATAGAGCAAATAAGGAAAAATGCTATGGGGGTTGATGAAATGAGAAACATTGCGAGGAATGTTTTGGGGACAGAGGCGCCAACCAAATTGGAAAGAATGATGCGTATCCGAGATCATTTGAATAAACCATATGTTCCATATCCGTATGCGGATGATGAACAATTCCATAAGAAGATATTCTTAAAACAGGAGTTCCATGAGAACCAAACTAAGATAGATATAGAAGCAAATCGTATCGAAGAGCACGATAAATTATGCCCATCTGATAGGGATCGCACATTTAATTTGCTCGCGCATCAGATTTTTGTCAGGAATTACGTGAGTATCAATACCCCGTACAATGGGATACTATTATTCCATGGAATGGGCAGCGGAAAGACATGTTCTGCTATATCTATAGCCGAGGCATACAAGAAAGAAATTGATTCGAGTGGTTCTCTGCATTCTAAGATTCTTGTATTGACATCAGGAGAAACAATTTCTAATCAGTTTCGATATGAGCTACATAACGTGAATGCTGGATATAACCAATGCACCTTCTCTGAATATGTAAATTATAAGCCATACGATAAGCCTGATATTAAACACAAGAAGGCGCAAATAAAAGTTAATCAAAATTACGAATTCGAGGGGTATCAAAAGATGACTAACAAAATAAGGCGCATCGACGCTTTATTCGCAGGAGATATGGTAGGATTCCGAAAGCATATTCAACATAATTATGGAGGACGTATCATCATAGTGGATGAGGTACACAACTTGAAACAATTAAAAAAGAAAGGAGATAATATGCTCCGATACAATGCACTGATGACTATATTGACTTATGCGTCTGATATAAAACTGATATTATTGTCTGGGACACCTATATCGCATTCTCCCAAAGAAATAATATTCATAATAAATCTGCTATTGGTCAACGACAAAAGGGAGAAAATGAATCCAAACGCTATAATGAATAAAAACGGAGATCTAAAGGAAAACGGCGCCGAGACACTAGCGGAAAATATACGAGGTTATATTTCATTCCTGACAGGCGAGCACCCATTCACATTCCCAGAGAAGATATTTCCTAAAATATCATCTAATGCAGAGAAGCCGACTGCCTTTATAAATTCTAAATTCGGGCGTGATATATTTGAAAAGGGGACATATGATCCATTAGAAGAGTACACGTTAGTTTTGTGTAAGATGATGGGAGCACAGATCCGTACATATATGGAATATGCAAATTCTGTATCAATGGTCGGTGGAAATACAAATGAAAAACATCTGGCTTCACAGGCACTCGTTAGCATCCAATTGTCTGTCGTCCCTACTGGAAAGATTGCTAATACCGTAACATTTAGTGATTTCTCAGAAGCAAAATTGCCTGATTTCGCAATAAAATTCTATGAATTGCTCCAGAATTTAAAGAATGCGGTCGGCACTGTATTCATTTATTCGGGTCAGCTAAAACGGTCGATATTTATTTTAATTAAAGTATTCCTGAAATATGGATATGATTTCTGGGAGAAGAAGAGAAAAATAAAATGGGTTAAAAACGCATACAGGACTATGAGACCCAGATCAGGGGATAGAAGATGTGCTATCTGCGGTGACATTTCGAGAAATCATAATGCCCAACATGCTTTCACTCCAGCTCTTTTCGAATTCATCGTTGCATTGACGCCAGAGGACTTTAGAGAGAAAATACGTATCCAGTTCAATAGACAGGATAATATTGACGGATCGAAACTAAAGATTGTGATAGGGTCAAATGCCGTACGAGAGGGAATATCATTCCTTGGTGTTCGCAATTTACATGTTATGGAACCTTGGCACAATAAAACGAGAATCAATCAGATTATCGGGAGAGGAACGAGACATTGTTCTCATAGATTCCATCCTCCAGACGCGCGCGATATACAAATATTCCTGTACTGTGCGATACTGGGATCGAGCATACCTGAAAGAATGAAAGGATATGCAAACACATTGGATTCCGAGAGTGTTTTAAAACTAAAAGCCGCAAGGGTTCTTTCGTACGATATGATAATGTATAAGAGGGCAGAATCCAGGAATTTGCGGATAGGAGCTATAGAAAAAATCTTACAAGAGAATGCGGTAGATTGCATGCTTAATCGTCAACTTAATATCGATGCACGCGATCCTCGTGTGCGATATGACTGTGTTGATTATAATTCATTTGACCCCGAAGTAGATAAAATTGACAGATCTACATACGAGAACCAATTTCTTACGGCATACGTTAATCAGGCGGTATCGGCAATACGTGATGCTTTTAAAGAACGCCTCGTCGTATATGAGAGTGAAATGAGAACCAATCCAAAACTACAGGCTGACATATTCAGTAAAGATAATTATCTTGTTATACGAAAAGCCTTTGCCACTCTTGTTCCGATAGAAAAGGAATTTACCGGATTCCAATTCATTGTACAACATAAAAACACACATGGGTATCTGATATCTCGCAAGCATGGCAGAGATAATGCCATATATATATTCATCAGGTTCCAAGATCCTCAGGAAATTAAAAGATCAGAGTTTGAGATATCTCCTTTGTATGAGATGCAAAATATTGATAAGATAACCGTAGATAAAAATAATGCTCTTACTCTGTCGGGATTGATAGATGTTATACAGATTACAGACTACGATGAAGATGAGAAATATACAACCCTTCTAAAGAAGGGAATAAAAGTACGCGGTAGCACCAATAGATATGACCACTGCGAGACTGATTTGGATGAAATGTCCAGAAGCGAATCAAAAACTCCTCCCGCTGTTCGACAGAAACGCAAAGATAGATCAAGATCTATTCGCGAATTACAATGGATCAAGCAGGCAATTCTTGACGTAGGAGATAAAAAGGATTGGAAGAAGACAGACGGCCAGTATGTTGGAATAGTTGCATACGAGAGAGAAGGAGGGTCCGAGCATTACAATATAATCAGACCACATGGTGTCGGTGTCGGTAAGCGATTGTTTAATTTCAATAAAGCAAAGATTCGTGACATATTAGATGAAATAATGACTCTGATCAAAGTATACCGCAATAGTAATATAGAGAAGGGAATCGAACAGGAACTAAAACTAGACACTGCTCAGGAAATTCTTCGAGATATACTGACAAAAATAAATGTAAAGAAAAGTAAGCTGGAACCAGATTTGATGCACGTGCTCAAACTGTTGGATGAATATAAAATGGACGGCAAGCGATGGCATTATACCGTGACAAAACCTGATAATTTACAATGAATATTATATTAATAATATGATCCATTCAGTTGTTATATACAAATACCAAATTTACAAAATCTCTACATTTCCAAAAACCAAAATAATTAATATGTCTTATTACAAAAAACCTTCGTACAAAAAATCGCAGTCCATGTATGTGCTGCCTTTCTTCATTGCTCCAAACAATACTGTGCAGGTATTAATCGCACTAAAGAAAGTATATAGCAACAAAGATGGATACATCCAAAATAATCCAGGACAATACGTTGTCGTAGGAGGAGGCGGAAAAGGACAGACATTGGATGCCAAGGTTGCAGACGCTTTTAGAGAGTTTCATGAAGAAACAGGATCAAAATTAGATATCAAATCGGTTGCAGGAACCAAAGATTTCCCAGGAAAAATGACAGCAGTGTTATATAGAGTCCAAACAGAGGGAGAATATAACAGATTACTACGATTGAATCCAAACGAGAAATATAAGGAATTAGAATTATTACAATGGGTTGATTTAGACAGAGCACGATGGTTATTCGGTAACATTAAGAATAATGGCCCAGCAAATGGAAAAAAGGATGAGATGATCAGAGAATATATCCCAAAATTATATGTATGGGAGAAAAACCCATGGAATATTCAATATCGTGCAGAATTCAAAACTTTAAAATATTCATTGGATAATTTGCCATATAAAGTATCAGCAGGCCAGGTTTTCCAAGACTTGGGACGGCATGGGGATAATAGCCAATTTTATAGCGTTATAACCAGATTCTTAGGAAAATATATCGATAAGCGATCAAAAATAGATTGGTTTGAGGACGCAACCGACGCCTTGGTAGAATACTTACAAAGATAATCCAATTCATCAACACACTTATTTCTAAAATTTAGACACTCTTCGCGGAGTGTCTTTTTTTAATGCAAAATTTTCATTGATATTTATAGAAAAAAACAACCATAACATCCCAAAATATTAGAACCCAAATGTATTAAACAAAAGTTCTGACAAGAATATATATAATAATTAATATGGCTCTTCTAAAAAAATCAGATCAAAACTCTTATAATCCAACTCGGGACCGACATTCAGTGTATGTGTTGCCTTACTATGATGTTGACCCAAAAAATGTGAAAGTATTAATCGCAGTTAAAAATGCATATGACAAAAAAAATGGATATATACATACCAATTGTGGACAAAGGGCTATGGTAGGGGGTTCAAAAAACCACAATGAAACCAAGAAGCAGGGAGCTTTTAGAGAGTTTCATGAGGAAACAGGGACGAAGATAAAACCTAATGATAAGAACATAGAAGTCTATGAAGGAAAAAATGGTAAATTTACTACATTTTTCTATAAAGTCACCTCGAAGAAGGATTATCATGCCCTAACAGAATTAAGACCAACTGAAGAGGAGGAATTGGAGTCTTTAGAATGGGTGGATTTAGGTAAAGCGCGGGAGATTTTCAAAAGTGACAAGAATAACCCCCCACTTGGAGGTGATAAGGGAATGGAAAACATGATCTGTGATTATGTCGAAGCTTGGTGGAATGAATGGAATAGATATTGGGCTAATGATACGACAAAAAAATGGACTACATATCATAAACTATTTGCCAATTTTGCCAGTAACAAAAACAATTTTCAACCTCGTAGAGTAGATTATAAAGTATCAGCAAACGATGTTTTCGCCGACTTGGGAGACAGCGGTATCTACAGTCGTTTCCAAAAAAATGTACAGTATTTCTTAAGAAAACATATCTGGAAAAGAACAAAATCAGAGTGGTTCGGGGAAATAATCGAGGGATTCGTAACAGTCGTCTGTAAAAAATAAATCAATAATTATCTTTCTAAAATCAGATACTCTTCACAGAGTGTCTTTTTTTAATGCAAAATTTTCATTGATATTCTCGACAAAAAAAATTCTAAATTAATCTTTTTGCCATAATAAAAGGATCCATAAATAAGAGTAAAAAATCTAATACATTTCTGATATGAATAATATTCAGATAACCCACTAGATAAGAAATTTTTATATAAGCCACCAAACCACTAAATAACCGATTTTTATATACACCCTTAATAATTACTATGGCACAACCAAAACCCATCATATGGGAAAGTGAGAATTATTATAAAGCCATAATTAACGTAAACCCTCAAGATTTAACTCCTCCAGAGAAGAATCCAAACTCCAAGTGGAAAGAGGAAAACGATGTGATCAAACCAACAGATGCAGGAAAGAGACATGTTTATGTGTTACCCTTTTATATCCATAGACACGAGGATGGCAGCATAAGGAAAGTTGAAGTATTGCTTGGGACGAAGTTATTCTATAGCGAGGTTTCCGGGTATATGCAAAACAATCCCGGACAATATGTCATGATAGGGGGTCAGGGGGAAATAAAATACCCAAAGAACAAAATTAGCGAAGCCTTTAGAGAATTTTGGGAAGAAACAGGCACAAAATTAAAAACAGACAATGTGTACAACCAAAAAGACGGCGAGCGTTATACTACACAATTCTATCGAGTCACATCAACTAAGGACAAGTTTACGATACAACTAATCAATACACCTGAAGAATGTCATGAGGAACTAGAAAGTGCAGACTGGTACGAGATTTATCATGCACAAGAAGTTTTTAGAGAAATCGGAAATAATCCGCCTGATAAAAAACGCGATGCAAAAGGATTTGGGGACTGGACGGATAATTTTATCGAGGAATATACTCCAAAGTTGGTCACAAAGTGGGCAAAAGATTGGAAGGGCATGAGGGACCACGATGTATTAGAAAAAATGCCAACATATCTAACTAATAATGGGAGAGACGGACAAACAGATAAAGTATTAAAAGATCTATACAGGAAGAAGCAAAAAAGCCGATTCTACAAATTATTGAAGAAATACATAGGATGGTATATTGCAGATAGATCACGAATAGATTGGTTTAAGGAATCAATTGACTCATTAATAGAACTTTTGGTGGAGAATGAGGGATTCTACACTAACCCAGCTCTGGATCAGAATGATGATGATGCAAACGACGACGATGATGCAAACGACGACGATGATGCAAACGACGACGACGACGATGCAGAAGAAGAAGAAGAAAAAGAAGAGAACAATACAAAAAAGAATAAGAGAAAGAATAAGAATAGAAGAAAGAATAAGAAAAACAACAACAAGAATAATAACAACAACAAGAACAACAATAAGAATAAGAACAACAATAAGAATAAGAAAAACAATAAGAATAAGAAAAAGAACAAAAAATAAGAGAATAAATATTAATCAATAACATCCTTCCTAAAATTAGACACTCTTCACAGAGTGTCTTTTTTTAATGCCAAATTTTTCATTGATATTTTCTGCAAAAAAAAATCCCAAAGGAAATCTTTTTAATGTGCGTCTCGAAAAGCTATTATTTTATTCCAGGTTACTGCTAATCTTTTTGTTACATCGTGTCCTTTCCACCAAGATTCATCTCGATTTACAGGATTAAGAGACGTTGCTTCAATTCTCCAATAATCTATGCTCATACTGAGCCCAGTGGTACTGGATATTGCCAGACGCTTTTTCATTAGCCAGTCAAATTGTTCATCTGTATCCATTTGCATTGGTGGATAATAATAGGTATTGAATGTCCCTGTAGGGAATGCACCCACTCTACCAACCAATCCCTTTTCTAATCCTTCCGACGTTCTTCTATCATTTGGAACGTTAATGAATGATGCTGGATACTCAGGTAGTGTATTTACTGTTTTTACTGTTCCTGGATTATATGCATCGCTATCGTATTCTTTTCTACCGTTGTATTCTTTTATGATACATTCAAAGAAATCACATACATCAAGATCGCACACCTCCATCTGTGTTTGCATCTGAATGAAATAACCCATAGGTACGTTACCATCTGGTATTCTTGAATATGGAACTTTAACTTCAATCATTCTTCCATTTGCCATGATCCCGTCAGGAGAAGCTCCGAGGTGTTTTATAGTTCTATGTGGGATCAATCCGAATTCCATAATATGAGTATCGTGTCTTGTTTCGTATACTCTCAATGCAACATCTTCATACTTCACACCATGACTAGTAAATTTATTACCTTTGAATTCTGGCGGTGGTCCAGTGAATGTTTTCTTTTTGATAACGCTTTTCTCGCTTCCTCCATATTTGGCTTCTCCCAAAATACATGCGACATCACTCGATGCAGTCAACATATTACTTCGTCTTTCAAACCACCTCTCGCTGCGTTGCACAATACATTCTAACGACTGTAAATATGTTACTTTTCTAGTGGTGATAATTTCCTGGACCATTATTAGGAATCTATTAAGTTCTTTAGACTGACGCAGCATCTCTGCGACAAAATCGCCCATAGATGATAGTTTGATTGCTGTATTTTCTGGGTTCTCTGCTAATGCACGAGTTTCCAAATGTGATAGTAAACATTCAACAATTGGTTTTTCAACCACTTGTAACAAATCTCTTCCGATTTTTGATAAGTTTTGGTTTGCCATTTTGATATTGTACATACTAGAGATCGTATTGTTATATCAAATTATCGGAGACAATTAAGGTCATATCTGTACCAGTTTCGCGTTAATTCGTTATCATATTCATTCCTAGAGACTGTTGGGCTGTTCCAATAATTTGGATTTGCTATTCCAAGATATCCGAAGCTATATGAATCTCGTTGTTCGTGTGGGTGTCTTTCATAATTATGGAATCCTTCGTCATCACTCCCATCCCATGTCTGCATAAGATCGGATTTCAATTGTTTTACGTGTGTGATAAAATCGGCAACCATTCCATTTGCTTCCTGGAGATATGTATCGTCGCCCATCCTTGTTTCATATTTGTCTAATGTTGAATTGATTTCTTTTATATATTCGGTATTTGTTCTTTCTGCCCAATTTCGTGCCGTCTCTTTCTTTTTATCCATGGCTATTTGACTTTCGTCGCTGGTTGTCTTTCTTCTGGAATAATGCGCCATTGCTTTTGCCGCATAGTCATTTTTATTTTTATACAATCTGTCAAGCTCACTTGTCTTTGTGTCTATTTCTTCTTGGAAAGCATCCAACAATTGGCTATCTGCTCGTTCGCTCGGTCCATCAGTTGTGGAATCTGTAGTTTTTTGTTCCTGTTCTGATTCTGGTTCCGATTCAGGATCCGTTTCTGGATCCGATTGGATATCATCCTCTGGGATAAGCATGGTAGATTCTTTAGTAACACTGGTCGGCGCAGTAGGCACAGTAGGTGTAGATAGAGCTACAGAAGGAGCAGATGAAGCCAAAGAAGTAGAAGCTACGGCACGGGTACTAGAATCCTCTACCGAGTCGCCTTCATCTTCTTCCCCCCATCCCCAATCAAACCATGAACTTTCGTCGTTTGTTACTTTTACTTCTGCTTTCTGTGTATTGCTTACATCGTTGTCGCCATCAGATTTTCTCAATGAGATACGGATGATTATTATAACAATAATCAAAATACCGAATGCGATAGAAGCATACTTTATTATTTGTGTTTTAGAGAATTTGCTAGGTGTCTGTGATTGCATTTAGACAGATATATGTATACTTGGCTATTTTTTCAGAGGAATGATTTTATCCAATATCTCTGGGACCTCATCTATGTCTCCAAATACTGATGCTATATCTGATCGATCTTTATATATTTTGTAGTATTTTGGAACAAGTATTGGAACCTTGCACATGACTGCGAGAGTAATGACATAATGAGTATGATATGAAGTCTCCAGAGTTAAAAACAAACACGCGTGCTGTATTGATAGCATGAAATTGAGATGATCGCGAGGGAGATACGATATATTTTTATATTTCGATGTATCGATTGTCTTATCGAATATTATTAACTCGTGTGTTTCGTTAAAAGGCTCAAATAAATCAATTGCATCTTTAGCATAATCGTCATAGCACACTATTTTATTGCATTTTATTTCATCTCCATTATTTTTGTACGAGATGTCTGAAATAATGTAATCTGTAACAACAATTTTCTCGCCATCTGGGATGTTATAGAATGCTAGAAAGTATTCTTTTTCATCTCTGCTGAAGAAAATAAATTTGTCTACCAAATGCATGAGATTTTTATTAAACGATACACACTCTATGCTGGTCATTCCTTTGTGGTGGATGTAGTTGAAAGGCGTTTTGGGGAACCTGGTGCGAGTAAAGAGGCTAAAAATCGCCATATCCTCGAAATAAAAAACACTTACAGGGACTGATGACACATAATCGATAGATACCTTCTCTGTATTCATGTATATCACATCATTAATGATGATATTGGG